>Ga0197142_1000421_pt1 | contig 38830 bp, 41 predicted proteins | sample GBS60_MetaG_FD_148614 | JGI IMG/M metagenome (GOLD analysis project Ga0197142, IMG submission 148614) | Sediment microbial communities from Great Boiling Springs, Gerlach, Nevada, United States - GBS 60_MetaG | ecosystem: Environmental > Aquatic > Thermal springs > Hot (42-90C) > Sediment...
TCATCGCCCAAACCAATCATCCGAAAGGCCTCCAGATAAACGCTATGTAATCATGGATGCGTCGCCGAGGACACCGTTTTTAAGCGAGGATTGAGAGATAGGTTCAGGGCTTGGGTCTCGGAGAGGCGCTTAAAGGCGCTATAACCCGCTTCATGAGTAGGGGCCGACACGATAAGGAGGCCCTGGAGGAGCTGATTAGGGACATTCAGAGAGCCCTCCTCTCCGCAGACGTTCATGTCGAGCTTGTCATGGAGATTTCGGACAGAATCAGGCGGAGGGCCGCCGAGGTGACGCCACCTCCCGGCGTCTCGAGGAGGGAAATGGTCTTTAAGATAGTGTTCGACGAGCTTGTCCAGCTGCTGGGCGGTGCTCATGGACCGTATAAGCCTCTGAAGAAGCCGACGGTTCTGATGGTTGTGGGGATACAGGGATCTGGAAAAACTACGAGCGTTGCGAAGCTAGCCCACTACTTCTCCAGAAACGGCTACCGAGTAGGAGTTGTCTGCGCCGACACCTACAGGCCCGCGGCATATCAACAGCTCCAGCAACTCCTCGCGGAGAAAAACATACCAGTCTTAGGGGAGCCCGAGAGCGACGACGCGGTTGGCATCGCCAAGAAGGGGGTCGAGATACTCAGACAGCAAGGCGCGGAAATAATAATAGTGGACACTGCGGGCAGGCACAAGGATCAAGAATCACTGATGAGCGAGCTCAAGGAGATACAGAAACTTATTCAGCCCGACGAGGTCGTCTTGGTGCTCGACTCGACGATCGGTCAGCGGGCTAGGTCCCAGGCGGAGGCTTTTCACAAGGTTGCAGGGGTAGGGTGGGTCATGCTCACCAAGATGGACACCTCCGCGAGAGCAGGCGGAGCCCTATCCGCGGTGGCCGCCACAGGCGCTCCAGTACGTTTCATAGGTACAGGAGAGAGGCTTGAGGATATCGAGACTTTTTCTGCAGACCGTTATCTCACCCGGCTTCTAGGCATGCCTGACCTAGTATCGCTGGTCGAGAGGGTGAAGTTGGCTGAGGTCTCGTTTAGCGAGAGTAGTGCGGAGAGAATGCTTAGCGGCAGGTTCACGATCGAAGAGATGGTGCGTCAAGCTAGGGAGCTGACAAAGATGGGCCCCCTAGAGAAAATTATCTCCTCACTACCCATCCCAGGGGCTAAGTCACAGCAACTTGACGACCTTGAGGCTCAAGTTAGGAGGTGGGAGGCAATAGTGAACTCCATGACGCCCGAGGAGAGGAGGGACCCAACCATCATCGACTCATCGAGAGCTAGGAGAATCGCGAGGGGGGCTGGTGTGAGCGAGAAGGATGTAAAGCGCCTCATAAAGCAGTACAGTGAGATGAGGAGACTCATGAAGAGGCTGAAGCGAGATGCTGGGAGGATACCGAAGGGTCTATTAGAGGGCTTGATGCGGCGTGGAATCGGAGGTCCTCTCGAGGGCTAGGAGACTCTTAGAGAAGTATCCGCTCTGTGATAACTGCCTAGGAAGGCTCATCGGCGGTGTAGGCGCCTGGGGGAACAGCAGTGAACGCGGTGCCGAGATCAAGTCCCAGCTTCTAAGAGAGGCAAAGCGAATGTTAGAGGAACACCGCATAGAGGAGGCCTACAAAATCCTGAGAAACCTCTCCTCCACGGGGCATCGAGAGGCAATACAACTGGCCGAACGAATCGGGGCGCGGCCAGAAATCAGGATACCGTGCGTCGTCTGTCTAGGGCGGTTCAACGAGACCGTAATAGAGGAGCTTGCTCATAAGGCTGTCCAAAAGTCGTTGGGATACGAGTTCTACAGCTTTTTAGTAGGCGCCCACGTGCCCAGCCACATCGCTTCAATAGAGGAGAGGATCTTCTCTGAGATTGCGCTAACAGAGTCTAGGACCCTCCGTAAGGATATATCCAGCGAGTTGGGCCGCAGGCTGGAAGAACTGACCGGAAAGACCGTCAGCTTCACAAGCCCTGACATAATCTTCAAGGTAGACATCTTCATGGGAGAAGTCGAGGTTAATGCTTCCCCACTCTACATCAGGGGGCAGTACTTTAAGCACCAGCCCCACGTGCCTCAGACGCCGTGGTTTTGCTCAAAGTGCTGGGGTGCCGGCTGCAAGCTGTGCGGATTCACTGGCCGCATTTATCCCGACTCGGTTGCGGAGTACATAGCAGGACCTGCTGTGAAGCTTGCCGGCGCGATCGGATATAAGTTTCACGCGGCGGGCCGGGAGGACGTTGACGTCCAAGTGGGGGGAGAAGGCAGGCCCTTCATCCTCGAGCTGATCCAGCCCTCCCGCAGAAGGATTGACCTCTCGCTCCTTAAGCAACAGATAACGGAATACTCTAAGGGGAACGTGAGTGTCGAGAATCTCTCCTTCGCGGATTCCAAGGATTTGAAGTTGTTGAAATCAGAGGTTGAGGGCGGAAGTAAGAGGTACCGAGCCATCGTAAGGTTCGAGTCACCTATCGTGCAGGACGACCTAGAGAGGTTGGAGTCCATCTTCAGAGGCGCCGTAATCGACCAGATGACCCCTACAAGGGTCCTTAGAAGAAGGGCCGACAGGCTTAGAAAGAAAAGGGTGTACAGCGTCACTGCGACCATCAAGGATCCCCATCTCGTAGAATTCCTCATAGTGGCCGATGGGGGCCTTTACGTGAAGGAGCTGATCCATGGCGATGGCGGCAGGACAAAGCCGAGCTTCGCCGAGATACTGGCGAATAGGCCCTTAGAGATAAGGCTCGAGTTCTTAGGCGTCTCAAAGCGAATACCCCCTAAAGAGATGTAGCGGGTGGGGCTGGTAGGCATAAACCTGGCCTAGATCTTGGACAGGATGGCCCCCGACCATGTGTTTGGGCTCCCCCCGCGAGTGTGAGGAGGAAAGCTCCAAATCTCTACTTCACTACTTCTGTGTCTATGGCTGGCTCGACCTTCTCCATGGCCAGGGTGCTCCGGGTTGAGGCACGAAGAGAGGCGTTTAGAGCAGGGATCGAGTGGCCCCTTCAACCCCTCTCTCGCCCCTACACCTCTCTGGAAAACCTCTTCATCGGCCTACGCCGAGCCAAGGGAAGGTCGAAGGCAACCCCCTCGGGGAGGGCTCCCTCTCCTCCCCGTAGTCTTGACCCTTACTCCTGATGCCAAGCCGCCTCAAAACACCTTTTTATACATGGCAAATCCTAAATAATGCAGGCGGTCTAGACCCATGACGAGGCATAGTGGTAGTAGGAAGAGGACAAGGCGGCTTCTTCGAAAAGATTTAGGGTCGAGGAGCGGCCCCCGACCAGAGGTATATCTCTCAGAGCTCGAACCCGGCGCCAAGGTCGTGATCCATGTAGATCCCGCATCACATAAGGGGATGCCACACCGCCGGTACCATGGAAGAGTAGGGCGTGTCGTCGAGAAGAGGGGCCGGGGCTACGTCGTGGCTGTTCAAATAGGCTCAAAGCTGAAGAAACTCTCTGTTCTCCCCGAACACCTCAGGCCGGTCGAATCGCCGGTGATCTAGAGCCATGCCGCGGAAAGTGGTCTCACTAAAGCCTATAACTATCTCGGAGGCGGCTGATCTCCTCAGGCAGCGTTATCCCAACTTAACGCCACTCCAGCAGAGGGTCTACGAGTATGCGAACACATTCCGGAAGCTACCCGCCGATAAGGCGCAAATGCTTACGGAGGAGCTTCAGCAGAGATTCGGGTTAGAACGTGAGGAGGCGTGCCAGATAGTTAACATATGCCCGCGCGACGTCAACGAGCTTAGAGCAGTCATCGCGGGATATAAGAGGCTAATCTCCAGCATCCTTTTTTCTGACCAAAAGCTATCTGAGATTGTCCAGACGATCGAGTCTTACGTCGGTGAGGAGGCTGGGAGGATAAGCGATTAACGTGAAGGACATGAAGCGGGCGCCTCAAAAGATATACGAGGATGAGGCAATTATCCTAGACATTGTCCCATCTGCGAGGCTCGAAAGAGGTCAGCATGTCGAGAGGGGCATGATTGTGGCACAGATGGTCGGCTGGCAGTACTTTACGCTGCTAGAGGCAGCCATAAATCAGAGCCTAAACCCAAAACCGGGATTGAGGCTGTACATAGGCAAGGACGTCCCGCGACAGCTAGTCAGAATTTTAAGGAGAATCAGTTATCAGGAGCTCACAGAAAACGCGAAGTTCACGTTAGAGAAAGTAGTGGAGGAAATAGTTAAGGAGCGTGAGGCGGAGCTAGTAGAGTTCATCAACACCTGCGGCCCCTTAACACCTAGGCTACACGCGTTAGAAGCACTCCCAGGTATTGGGAAAAAAATTTCTATGAGGCTGATCGAGGAGAGAAGTAAGGCACCCTTCACCAGCTTCAAGGACATTGAGGAGCGGGCCGGGATCCAGAACTTCGACAAGATGATCATGAAGAGGATAATCGAGGAATTATCAGACCCTAATGCAAAGTATTGGCTCTTCACTCGGCCCCCCTCATCCTACTAGCTATGGCTAGGCTGGGACAGCACATAACGGTTGACTCGCGGGTCTTGAATAGGCTAGTTGAGCTGGCAGCACCAACCTCCGACGACGTAGTATTGGAGCCAGGCTGCGGGGACGGTCGCCTCACAGAGCTCCTCGTACGGAGGGGCTGCAGGGTTATCAGCGTCGAGATAGATCCGACACTATTTGAGGAGGCCTCCAGAAGGCTTAGCGGGTGGAAAGGCGTCACAATTATTCGGGGAGACCTCCTCAAGATCAAGCCAGGTGGATTCACCATGATTGTAGGAAGCCCACCCTACTATCTCTCGAGGAGGCTGATAGAGTGGCTCACAACCGAGGCTATGCCTAGGAAGATCGTGCTAGTTTTGCAAAAGGAGTTCGCCGAGAAGCTGGTGGCCCCGCCCGGGAGCAGCAATTACCTCTTCATCAGCCTCGTATCCCAGATGCTCTACGACGTGGAGCTACACGACAGAGTCAGCCCAGCCTCATTCAGACCACCCCCCAAGGTAGTGTCCTGCATAGCTACTATGAGCCGGAACAATGTACCACCACCCGAGCCCGGCTGCTTCAAAATACTTAAGCAGATCTTCACCGACAGAAGACACAAACTTGGAAAGATACTAGGTAAGCTCGGCTACACTCCAAATCCGCCACACCTAGCCAACAAGCGGGTCTACGAGCTGACGCCGCGTGAAGCCTTAACTCTAGTCAACAACCTGGTAAAAAGCGAAGCGGAGCGGCCTAATCAAAGAGTCTCCTAAAAACTCTTAAAGGGCTAAAAATTTGAGGCCCAATAGTATTTGTTTAGGAAAACTTTTATATCCTTTAACTCACGTCCATATTTCCGAAGATGGCTAGTGTCAGGCTAGTCAACCTTTACAAGAGGTTCGACAAGGTGGTAGCCGTTGACGGCGTGTCCCTTGATATAGCCGACGGTTCATTCGTCGTTCTGCTGGGCCCATCGGGCTGCGGCAAGACGACGACTCTGCGCTGCATAGCCGGCCTGGAGGTTCCCGACTCGGGAGAGGTGTGGATAGGAGATAGTGTGGTGAATGATCTGCCGCCTAAAGACAGGGATGTGGCCATGGTGTTCCAGAATTATGCCCTATACCCACATATGAAGATCTATGACAATATAGCGTTCCCGTTAAGGATGAGGAAGATTCCCAAAGACGAGATCGACCGTAGAGTGAAGGAGACCGCTGAGCTTCTCGGGATAAAGCACCTTCTTGACAGGAAACCAAGGCAGCTTAGCGGTGGTGAGCAGCAGAGAGTGGCGCTCGGTAGGGCGATAGTTAGGCAGCCTAGGGTATACCTTATGGATGAGCCGCTGAGCAACTTGGACGCTAAGCTGAGACTCTTCATGAGAGCTGAGCTCAAGAGGCTTCAGAAGGAGCTCAAGACCACGACGGTCTACGTTACCCACGACCAGGCCGAGGCTATGGCCATGGCTGACAAAATAGCAGTGATGAACAAGGGGAAGGTTATGCAGTATGACGAGCCCTCAAACATCTATAACAAGCCCTCAAACGTCTTCGTTGCAACATTCGTCGGCAGCCCGCCGATGAACATGATTAAGGCGTCGGTTGTGAGGGAGGGCGCGCTGGTCCAGCTTGACGCTGGGTCGTTCCGCTATACACTGCCCGCGGACTATTCAGAGATAGTGGCGGCAAAGCTCCGCTCATCCGAGGTATATCTCGGGGTCAGGCCAGAGGATCTCAGAATCTCGGCCGAGAGGCAGCCAAACTCTGTCTTCATGTCGGAGGTGTATGTGTTGGAGCATCAGGGCGCGAACATGGTGGTCGACCTTAGGATAGACTCGGAGATCATAAAGGCTGTCTCACAACCCATGCCCCTTTCAATTGGCGATAGGGTCTGGGTCGGGTTCGAAACTGGTAAGATACACATATTCGACGCTAAGACCGAGGAGCTGGTAGTATAGCTAGTCCCCTTTATCCAAGTCCTTAAGCCCCTCTTCTAGCAGCCTAAGACCGGTTAGCAGCTCCTCCCTCGATGTGCCGGCGGAAAGCCTGATGAACTCTGGGTAGTCTCCGAACGCCGTACCCGGCGCCACCGCAACCCTCTTCTTCTCGAGTAGCCTGAGGGCCATCTCGGCTGAGTCGAAGCCGTCTCCACCTATGCGGGGAAAGACATACATAGCCCCGAGAGGCTTCACGTATCTCGCGCCAATCCGGTCTAGCTCCCTACAGATGAGCTCTATCCTCTCTCTAATCACTTGGCTGTACCTCCGCGGCGTCTCACCGTCGAGGAGAGCCTTTAGTGCAGCCATCTGTACGAACTCTGGTACACAGGTAATCAACTGAGAGACTATTCTGGCGGCCCTGTCAGCCACCTCCCGCTTGGCCACCAAATACCCTATTCGGTAGCCAGTCATCCCCCAGCTCTTTGAGAAAGAGTTCACTACTATCACGTTCTCGTAGCCTGATTCGAGGGCGGATGCGTACTGGGTGAAGCAGTAGTCCATGTATACCTCATCGCTGATCAGGTAGCAGTTGGCCTGCTGGGCGGCCTCTATAACCGCGGTGAGGTCTTTCCTGCTTAAGACTATGCCTGTGGGATTGTTTGGGTAGTTGATGAAGAGGGCGCGGCAACCTTGGCCGAGTTTTTTCTCAAGCTCCTCGATGCTGGGTATCCAGCCCCCCTCTAGGCTGGTCCTGACGACTAGGGGCCTTGCATGCATCATCTCGACAACCTGCTTGTAGAGTGGCCACGAGGGATCGATCACGACTGCCTGATCCCCGGGGCTTAATACCGAGGCGGCTGCTGTGTAGACCGCGAACCTTCCACCAGGTGTGACCACAATCTGCTCCTCGTGGACATCGACTCCAAACCTCTCCCGCAGCGAGTCTCTTATCGCTTTACGGAGCTCGGGTCTTCCCTTCGCCTCGCCGTAAGCTGCGTATCCGTTAAGCGCCGCCCTCGTCAATTCCTCCGCGACCGGGGATGGGGCTCCGAAGTCAGGCTCGCCGACCTCGAGGTGGTAAACCTTCTCACCACTCATCTCGATCTGCTTGGCCTTCCTGAATATGTCCATATGCGTTATCCGAGGCTTTGTGGGGGAGCTTTGAATCTTGACGGCGTCGTCTATCAGGAGTGTGAGTAATTTCTGTGCATGTGCTGGGTCTATGCCTAGACCGGCCGCAACTCGCGCTACGTGTTGCCTCAGCTCAGCCTCCGCCTCGTGGTCCACAAGGCTCAGGCCGAGAGCCCTCTTAGTCTCTCCTAGCCTCCTCGCAAGCTCCCTCCTCAGGACTATTTTTCGGAGGATATCCTCAGTTACCGCGCGGATCTCCTCTCTATACCTCCTAAGATTCTCCTCCTCAGTCACTTCTCTTTCACCCTGAGCACTGGAGGTATTAACCCTGCTCTTATTGCGTGGTCTGCCAACACTATTCCTACGACCGCTTCCACTACTGGGACAGCCCTAGGGACGACAGAGGGGTCGTGCCGCCCTGTCACAACGATCTCCTCCATCTCCCTCTTAACGACATTTAAAGTGAGTTGGGGCTTACTGATCGATGATGCGGGCTTGAAGACGGCCCTGACAACTATCTCCCTCCCCGTTGAGAGTCCTCCGACTATGCCGCCGGCGTTGTTGGTCAGGGGCATTATTTTCCCGTTTACTAGTCCGAGTGGGTCGTTGTGCTGAGACCCGCTCATCTCTGCGGCTCTGAACCCCGCGCCGAACTCGACTCCCTTAACCGCCGGGATGGTGAAGAGGGCTTTGGCGATGTCTGCGTCGAGCGCGTCGAAGACAGGCTCGCCGAGGCCTGGGGGGATGTTCAGGGCTATGCACTCGACGATCCCACCGACGGAGTCTCCGTTCTTTCTAGCCCTCAGGATCGCCTCCTCCATCTCCTTAGCCGCCTCTTGGTCCGGGCACCTTACAACGTTAAGCCACCTGCCCCTCCTGATTGTCTCAATATCTAGCTGACGGGCCTCTACGCCCGCTATCCGCTTCGTGTAGGCTAGGACTTCTACGCCAAGTGTATCCCTTAGAAGCTTGAGCGCGACTGCGCCCGCCATAACGTATCCGGCTGTAATCCTGCCTGAGAAGCGCCCCCCTCCCCTATAGTCGTTGAATCCGCCGTACTTCAGCCTGGCGAAGTAGTCGGCGTGACCGGGCCTAGGCGTGTCCAGGACAATCTGATAGTCTTTGGAGACCACGTCCCTGTTCCAGGTGAGCATGGCGATTGGTGCTCCGGTGGTATAGCCCTCGAACACCCCGCTGATTATCTCGACCCTGTCCTCCTCGCGCCTCTGTGTCGTTACGAGGGACTGGCCCGGCCTCCTTAGGTCTAGCAGTGGCTGGATATCTTGCTCGGAGAGGGGAAGTCCGGCTGGGCATCCGTCCACTACCGCGCCGACGCATCTCCCGTGGCTCTCGCCGAAGCTCACCACGACAAACCTCTTCCCCAGAATGTTCCCCGTCACGCGAAGCTCACCTCGCAGCCTATCGCGCGCAGGTCGTCTAGAAAGCCGGGATAGGAAATTGAGGCTGACTGGGGGTCCATGACCTCCAGCCCCCCCTTGACTGATAGAGAGAGAAGCGCGAAGGCCATGAAGAGTCTGTGGTCGCCATGGGGGTCGAGGACAGACTGGCTTGGCCTACCCCCCTTAATCCTGAGCCCGTCTGGCTCCTCCCTCACCTCTATCGAGACTTTAGCGAGCTCGGAGGCTAGGACGTGTATCCTGTCGCTCTCTTTATGTCTGGCGTGTTGGACGCCGGTTATCCGCGTCTCTCCCTCGGCCAAGGCGCCGAGAACCGCGACTATCGGCAGTAGGTCTGGAGAGTCTCTTAGATCGACCTCCAGCCCCCTCAGGGGCGCCCACTCGACCTCAACCGCGTCGGGGATCACCCGGACATTCGCCCCCATCTTGGCTAAGATTTCTAGGATGGTGCTGTCTGCCTGGGGGTACCGTGGGTTGAGGCCCGTGACCCGGACTTTTCCACCAGCCAATAGGGGGGCTGCCATGATGAACCCCGCAAGCCCGTAGTCGCCCGGCACCGTGAAGCTTGACGACCTGTAGCCGGCCGGCTCGGTCTGGAAATAGGTGTATCCCTCCCTCCAAACCCGTGCTCCAAACTCCCTCATGACGGCTATTGTAGAGTCTATGTATGGTCTCGAGACGGGCTCCCCGTCAACTTTCACAGCTACCTCTCGCTCGGCTGCCGCCCCTGCCATGAGGAGGGCCGACACAAACTGGCTACTCACGTCTCCCCTTATCCTGCACACTCCACCCATCTTCCCTGCCTCCACAACTATCGGTGCAGTGCCGTCCATCTTGGTGGACCAAGCTCGAACCCCAAGGTCGCGGAGAGCGTCGAGGAGGGGCTGCATCGGCCTGCGCCTAAGACTCTCATCGCCTGTGAGCACCGTGTATCCTCTCTCCACGAGGCCCGCCACAGCCGTCATTATCCTCAGGGTCGTCCCAGAATTCATCGCGTCTATCACGTTGCTGGGGGTCAAGGGCCTGCTCCTACCCCTGACGACGAGCCGATCCTCGTCCTCCTCGACAGCGGCCCCGAACAGCCTCGCGGAGTTGATGGTCGCCTCCGTGTCTCGGGAGCGCAGAGGGTTGAGCACTGTGGAGTAGCCCTCGGAGAGGAGGGCCGCGGTGACCGCCCTGTGAGTGTAGCTCTTGCTCGGAGGTGCCCTAACTTCTCCGCTTAGCTCCGCCCCGGTTACTCTGACCCTCAAGACCATGTCTCCCCCCTTCTCCTCAGCCAGCTCCGCACCGCGCCCTCCATAACCCTCTTGTCCGGTTCGATGCCTAGAAGTATCCTCACCGAGGCTGCACCCTGCTCTACAAGCATCCTGACTCCGTCAACATAGGTCGCTCCCGCGGCCTCCGCGGCCAGCCTCAGTGGTGTTGGCCTATGGGAGTATACCATGTCTAGGACTACGTGGCTAGGGGTCAAATCCTTCTCCCCAATCGGAGCCTCGCTGTAGGTGAGGCCTAGCGGGGTTGCGTTAACGATTATCTCTACACGCGACGCAGCCTCGGGAGCGCGGCCGAGCTCCACAACCTCACAACTGAGCCCAAACAGCCTCCCAGCCCTCTCAGCCAGCCTCTCAGCCCGGCCTATTGTCCGGTTGGCTATGTAGGCCCGCCTTACCCCCATCTTCCCGAGGGCATAGAGGGCTGCGGCAGCACTGCCGCCCGCGCCCAGCACTAGGGCCTTACAGGCCTGGCCCGAGATGTAGCTATAAAGGCATCCGACAACACCCGCCACATCGGTGTTGTGTCCCACCCACCCCTCCCTCTCACGCGAAAGAGTGTTTACCGCCCCAACGGCCTCCGCCTCCTCGGTCAGCCCTACGGCCTCGATGGCTGCGGCCTCCTTGTGCGGAATCGTGACGTTGAGCCCCTTGAAGCCCAGCCTGTGGAGGGACCTAAGTGTTTCGCCGAGATTCTCTGGAGGGACCTCGACCGCGATGTATCTGTGCGGAAGATCCCTAATCCTGAAGAGCGCGTTGTACATGACGGGCGACGCGGAGTGGGATATAGGGTAGCCTATCACGGCGAGGAGCGCCATATCCTCGACGCGGCCTCCAAAGCCTCCAGCGCCTCGGTGAAGGTAGGCTGGCCCGGAGCCACGGCTCGGCCTGGAAGGCTGGCGTAGGTGAAGGGTGAGCCTAGCGCGACGCACAGTATCCTCGTCAGGGACCAGGCCTCGCCTATGCTGAAGCAGACGAGTCTGCCGGGCGCCCAGGGGGCGGAGTAGAGTGAGAGCAGCTGGACCGCCTCCGCCACGTTGCTGGGCTTGTTGACTATCTTGACTATATCCGCGAGACTCGCCATCCTCTCGGCCTCCGAGCGGATCCTCTCGGAAGGAGGGCTGTCGGACACGTAATGACGCGAAAGAATGAGCTTGCACCCGCCATCCCGCAGCTCCTCGACAACGCCTCCATTCTCCGTGACCGCGCCATACTCTAGGTCGACGAAATCTGCAGAGCCAGCCGCCCTCTCCAAAAGGCTGATCCGCTCCTCCTCAGACCCAGAGTAGAGCCCGCCCTCCCACTCCGGCCTTATCGTCACCACGCGGCTGAGGCCGAGGTCGCCCGTGAGACGCAGCCCCTCTAGGATTCGTCCCCGCTCGAGTCCGTCAAGCCTAAGCTCCACCATCCTTGCCCCAAGTTCTGCCGCGGCCTCCGCCAATCTCCGCATCTCCTCAGGGGTCCTTGCCAGCAGCGAGACGCATATCCTCCGCGCCACGCTAGACCTCATCTATGTACTCGTCTACCTCCATGCCCATATGCCTAGCCGCCTTAGGAGAGAGCCAGCACAGGACCTCGTCCCCCGGGCTGAGCGAGGTGACGTCAAGGATCTCGCCCTTGGGTGTGACGAGCCTGATGGTCTCGGCCTTTTGGAGGGTCGCCGCTCCCAGAACGCCATCGACCTCAGCGTTTACCTGGACCATGGGTCTTCGCTCAATCTTCACCCTCCCCACCGTAACGACGCGCGTGGAGCCATCCCTCGAGACCATCAGGATCCTTGTCCCGGCACGGAGCTCCGAGAGATAGAGGGTCTTGCCGGTTGGCGAGAGTGTGTAGAGGTGGACGGCTCCTGCGTTGACCCTGAAGGGTCTGGGAGGGGTGAACTTTGAGCCTATGGACTCGTTGTGGACCAGCAAGAGCATCCGAGCCATGCTGCCTACTAGCATCCCCTCACCATATCTAAGCATCGCTATCGTGTCGACGCACGCCCTCTCCCCCATACCCACGTCGAAGACTTCCCTAACCCTCGCGGCCCTAAGCTCCACGCTCCTAACCCGCCTAAGCAGGTCGACCAAAACACCTATCTCAGCACTGCTAGACGGGCGGTAGATTACTCCGTCAACACCCTTCTCCAAGATCCCAAAGGAGGCCTCGGCCTCGTCGAGGCTGCTTATCCTCGTGAAGACCTTCGCCCCGGTCCCCTGGAGGCGCGCGAGAATGTTCTCGAGAGGAATTATCCTCATGTCGCTCGTCTCGACGAGTATGGCCTCGGCCCCCGAGCTAGCTATCCTGTAAACTTCCTCGATATCGCTTGGCTGCGAAACCTTGACGGGGACCACGTTTTCGCCTAGTACGTATATCTTTGCCCTGACGCCCGAGGGCCTCCTCCCAACCTCTCTGACGAGTATGGCCGAGGCTCCTGCAGCTACCGCCTCCTCCGCCTCCTCAGGCGACTCCGCCTCAACGATGATCTCCTTCTCTCTAGTCTGTGGCAACCAGCTAGCCCCCCTCGAGAACCGCTAGAGCGTCCTCCACAGACCTATCATCCACAACTATTCTCCGGAGGGCCTTGACGATTGATGCCGGCCTCTCATGCATGAAGATGTTACGCCCTATCGTAACCCCCATGGCGCCCGCGTCCATAGCCTCCCTAGCCATCTTTAGGACCGCGAGGTCGTTGTCCATCTTAGGGCCTCCCGCCATGACCACTGGCGCGGGGCAAGACTCGATGACCCTCCTAAAAGTGTCAACGCTCCCGCTGTATGGCACCTTGACGATGTCGGCGCCTAGCTCAGCCCCAACCCGCGCGACATGTCTCAGGACTTCAGGGTCGTTGGGATCCTTAATGTTCTCTCCACGCGGATACATCATAGCTATGAGGGGTATCCCCCACTCCTCACACTCGTCGGCGATCTCGCCAAGCTTCCTCAACATTTCTGGCTCCGCCTTGCTCCCAATGTTGATGTGGACCGAGAGGCCGTCCGCGCCTAGTCTAATGGCAGTGCGGGCACCCCCCACCCTCACCTTCCAGTTGGGGTCAGGCCCGAGGGAGGTGCTTCCCGAGACGTGAATAATGTACCCTATCTTGGGCGGGCTCGGCATGTGCTTGACTATGCCCTTGTGGACCAGAAACGCCGTGGCGCCTCCCCGCTCCACCTCGCTTATCGTCCTGTAGATCGTGTCGAGCCCCTTCATGGGGCCCGCAGTTATCCCGTGATCCATCGGGACGCAGAGCATCCTCCCCCTCTCCGTCAACCGGCCCAACCTAACCTGCTTTCCCCAAACCATCCACCATCACCTCAGCCATCCTGTAACATGAAGAAGCTCTCCCGTAAGAATCGCCGACCCAGCGGCTCCTCGCACCAAATTGTTGCTCAGAGACACGAAGATAACCGTGTTTGGCCGCCTACCCCGCCTGATCCTCCCAACAGTCACCGTCATCCCGGGGATGCTGCCCGCGTCTGTATCGAGCCTCGGCTGCGGCCTGTCCTCCTCCTGCACGACGTTGATGGGTCTCCGAGGAGCAGTAGGTAGCTCCAGCTGCTGGGGGAGGCCAATGAATCCTCCAAGGGTCTCGGCGACCTCCTCAACCGTGGCCTCTCTGTTGAGCTCGGCCTGCACCACCTCTAGGTGGCCTACCAGCGTCGGGACTCTAGTGCATGTGGCGTCGATAACTATGTCTAGGGGCCTTACCTCGCCGTCTTGTAGCGTGCCCATGATTTTCCGCGGCTCGTCAGCGACCTTAGCCTCCTCGCCCTCGATGTATGGTATGATGTTAGACATTATGGCCATGGACGAGACGCCGTTGAATCCTGCCCCAGAGACCGACTGCATAGTCACCAGGTTGACGTATCGCACGCCGTATCTGTCCACCAGTGGCTTAAGGGGTAGTGCGAATCCTACCGTGGTGCAGTTTGGCGTAGTAACTATGAAGCCGTCCCACCTTCTCTGCCTCCGCTGGGTCTCTATCAGGCCTAGATGCTCCGGGTTAACCTCAGGGATTATCAGCGGCACATCGGGCTGGTATCTGTGGGCCGAGGAGTCGCTGACAACTGGGAATCCTGCCTCCGCGAATCGCGGCTCCACCTCCCTCGCCGCCTTGGTCGGGAGACAGCTAAAGACTAGGTCTGCATCGATCCTAGATGGGTCCGAGGGAAGCACCTCAAGCTCGGCATACTTCTCCGGGACATGCCCCCTACCTCTATAGGCTTCCGCGAGGGTCTTTCCCACCGACGTGTTACCCGTCACAGCCCGTATCTCGAACCATGGATGCCTGCTCAGCATCTGCACATAGATCTGACCGACCATGCCCGTAGCTCCCAGTATAGCTACACCTAACTTACCCATAACATACTCACCACATGTGCAGAGCAGGGGGAGGGGGGAGAACCCGAGCTACTCTCGGGGACCAAAGAAATAGGCATAGGTCGCAGTCCAACCAAAGAGTTGGATGCCCTTACGACCTATGCCCCTCCCCCTACTCATGCAACCATTATGCGCCTTGCACTTTGATTTAAACCTTAGTCATGGCGGAGAGCGCCACCACGAATAAAAGCCCCGCAGACACCCCCTGCATCCACGCAAAATCCTCCTAAACCGCGCCGACACTCCGTCAGCCCACCCGATCAGATGTTTAGCTGAAATCTTATTAGCCAATCCCGGCCTTCAAAGAATTTGTTGGGCCTTACGGACCGGCGGCTTGAAAGAGAAGCAAGACCTGTGCGAACTTTGATGGTGGTGTCGATCGCATTGGGGACGGTCCTCGGCCTTATAGGATCCTTCATCGGGCTCCTTCGGCTGCTCGCCTACGGTCTCGAGATACCTCTCCTCAAGATCTACTTTACACATCCGGAGCTACAGCTCTACGGATTTGTAACCATTTTCATCATGGGGGTGAGCCTCGGCCTCCTACCTCGCTTCAGAAACAAGCCCTCGCCCCCTCCCGCGTTGTCTCTGGCCACGGTCTCTCTAGTCTTCGTGGCCGGGATTCTCAAATTCATCGACTATAGTTCTCCGGCCTCAGATGCAATCCTGCTCACGTGCTCTATAGTGTATGCGGCCATAATCGCCTCCATTCTCGGCAGGCCGCGAGGCTTCTTCTGGGCCGCAGATTCCTTCATCATCCTCTCACCAATACTCCTCTCCGCGTCTCTAGTCGCGAAACTTTTTCTCAACGATCCGTGGAGGGATGCTCGGTTCGTGGAGCTGGCACTATTAGGTTTCCCGACAGCGATCATCATCGGTGTCTCTATGAGGACGATCAGATTTAGGGTGGGAGCCGAATATTATGGGGGGCCAGCAAAGGCCTGTCTGGCCACGTACCTCGCGGCACTAGCGTTTTTGCCGTTTCAAGAGCATCTCCTATCTCTGGTCCGCAGAGTCTTTTTCCTAGTTACTGGAGGCCTCTTCATGGCCACGATAGACATGGCTAAATCCCTCAAGACCCATGCTAGGGAGGCAACGTTAAGCCCGAGGGACAGGGCCCGACACAGATACTTCAGGCTCTATTTCACTACAGCCTTGTTATGGCTGGCCGCAGCACTCATCTTCAACATGCTTCAAAGCGGAAGTCCTGGCTTCAGATTTAGAGACAGCTTCATACACAGCATTGCCGTAGGCTTCATAGCTAATATGATAATGGCCTATTCCCCCATCCTTCTGCCGACCCTAATGAGTGGGAGGGTGGTGACCACAGGTCTCAGCACCGCGCCGTGGCTACTGGTAAACGCGGGCAATCTGTGGAGGGTCATGGCCTCTTCCTTATCGTCTCTAACAGCTGCATATCCGTCCGGGCTACTTGTCTTAGCAGGCCTCCTATACTTCCTCGTAATGATCCATAGGCTGCGTTAAAGGTCTGAGCTGCGCCGACTCGGCAAGGGTGGAATGAAGTGCCGGTCACCTGTTATCCCGGAATTTAACGATTATCTATTGCCTCTCACTATTCTTGCTAGGCGTGGCTCGTAAGGTTATCCTCGACATGGATCCGGGTACTGACGACGCGTTGGCCCTTCTGCTCGCTTTGTCGTCGCCTGAGCTGGAGTTGCTTGGCGTGACTACTGTAGCAGGCAACACCTCCCTCGAGAACACGAGCATTAACGCTCGACGTGTCTTGGAGCACGTGGGGAGAGGCGAGGTGCCCGTCTATAGAGGTGCTTCAGGCCCCCTGGCGAGGGCCCTCGTGACTGCTGAGCACGTCCACGGCTCCGACGGTCTCGGTGGAGTGGGGCTATCGGCGCCGAGAGAGGCTCCGAGGGAGGGTGCGGTCGAGTTCATCGCTGGCAAAGTCTACGAGGATCCTGGCGAGGTAGTGCTTATAGCTACGGGCCCCCTCACAAACCTCGCCCTACTCTTTGCGAGGTATCCAGACGTACCTAGGCTGCTGGGTGAGTTGATAATTATGGGTGGAGCCTACTTCCAAACCCACTATGGGCGAGGCAACGTCACCCCGATCGCCGAGTTCAACATCTATAATGACCCAGAGGCCGCCCAGATGGTCATCAACCCGTCGGTCAGGCCCCACTGCGTCGGGCTAGACGTAACGATGAACCCTGCCGGCTGGCTGGGCAGCAGCGAGGTCGAGAAGCTCTCGAGATCGGGAAGCGTAGAGGCCCGCCTCGCGGCAAGGCTTGTCCAGTATCACGTTGAGAGGGCCGGGCATATGGAGGTACACGACGTGGTGGCGGTGGCCGCAGCCGTGGATTCATCAATGTTCGAGTGGAAGGAGATGGTGGTTGAGGTGCTCACATGTGGTGAGGTCGCGAGGGGAGTAACTGCGCCGAGGCGGCCTCGGTCGGCTGAGGCTCCAAACGCAGTGGTTTGCGTCGACGCCGACTGGGAGTGGTTCAAGGGGATGCTGCTAGAACGGCTCATGGGATAGCCGGTCGGAGAGGACAAAAGCATTTATTGCAAGCCACGATAATCCCTCCGGCGCGACGTTGAGGGCATTATCCGTCGGCTACTTCCTGTCGGTGATAAACGCCCTCGTCTTCGCCTTCCCCATCCACCTCCTCTACCCGGCCCTCGCCTCCTACCCCATTTCAATACTTCTAAGAGGCTATGGGTGGAGGTCTCTCCGCGGCAGGCTGGGCTTGTGGGGGGTGCTTTACCTTCCTATCTGGGTCCTCGGGGGCGCGACCTATGCTGCGATACTGCTCCAGCTCGGGGAGATCGTCGACTTCGGCGTCTTCGTGGCTTTAGCCTGCTGGGCTACCTACTCCGTCGCCGAGTCTCTCCTCTACCTCAGGGCCGCAAGGGCGTTCAAGGCGAGGCCTCTCTTCCTCTCACCCATCAGCCTTGTAGGCGTAGCCATCATCGCCTCCCTGATCATAATGCCCTCCAGCAACCTCTTGAGTCCAGCTGAGGGCGCACCGCTGATCGCCAGCCCACTGATACTCGTGGCCACAGGTACGCTTGTGGCCTCTGCCTTAATCACGGCCTTAAAGGCCATAGAGTTTAGAGCCACCCCCCAGGAGCTGGGAAGCGGGATCGAGGCCGTAGGAATCTCAGCCCCCAGACCCCACAGGTCTGAAGCCTCAGTAACAAGGCCCCAAGCGGCGGCCCAGAGCCCTCCAGCAGAAGCAACCACGAAGCTGAGGGGCCCACTTATACGAATAGAGATTGTCAGCAGGAGCGACACCATGCTTTGCAGCAACTGCGGCGAGAGCGCACCGGTCGGTACTGATCGATGTAGAGGTTGCGGGACACCGTTCAAAAAAGCGGCCTCGGGGCTGCGGTGCCCAGTCTGTAAGGCCCCGTTCTCGGCGGTAAAGATGGTGGCGAGGGGGCACTACGTCTGTGGACAATGCTTCTCAGACCTGAGAGTCGGCTGATCGAGAGTGGTGTGGCTCAGCTCTACCTCCACGGTCTCCGCTTTCCCACTCGCCGGTGGTTTTTAGTTAAGCCGCATAAGTATCTGGACATCTACAGGTTTCGACAGCGGCGCGGACGCTAATACGCGGCCTTTCCGATCAAGAATGAGGAGCAGCTTCTCACCAACCCTCCTAGTGTCGTAGTCCACATACTTAGCGACTTCGTGGCGGCTCGAGCACTCAACTATGGTTAGCCTGAGCGTGAGTGGGGGGAAAAACCAAATCCTTGACCTACTCCCTAGGTGGATAAATGTCTCAGCAACACGGGTCACCTCAAATACCGCGGCCCTCCGATGCCTCCGACTAAACTCCCACCTAATCCAAAAATAGAGCACCACTACCGAGGCAATCAGGAGGATCGACGCCGAGTAGGGATTAGCTAGAAGCGTGACGCTTATTATTGAGAGGGAAGGGAGACCCAGCGACAGCTCCGCCGCGAGGATCCGCAAATAATTGTCCAGACGGTAGAGCCGCTCTATCGTTGTGGCGGCATTCAGCATCGTTATAAGAAGCTCTCGAGAAGGCTAAAAACGTTCCCGATGATCAAACTTTTATCCACTCGCCCAACGAGGGGTTGAGCCCGGTGTATCCGGTGTTATCGGTTATCCAGCGTGCGAACTCCTCGGTAGCCTCGGGGTCTCCGTGGATGGCAACCACAACCCCCCTGTCTCCCCTCCTGGACACGTATTCCCTCAGCTCCTTCTGGCCAGCGTGGGCTGACAGCTTGTATTGCACGACCCTCGAAGATACCGTAATCTCTTTTCCATTAGCTGGTAGCTTCCCCATCGACAGCAACTTTGCGCCCGGCGTATTGGGTGCTTGAAAACTGACGAGGAGGATTGAGGATGTCGGGTCGCTCGCGACGCTCTGAGCATAGTACATCGCCGGCCCGCCCTTCAGCATGCCTGCAGGAGTTATCGCGATGCCGGGCTCTTCGAGGACCCTCTCCCTATCCTTCTTCCCCCTCACGAGTCTGAGCTTCCTGCTGGTTTTGCTGAGAAGATCTATCCCGTCGATATACTCCTCCTCATTGAGATATAGCTGTAGGAGATCCCTTGCCATGCCGTCAAGCCAGACATTATCTTTAATTCCGTGCGCATAGAGTATGCAGGCAACCTCCTGCGACCTGCTGACAGCAAAGGCCGGAACAACCATAAAACCGCCTTGTCCGACGGTCTCCCGAGCTAAGCGAACTATCTTATCCTCGAGCACATTCCTAGGCTCGTGGGCCTCCAGCGCATATGTCGACTCTGTTATCACGACGTCGAACCCAGTCCCAGGGTCCCTGAAGCTGTTCAGGAGCCTTGTCCTGACAGGATTGAAATCGCCAGTGTAGACTAGGGTCTTGTCGGCATTCACAACTATCTGGGCGCTTCCCGGTATGTGTCCTGCGTCGATAAACTGGATTTCAGCGTCCTTGATCCTTATTATATCTCCGTACTTCACTCTCTCCGTCTTGCGGATGAAGTTAGTTACCTCGGCCTCCCCGAATGGAAGGTAGTATCCGCTAAGCTTCAACATATCCTTCAGGAGTATATGTGCCTGATTCAGTGTGGCCTCCGTGGCGTAGGTCTTGGGAGCGCTACTCGCGAAGAAGAGAGGGGCAGCGCCGACGTGGTCTAGGTGGGCATGAGTTATAAGCACGGCGTCCAAGTCCTTCGGCGACACATGTGACGGAAACATCACCCTATCCTCGATGCGGACACCATAGTCTAACAATAGCCTGGCGCCGCCAGCGGTTTTTACAAGAACCGCCGATCTCCCAACCTCCCTAGCGCCGCCCAGTATCTTAATCTCTATACCCCATCACCAACACTCTAAGCGGTCTTACCACTTATTCTGAACATAGCTTACACAGGTCACCGTAATAAACATATTCTTAACATAGGGCACTGTGGCTGAGCCTCTCCGCCCAGGTCTATGCCCTCTACTAGAGGCGTAGAGAAGGTATATGTTTTCACGGTTGATGTTCGTTGGCTGAGGAGTAGTGTTTGGAGCCCCCGGTGGCTGCGCTATATGCTGGGCATACGGCGCTCCAGCTCGCCCAGGGGTTTATCGAGGAGGGTCTCCAAGTCATCATTTTTGGTCCTCGCGATAGGTTAAGGCTCTACTCACGGTTCCCTACTATAAGGCCCAGACTCGTGGTGTTTCGGGGCGAGGAGACGCTGGATGAGATAGCCTCTGAGGGTGGCGTAATCATTCTCACCGGCGGCGTGGTCGAGTATCTTACGCCGCGGCTCGTCCTGAATACTCGGGCTCCAGTCTTCGGGCTTCGGGGCTTGGTGGCCTGGGAGTCGGATTGGCGCCTTAAGATGAAGCTTTTAGAAGAGGCCGGGCTTCCTGTGCCTCGATACTTTAACAGCATCGATGAGGTCGAGGGTCTAGTCATAGCGAAGCTCCCGGGAGCGAAGGGGGGCAGAGGCTACATCGTCACACGATCAAGGAGGGAGCTCGAGGAGTGGGTTAACAAGCATCTAACGAGTGGTGCCTTGGAGTCAGGTGAACAAGTATTTTTCCAGGAATATGTCGTTGGCACAACTATGTATGCGCACTATTTCCAGAGCCCCATCATGGACAGACTTGAGCTCACCGGTTTCGACGTGAGATACGAGACCAACGCCGACGCGGTGAGAAGGCTATCGCCAAGGAACGTGGAGGAGTTGAGGGAAAGCTTCGTCGTAACCGGCAACTTCCCCGTTTACCCTCGTGAGAGGCTGTTAGAGGATTTCATCGAGATGGGGGAGAGATTCGTCGAGGCAACTAAGCGGCTCATCCCCCCAGGTGTAATAGGGCCCTTCTGCCTAGAGACCGTCGTGACGGAGGATCTCAGACCGGTGGTCTTCGAGTTCTCGGGACGGATAGTGGCGGGGACAAACGTCTACCTCGGGGGAAGCCCCTACCTGGCTCTATACTGGGGGAGGCCTCTAACGGTGGGTAGGAGGGTGGCGATGGAGATAAGGATGGCCTCGGAGCAGGGGAGGATGGGGGAGGTGGTGACGTGATTTGAGCCTCGCCGTCGCCTCGGTGGCGAGCCACTCCGCGCTAGATGTCTTTGACGGAGCTAAGGATGAGGGGCTGAGGACAATAGCCATATGCAGGAAGGGGAGGGAGAGAATCTACACCGCGTGCAGGGAGACGATAGACAGGTGCCTAGTCCTCAGCGACTATAAAGAAATGGCCTCTCCCGAAATACAGGAGAGGTTGATTGAGGACAACTCCGTCATAGTCCCCAACAGGAGCATGGCCGTCTACGTCGGCTACGACCCGATCGAGAGGGATCTTCGGGTCCCCGTATTCGGCAACAAGTTCCTCCTCAGGTGGGAAGAGAGAACGGGCGAGAAGAACTATTACAGGCTTCTCGACGAGGCCCGCATCAGAAGACCCGCATCTTGGAGGGTTGAGGAGGCTAGGGCCGACACGCCCCTCATCCTGAAGATTCAGGAGGCCGGGAGGCCTCAAGAGAGGGCCTTCATCATAGCCTCGAACAAGGATGACCTCTACTCTAAGATTAGTGACGCCCTGCGGCGCGGCATAATCGGGGAGGAGCAGCTCAAAGGCGCCGTTGCCGAGGAGCTAGTACTTGGAGCGCACTTCAACGTCAACTACTTCTACAGTGTCGCGAGGGGGCGGCTAGAGATATTGAGCATAGACCGCAGGATCCAGAGCAACCTGGACGGGCTTCTACACCTGCCCGCAAGGCACCAGCTCCAGCTAGAGTTGCCGGTCAGCATGGTGGAGGTTGGGCACATGCCCGCCACGCTCCGCGAAAGCCTGCTGGAAGAGGCTTACAGTATGGGCGAGAGGTTTGTGGAGGCCTCAAGAAGGCTCGAGCCACCAGGCGTCATAGGCCCCTTCACACTCCAGCTCCTAGTCACTTCAGACCTCCACCTCGTCGTCTACGACGTGGCCACGCGGATCGGCGGCGGCACGAACGCCCATATGGGCATAGGTGGACAGTACTCGAAGCTTTTCTTAAGAAAGCCAGTCTCAACTGGGAGGAGAATAGCCATCGAGCTAAAAGAACTAGACAGGGAAGGTCGGCTCAGCGAAGCCCTAACATAGGCAAAGAGGCTCAGACACCTTGAGGGCTGAAAATGGCGCGCGCTTATTAATCTACAAATTCGTCGCTGGGGATGTATGAGAGGAAGCATGGAGTATCGTAGGGGGACAGGCGTAGCGCATGGAGCGGTGTCGATCGTCAACGCAATCTCCACCGGGTTTGGCGCGGCTGTAGGCGTAGACTTTAGGACGGTTGCAGAGGCATCACCCTGTGAAGGCTGCGAGACTGTCTTGGTGAACAGGGATAGGGTGGGTGACGATTCCCTCGTACGGGAGGTTGTGGCGACGATTTTGGGGGCCCTGGGGGTGGAGGGTGTGGGCTTCAGAATAGTTACTCACTCGGATGTCCCTATAGCGGTTGGGCTAAAGAGCTCAAGCTCAGCCGCTGTGGCTGTGGGACTAGCGGTGCTGGATGCTCTGGGGAGGAAGATAGATACCTACCGTTTTCTACAACTGATAGCGGACGCCTCGCAGAGGTCTGGGGTGTCGATAACCGGGGCGATGGATGACGCGGCGGCGTGCATGCTTGGTGGAATAGTCCTAACTAATAACCATGAGCGCAGACTTCTGAGGAGGGAGCCCGCGCCGGAGGGCCTAGCAGCAGCAATCCTCGTACCGCCCAAGCAAACGTTCACCAAGAGCTTCAGAAAGGAGTTGTTAGCACCCATAGGGAGGCTTGTGCTTGAAGCGTTTAGACTAGCGGAGAGGGGTGACTATTGGGCGGCGATGACCCTCAACGGCCTCCTCCACGCAGCGGCCCTAAACATACCGACAGCGCCCATAATCGACGCCCTGAGGGCCGGCGCCCTCGGTGCAGGGGTCTCGGGGACCGGGCCGGCGATAGCGGCAGTCGCGCCACTCGACTACGCGGGGACGGTGGCTGACGCTCTGAGGGTCTACGAAGGCTCAGTCCTTGTGAAAAGGATCGTTAATAGCATGGCCACATAGGGGCTATTCTCGGGACTATGCCGCACGAGCAGAGATTTAAACAGGTTATAGCCGTTAGGCGCGACCTGCGGATGGGGCGCGGCAAGATCGCGGCCCAAGCAGCCCACGCCTCCATCTCCTCATACCTAGAGGTACTCAGGAGGAGGCCGAGCTGGGCTGAGGAGTGGCTCAAGCAGGGGCAGAAGAAGGTAGTCGTCGCTGTGAGGGATCAGGAGGAGCTATTCAGGCTGCGTGACGAGGCGGAGGCCGCCGGGATACCGACAGCGCTTATCCAAGACGCGGGTCTTACACAGCTTGAGCCGGGCACCACAACCACCCTCGGAGTGGGGCCCGCTCCCGAAGAGCTAGTCGACAGGGTGACGGGGCACTTAAAACTTCTATGAGAAAAAGTCCAAGGTCGCACGGCAAGTAGTGACGAAACTTTAGACCAGCTCTTACTTTTTCATACAATAGTTTGCACGGGTATATTTCTCCGAGAATATTTTTATATTGGCGTCTTTAAATAGGTTAGTCAGATGTCTTCGGAGGGTGGGGGGGCAGTATCTGAGGCCCTGGACTTCAGTGAAAGGATAGTACTGGATGGTTGGCGGCACCGACTCACCACCGTCGAGGAATATCATGATTTTCATAGAAAGAGTCTAGAGAATTTAGAAGAGTTTTGGGCGGGTGTGGCTCGAGAGTTAGAGTGGTTTAAGCCCTTCGAGAAGGTGGTCGAGAGGGGCGAATATCCCAATGTCTATAAGTGGTTTGTCGGTGGGAGACTCAACCTCTCCTACCTATGCCTCGACAGACACATCAAGAGCCCGAGGAAGAACAAGGTAGCGATCATCTGGGAGGGCGAGCCCGCCAAGAGCAGCTCTGAGCCCCTCGAGACCCGCTTCATAACCTACTACGAGCTATGGAAGCTGGTGAACCGCGTCGCTTACATAATGAAGGAAAAGCTGGGGCTTAAGCGGGGAGACCGCATCGCCCTCTATATGCCGATGATCCCGGAGCTTCCCGTGCTTATGCTGGCGGCGGCCAGGATCGGCGTAATATTTACGCAGGTCTTCAGCGGGTTCAGTGCCGAGGCCCTCGCGTCTAGGGTACAGGACCTGGGCGCCAGATACCTCTTCACAACCGACGGTTACTACAGGCGCGGCAACATCATACGGACAAAGGATATAGCAGACAAAGCGGTCAAGGAGTGCTCCACTGTGGAGAAGATCGTAGTTATCAGACGGGTGGGCCTCACAGACATATCGGTCGACCCTGCTAGGGACCTGTTTCTGGACGAGCTCCTCCGCGACGTCGCGCCCAACACGTATGTACCGCCCGAGGAGATGGAGAGCACCGACCCGCTCTACGTGATCTATACCTCTGGGACGACAGGGAAGCCGAAGGGCATAATACACGATACTGGAGGATACGCCGTGCTGCTACACGTGACAATGAAGTGGGTCTTCGACGTGAAGGACGAGGACATCTACTGGTGCACCGCAGACATTGGATGGGTTACTGGCCACTCCTACATAGTCTTCGGCCCGTTGATGCATGGGGTCACGGAGGTGATATACGAGGGCGCTCCCGACTACCCGGCACCCGACAGGTGGTGGAGTATCATCGAGAGATACGGTGTCACGATATTCTACACCTCTCCGACAGCGGTCCGCGCCTTCATGAGGCTAGGCACGGAGCACGTCACGAAGCACGACCTCTCAAGCCTCCGCCTCATCCACAGTGTAGGAGAGCCCATCAACCCCTCAGCCTGGAGATGGCTCTTCGAGGTAGTTGGGGGCGGGAGATGTCCCGTCGGCAGTACTTGGTGGATGACGGAGACTGGGGGCATACTTATATCTCATCTTCCGGGCCTCAGCCTCGTCCCGCTGAAGGCGGGGACCAATGGACCGCCCCTGCCAGGCGTCGAGGTGGAGGTAGTGGATGAAGAAGGCAAGCCAGTTGAGAAGGGTGTGAAGGGGTACCTCATCATTAAGACCCCGTGGCCGGGGATGCCAGGCCCGCCTACCGGTATGTGGGGGGAACCGCAAAGATATAACGATGTCTACTTCTCTAGGTTCGGATACTTCTTTACCGGCGACTACGCGATAAAGGATCAGGACGGCTACATCTGGGTTCTCGGAAGGTCAGACGAGGTCCTCAAGGTCGCGGGTCACAGGCTCGGGACCTACGAACTAGAGTCTGCCCTAGTCGCCCACCCCTATGTTGCTGAGGCGGCGGTCGTTGGTGTGCCCGACGAGATTAAAGGCGAGGTCCCCATCGCCTACGTGGTTCTAAAGGCTAGCGCGCCACAAGGGGCAGAGATGAGCAAGGAGCTGCGCCGGTGGATACGTGAGAGGATAGGAGCTATAGCAGAGCCGAAGTCGATCTTCATAGTAAGCAAGCTTCCTAAGACGAGGAGCGGGAAGATAATGAGAAGGATCATGAGAGCGCTAGCTCTTGGAAGACCCATAGGCGACATCACGACACTCGAGGACGAGGCCGCTGTAGAGGAGGTCAAGGCGGCATACGAGGCTCTCCAGAGAGAGATGATGTCCGGAAAGTTTTAGCAAAGGAGAGCACGGCCAGCTAGAGGTCCAGCGGAAACCGCGTAAGGAGCCGCGGCTCATCCTCCGTGATGAGGAAATTGTTCTCAATCCTCATCCCACCAATCCCCGGCACGTAGAGGCCGGGCTCAAGCGTAACCACCATCCCGGGCCTTAGCTCGTCGACCGATCCAGGAATAAAGAATGGGGGCTCCTGCCCATCCAGCCCGATACCATGCCCAGCGTGGTGTGGGAAATACCTCTCGTACCCCGCCTCCCTGAAGACGTTGTAGACGCTCCTGTAGACCTCTCCACCTCTCTTACCGGGCCTTAGAGACCTCATCCCAGACTCCATGGCCCTAAGCAATATAGAGTGAAGCCTACTCTGATCGGGGGTAGGTCTGCCACCGACGACGAAGGTCCTGCAAGTGTCGGACCAATAGTCCTTTGTCGTGATCCACAGGTCGAAGATGAAGGTCTCACCACTCCTTATCTGCCTCATAGTCGGCGGGCCCCCGACCTCTAGTGTCCTCTCCCCAGAGACGAAGTCGCCGGCGAAGTACTGGAAGGACCCGACAACCCTGCTGAGCTCCTTGTGTATCTCACTATAGACCTCGACCTCAGTCCTCCCCGGGATGACCAGCGACTTAGCTATCGAGTAGGCCTTGTCTGCCAGCTCGCAGCTCCTAGCTATCAGCTCTAGCTCGTCCTCATCCTTCACCATCCGCATCGAGAGGATATCCGTCGAAATATCAGAGATCTCCAAGCCTGGCGCCGCGCTCTTCATCGCTAGGTAGAGGGAGTGGGGCAGGTTCCACCAATCTGCGCCTATCCTACGCACGCCGCTGAAGTAGTCCTTGAGCAGCCGCTCGGCCTCCCTCGCAACAAAGCCCGGATAAGCGATCATCCTCTCATCAAGATTATAGTTCTCATAGACGGCTATCTCCCCACCAAAGGTCCTGGATGCGATATCCTTATCCGTGGCACCAGTGAGGAGGACTGGCTCCCTCCCCCTCCTCAGAAAAAGGTATGTCGGGAGGATAAGCCTGCTAGTCTTAAACCCGGTAAAGTAGTAGACCTCCATAATACCCGACACCGCCGCTCCGTCAAGCCCCCTGGACTCGACAAGCGTCTCGAGCCGCGAAACTCTACGACGAGGACCACTAGCCCAGGGCATCACGCATCACGACTCAAATAATCAACATGAGAGACGAATATAGCTATTTTTCGGGTAATGATCATTACTGTCGATTCTTGGTTAGGTCCTATGTGTGATTGCCTTGGCGACATGGATATATTGTGGCGTTGAAGCTTCCTCGGTAGATGGCTGGAGAGGATTTATTGCTGAGGCCGGAGCCTGTGCTGATGCGGCTTGATGAGCTTAGGCAGCATGAGAATTATGACCCACAGCACCTTGAGGAGCTTCTTGCGGAGATCGTTAGGGATGGGTGCTTGAAGAGGCCGATAATCGTGGACGTTAACACTAAGGTCATTCTGGACGGCCATCACAGGTATAATTGTATGAAGAGGCTGGGGAAGAGGTATATTCCTGTGTACCTAGTCGACTATATGAGGCCCGAGATAGTTGTCCTGCCGTGGGATAACAAGCCACCCGTGACGAAGGAGCAGGTGCTGAGGGCTGGGCTTACGGGTGAGAAGCTTCCCTCAAAATCCTCGAGACATATGGTCAGGATAAATGGCGAACTCCACCACATAACGTATCTTGAGCGCGAGTCGCCGATGAGGCTTGAGGATATCCCCTAGTGTCTTCCCCCAGCGGCCTCTCTGAGGCTTGCCGTAAATCTTCTGAGAAGCTCTTCAGCCTTACTGGGAGTCGTAAGGTTTTCCTCGACTATCCTAACGAGGGCGCTTCCAACTATCACTCCCTCTGCACCCCTCTCAGATAGGGCCGCGACATGCTCTGGCTTTGAGACTCCGAATCCTACTGCGGCGTATGGTCGCGGTCTCCTCGACTTCACTCTTTCAAGCAGCTTCAGGCCCTCGTGTGAGACAGTCTCTCTCACACCAGTGACTCCTAGGAGCGAGACTAGGTAGACGAAGCCGGTCGAGGCGCTTAAGATTTTTTCGAGCCTCTCCTCGGTCGTGGTTGGTGATGCAAGGAAGACGGTGTCTATGCCTGTGTCTCTCGCCTCGTTTATTAGCTCGCCGGCCTCCTCTACAGGCAGGTCCGGGACCACTAGTCCATCGACGCCACTGCTCGCCGCCGTCTGGAAGAATCTCTTTATCCCGAACCTGTATATGGGGTTCATGTAGGAGAGGAGGACTATCGGGACGTCTCTGTAATCTTTAAGGCTGTTGGCTAGTCTCAGCACGTCGCCTAGCTTTACTCCAGCCGATAATGCGCGGTAGGTTGATGCCTGGATCGTCACCCCGTCTGCTATGGGGTCGCTGAAGGGTACGCCCAGCTCCAGAATGTCCACTCCGCCGTCCACGATCGCCGTGCAGAAGCGTTGGGAGAGGGTGAGGCTTGGATCCCCGGCCGTGAGGAACCCTATGAGGGCCGCTCGCCGCTCGCTCAAAGCTTTTCTGAAGGTGTCGCTTATCCGGCTCAGGGTCCCTCACCTAGGCTCCTCCTCACTATGTCTAAATCCTTGTCTCCCCTTCCTGAGAGGGTTACTACTATGATCTCGTCTTTATGCATGGTGGGGGCGATCTCCATCACGTATGCTAAGGCGTGGGCGGGCTCTAGGGCTGGCATGATTCCCTCGTAGCGGGATAGTGTTTGGAAGGCTCTGAGGGCGTCCTCGTCGCTGATAGCCACGTATTCTGCCCTCCCACTATCCTTGAGGTATGCGTGCTCGGGGCCCACGCCGGGATAGTCAAGTCCCGCCGAGATGCTGTGTGTGGACATGACTAGGCCGTCCTCGTCCTGAAGAATGTAGGAGTGCATTCCGTGCAGTATGCCTGGCTTTCCTGCCAGGAGGCTTGCGGCGTGCTTACCTGTTCCAAGCCCGAGTCCGCCGGCCTCGACGCCAACCAGCTTAACCTCCCTATCCTCGATGAATGGGTGGAAGGACCCGATGGCGTTGCTCCCGCCGCCGACGCAGGCCACCACCATGTCGGGAAGCCTGCCCTCCTTCTCGAGGATCTGGGCCCTGATCTCTCTCCCGATCACCGATTGGAAGTCCCTGACGATCATGGGGTATGGGTGGGGGCCGACTGCCGATCCGAGGAGATAATGAGTGTCCCTCACGTTTGTGACCCAGTCCCTGAGGGCCTCGTTTATCGCGTCCTTAAGTGTCCGCGAGCCGGCGTCGACTCGTCTGACCTCAGCCCCTAGGAGCCTCATCCTGTAGACGTTCAGGCTCTGACGCTCCATGTCCTCTGCTCCCATGTATATCGTGCATCGGAAGCCGAACCTTGCCGCGACGGTGGCCGTGGCGACTCCGTGCTGCCCTGCCCCCGTCTCCGCGACCAGCCTACTCTTCCGCATCCTCTTGGCGAGTAGGGCCTGCCCCACCGCGTTGTTTATCTTGTGGGCGCCGGTGAAGGCGAGGTCCTCCCTCTTTAGGTAGATCTTGGCGCCTCCTAGGAGCTCCGTAAGCCGCTCCGCATAGTAGAGGGGTGTCGGCCGGCCCGCGTAGTCCTGCAGAACTTGTTCTAGCTCCCGTCTGAAGCTCGGGTCGTCCTTGAGCCTCAGGTAGTTCTCCTCGAGCTCCGTGAGCGGCTCCATGAGGGTCTCCGGGACGTATCTTCCCCCGTAGGCCCCGAATCGCCCCCTGCTGTCCGGGAAGCTGTATCCTGCGCTCAGCGGCTCTCACCCCACACGGCCCTGATGAACTCCCTTATCAGCATCCTGCTCTTCACGCCGGGGCTGGCCTCAACGCCGGACGAGACGTCGACGCCGTACGGCCTTACAACGCGTATCGCCTCTCCCACGTTCCTAGGCGACAACCCGCCGGCGAGTATCACAGGTATCCCAACCCGCTCACGGAACCTGCTCGCCGCTGCCCAGTCGTGAGGGACACCCGTTCCTCCCGGGAGATCCTTTCGCTGGCTATGTGTGTCTAGTAGGACGGCGTCGTACCCGGCTAGGCTCTGCTCGTCGGGGGGGTGGCCTGCCGCGATGGGCTTGATGATCCAGCAGGAGGGTGCCGCTTCCCGGGCCTCCCATAGGCTCAAGTCTCCATAGAGCTGGATCGCGTCTGGCTCGACCTCCTCCACGAGCGACTCCAACTCTCTCACCGTCTCGGCGCCGCATACCAGCACCGCGTCCACGAAGGGCGGTACGAGCCGTCTTAGAGCCGCCGCATCTCTCGGTAGCAGGTTCCTAGGCGAGGCCGGGAAGCCTACCACAAAGCCTAGCGCGTCAGCCCCCTCCTCGACCGACGCCCTGACATCCTCCGCTCTCCGCATCCCACATATCTTGACACGGGTACGCATCAGGCTTCCACCAGCTCCCTAACCTTGGACTCGATACTCCCCGACCTCATGATGGCTGTTCCGACGAGAAACGCCCTGTATCCGACCCTCCTCAGACGCCTGACATCCTCGGCCCCTTCTATCCCGCTCTCGGCAACTAGGATTCTGTCCCCGAGGTTTAGACCCTCGACAGCCTCCTCGTGGACCCTCTTGTCGACGACGAGCGTTGAGAGATCGCGCGCGTTTACTCCGATCATCTCGGCGTCCGATCCGAGACACTCTAGTAGCTCCTCTCTATTGCAAGCCTCGAGGAGGACCTCGAGGCCGGCGTCGTGCGCGGCCGCGATAGCTTCTCGAAGACCAAGCTCGGTGTAGCCCCTCTCGAAGGCTCTGTAGATAAGGAGGATTGCGTCGGCGCCAAGCCTCGCGGCCGCCTCGATCTGCCTCCTCGAGACGACTATGTCCTTCATGAGGAGGGGTAGAGCCACGTGCCTCCGAGCCGCCTCGAGGTCGCTCAAGTCTCCCCCGAACCGCTCCGGCGCGGTCAAGACCGAGATGCCGGCGGCTCCTCCGCGCTCCATCTCGATAACGGCCCTCCGCGCCTCGAGCCCCTGTGCCAGCACACCCTCGCTCGGCGAGGCCCTCTTAAGCTCCGAGATAACCGCGTTCCCCCTGCACCTAAGGACCGAATCTACGAGGCTTGCGCGACTCCGCGGCTCCCACGACTCCTCCGCGTCGTAGTAGCCGCGTCGAGTTCTCTGGATTGCCTCCTCGCAGAGAATCCTGAGGAAGTCAGAGGACCCGCTTGAGTAGCGCGTCAAGCTTGCCCGCATCACCTCCACTTACCTCAATAACTCTGCGCAGAGTCTCAAGGGGCCTGCGCTCCCTTATCGCGTCTCGGGCCACCCTCACCCCCTCCCTCAGGTCCGACACGGCACCCGCGACAAGAAGTGATGCGGCTGAGTTTGCAAGGACTAGCCGCATCCTCGGATCGCTATCGGGTAGGACTCCGCTCAGAACCCTGATGGCCTGATCAACCGCCTCCTCCCTACTACTTACCGTCACCAGCTCCATGCTCACCGGATCCCACCCAAAATCCTCTGGCCTCAGAACAGTCCTCTCAACCTCGTCATTCCCCATAACTACGTAGGCCTCCGTCTCCGAATTGGGTGAGACCTCGTCCATACCGTCCCGGGAGCTGACGACTAGCCCCCTCTCAACTCCGAGCATGGCAAGCACCCTCGCGACCCGCGATAGGAATCCCTGCTCGGCGACCCCCAGCAAGATCATCCCCACCCCCGCAGGGTTCGTGAGCGGCCCCAATAGATTAAAGAACGTCCTGATCCCTATCTCTCGGCGAGGACCCGCCACATTACGCATAGCTGGGTGGTAGAGCGGGGCAAACATGAATCCGAAGCCCGCCTCCTCTACACACCTCCTAACAGAGTCGGGCTGGAGGGAGATGTTGACGCCCAGCAGCTCGAGAAGGTCGGCGCTCCCGCAGACCCCCGAGGCGGCCCTGTTGCCGTGCTTCGCAACCGCTACCCCGGCCGAGGCGGCTACGAGGGCGGAGAGCGTACTCACGTTCAGCGTCTTCACCCTGTCCCCACCCGTTCCAACAATATCGATCAGCCTTGAAGGGTTAGGTAGATCAACCCTCACGCAGAACTCCCTCATCACCCTAGCCATGCCGTAAAGCTCCTGGGTCGTCTCGCCCTTCATCCTCAACGCCGCGAGGAAAGCGCCGATCTGGGCCTGGGTCGCCTCACCCCGCATCATCTCCCTCAGAACGCCCGCAGCCTCCTCAGGCTCCAGATCCCTGAACTCGATGACCTTCTGGAGAAGACTCCGCATCAGAGACACGTCATCACACCCCGCGGACAGACAGAATCAGAGAGAACGGGCAGAGCTAAGGGCTGGCTTCTAGAAGAGCCAAACTAAACCACCGCGTCTCACGGCAAGTGCGGGGAGAGACCCTAATATAAGTGTTTTCAGCCCAATGGGCCGAGAAGACTGTGGGACAGCGGGCCTCCCCGAGAAGATATCGCCGCCCGCTCATCAATACACCCCGATCCTTCCCCGGAGGGTGACTAGGGCCCCTCGACCTTCACGGCCCTCTGCTCGTAGAAAAATCGTTCAGAAAAACATATCCTAACTCTCTAGCCGGTATTACTCTACCTCTTGCTTGAGAGCCACCACTCCAGGTACTCGTCCTTCCTTTTTCTCTCCTTCTGAGCCTTCTCCCTCTCGAGCCTGACCCTCTCCTGGTGCTCGACGAGCTCCTGGAGACTCATGGTGGCGCCGCAGGACCTGCAGGAGTACACCCTCTCCATCCTGTCATATATGAGGATCGCCGCGCAGTGGGGACAGCGCCTCAACCCAGATGCATCACACCTGCGCTCTATATATAGGGTGTGCCGCCCTACCCCCCTTGGAGCCGTCTCAAAAGCATTAGGAGGAACAGGATGATGACGGCTAACGCGCCACCCATGACGGCCAATGCTAACTGGCTATCCCCGCTTATGAAAAGTGGTATCGGGCCGATAAGTATTACGGCGAAGGCCTCTCCCTGCTGCCTCACGCCGGCGGCGCCTGTTAGGGTAGCTAGTGAGAGAATGATCAGGGCGAACCCCGCGGCTATGAGTATGTAGGCGTGGACGGGCCTTACACTAACCACCGATCCTCACCCCCGTCGAGGAGACGTATAACAGTAACATTAGGGAGGCCGCAAAGATTGTGAGTAGTAGCACGAGGACTCTTACCCCACGGCCGCTAATGATTATTGGTACTGGCCCGACGACCACTACGCCGGCGCTCCTCGTCTCGCCACCTGAGGCTAACCTGCTAAAGGCCAGCAAGATTAGCCCCAGCATCACTAGCAGAAACCCCAGAATGAGGGTCATAAACGCGGCCAGCACCTCCTGCGGCATCATAACCCCACCCGACAAAAGGCCGCGCCGAGGTAAAAATCCTTAACAAAGGCGTCTCGCGTGAAGATTCTTATCCAACGCCTCGAGGGATGTCCTATTTAGATGCGGCCAGTGGTCAAGTCAGAAAAGTCCGTCCCCATGGCTCCCGTCGAGAGGGCCGTCAACGCCTATATGCAGTGGCTCATAGATAGGAGGGATGGGGCGCCAAATTTCGAGCTTAGAAAGTTCACTATCAGCCCTAAGGGCCTGATCCCGCCCCACATGCACCCCGACATAGAACACATACAGTACGTCCTGAAAGGCAGCTACAGAGTTCGGCTCGGAGACCGCGAGGTAGCTGTGAAGGAGGGGGACGCCTTATTAATACCTGCCGGAACCGTCCACAGCTACATGAACGACGGAGACACGGACGCAGAGTTCCTCTGCATAATACCGCGGAGGGGTGAATACAAGACTTTCTGGGTTGAAGAGGAACAGCCCAACAGGTGTTAAACCCGTCCACGGACCCTGAGGATGAACCTGTAGCCTAGCTCCGTCTCGAGCGATAAGGAGTCGTCGACCGGCGACTCGACGACATCTAGAAGGACATCCTGGCCACTAAGGGTTTTATCGAGCGGAGGCCGCAGGAATACCTCCACGCCCACGAGTTCTCCCCACTCAGAGTAGTCCCCCAAAGGTCTGCGGACAGTCAAAAACACGTTGCTGTAGCCGCAGCAACCGGTATCCCCGATTATCAGGTACAGCTCTCCATGTTTGGCGGCCACCTTTCTTAAGACCTCGCCGGCCTCTGGCGTAAGTTGAAGCCGCATCGGTCCCTCCAGCCCGAGCTATGGTGCCTGCCCCGTTATTAACCGTTCAGTCCTCTCTCCAGTATGATGTATGCCCTCATTAGGCTGAACTCTCTGCGCACAACACTGTATGAGCGGGCCCTCTCTACGAGGCGTAGGAGGTCCGACTTCTTGAGCCTACTAGCGGGCCAGAGCTTCTCGATCAGGGCAGTTCTGCCTCCCGGCTTGAGAAGCCTGTATGTCTCGGCGAGGAACTCGCTCTTCCCCATCAACTTATCGAGCACGTTGCCCGCCAGGATCGAGTCGAAGCTGGACGTGGCGAGGAAGTCGTTATGCTCGTAGAGATGACTCCTCAGAACCCTCACCCCCCTCTCTGAGAATGTCCGAGTCCATGGGGGCGGTGAAAGCCCGCGGTAGAGGATTACAATCCTATGAGGCTCGTCGACAGCCGCTGCGATACGCTCCACCACCCCCTCACCGGGCTCGCCGAAGACAAGCACATCCGAGTCTCTCCGCAGATTCAGGTCCGCGACGATCCTCTCCGGCAGGTCAGGCATACCCAATCGACTCTTCAACCGCTTGACCCCTAAATAAACGGTAGGGCCGCGGCGCAGAACATTAGGCGTGGCGCGTCGGTAATTGATTACATTTATATACGGTGCCGCTAATCTTGGCTCGGTTGCGTCTTACGAAGCGTCTGGCGCTAGTGTTGGTTGTTGCTGTTGTAGTTGTCTCCTCGCTTCTAGCCGCGTTCTTTTTAGCTACGCCGCGCTATAGCCCCAGTATTGAGCTTAACCCTACGCCCCTAGTCGACTTTAAGCTCACGGATCAATATGGTAGAGAGTTTAGGCTGAGCGACGTTAGGGGTAAGCCCGTATTCCTCTTCTTCGGCTACACGAACTGCCCCGACATCTGCCCCCTCGTCCTCTACAAGATGGCCTACGCCCTCAAACAGCTCGGCCCTCAGGCCGATAGGATCGCATTCATATTCATCACTCAGGACCCTTGGCGTGACACCCCCGACATCCTCAGAGCTTGGGTGGCGAGGTTTGACGAGCGCATCATAATGCTGACGGGCAGCCCCGAGGAGCTCGAGCCCGTCTGGAAGGCATACTCGGCAACACCGTTGTATACCGACGCTAAAGGCAACCCAATCAAAAACCCAGAGGAATACGCCGAGAGGGGGGAGCCCTACTTCGTCACACATCTCGGCTTCGTTTACGTGGCCGATCGCGAGCACGTGGCACGCTTCGTCCTCACAGCCGAGATGCCTCAGGAAGAGTATCTCGAAGCTGCAAAGTTTATCCTCTCCCGATAGCTATGAAGCAATTTGGAAGCGTGGTGGAGCGAAGAGGCGGTAGGCGAGTAGTGGGACGCCTAGTCCCACCTGTCGTCTCCGCACTCTATCTCGCATTATTCTCCTATCTAAGTGGGGCGATTCAATACTTCGCGAACCAAGGTTTCACTGTCCAGGGTCTGAGGATTGTTTGGGTCGTCTACGAGTCTGCCAGCTACAGTGGCCCGGGCCTCCAGCTCTTCTGGGACAGCTCACTGCTCGCCGTCAGACTCCTCGTACTGGTTCTAGGTGTCTTTATAGCCATGCTCGTCTACGTAAACCTAGTCCTCCTGTTTAGGCTCTGGAGTCGCGGGCTCCTCTACTCATGCCTGGTGCGGGGCGCGGGGGCCGGGCTGGTGACGGTGATCTCCGCCCTCGCATCGGCTACCTATATCTGCTGCGGGTGGGCTCCCACGGTAGCGATCCTGGGAATCACTCTAGCCTCGGGACTAGGCCTCATTCCAGCCCTCGTCTCGGCAGGCCTCCTAGCACTCAACGCCTACCTACTGTATAGGAGGGCTGGATAGCGGGTTGGAGGGGACACATGCGCCATGATTAATACTGGTATACTCCGTGAAAGCTAGCTACGTCTAAAGGTTTAATAGCCATACGCGGCCTCGCTTCCAAATCGATGCAGCTTCGTGCCGGATTAGTGGGGCTTACCGTGGCGTTAGCATTCTTAATGGTTGCTGCGCTGCCCAGCGTACCCGCTTCTCTCGAGACGTTTCGGAGAAGCTACGGAGGGGCAGGGCCTGACGTCGCTCAAGGAATAGTGGTTGGGGGCGACGGCACAATATACATGACCGGCTCAACCAACGCGTACGGTCCTAACCCTCCGAACCTTTATGTCTCAATATTCAACTCCGATAATACCCACCGCTGCAGCGTAGCAGTGGATCTTGGGGGCAGCGAGGAGGGATCGGCCCTCAGGCTACATGGGGGCAAACTTTACGTGGCAGGATACACGTCGGCCGGCTCTAATCCACCAAACATTCTGGTCGCGAGACTCGATGCAAACTGCAACCTAGAGGTCTTAAAGCTCATCGATCTTGGTGGGCAGGAGGTGTCTTCATCAATCGCCGTCGAGCCCTCATCCCCACCCAACTTCTACCTAGCTGGGTCTCAGATCACACTAGGTGCCCTTCTCCTAAAACTAGACTCAACACTAGACGCTGTCTGGGCAAAGGTCTTCAAGGTTACCAGCGCAGACGACGTGGCTAAAGCCGTAGAGTTTTCAGGCGGTAAGCTATACGTTGCCGGCACAGCCGTTGACTCGACAGGAGACCCCAACGTCTTCCTGTCTTTGTTCGACCCTGCCGGAAACCACGTTGGGACAAGGCTCGTCTCGTCGGCTAACAGTGATGAGGGCAACCACATAACTGTCAGAGGTGGAGACGTGTATCTCGCAGGCTCGACGTTCTTCCCCGGCAGGAATCTGGAGACTCTTGTAGCCAAGTTCGACACAAGCCTTAATGCCCAGTGGATCCGTGTTCTCGGTACGGCGTCTGGAAATGAAGCTGGAAGGGCTGTCGCGGTTACAGATACAGGCGTGGTCTACGTCGCGGGCTGGACTTCTTTCCTCGGCTCACCAGACGTCCTACTGGTAGCCTTGTCGGGGTCTGGCGTTATTTCGCATGCGTTTGCTGTGGCTGCAGCTGGCACCCTTCCAGACCTGGCATCCTCAGCCTACGCCCGAGCGGGCTGCGTGTATGCTGCTGGGCAGAACACTAACTGGCCACTTTTTTACGTGGCGCTTGACGTTGAGTCGAACCCGGTATCCATGACTATCAGTTCTCCCACCCCCTCGATAGCCAGCGCGGCCGCTGCTGTTTCCAGCCCAACTCCCACTCTAGCCCCCTTCTCACCCAGCATAGACTCCACTGCCTCACCCGACGTCGACGCCCTCTATACCAAGTTTTGTCCAGATACGCTGCTAGTCGCCACAACAACGACTAGCACGGCAACCCAGACTACAACCCTCGCCACGACAATAACCGCCACCTCCACAACGACCGCTTACCAGATCGCCACCACTACCCTCACGAGCGTCGAAAGGGTTACCAGCACGGAAAAGACGACCACGACCATATTCACAGCCCAGACCCAGCTGTCCACTGTTTACGTCACATCCACCTCAACCGCCGTGCAGACTACAACCACAACAGTAACATCTACCGCAACATCATACCTTACAGCAACCAAATCTGAAACAGTAACCGTCACATCCACAACGCTGTTCGCCGAGCCGCTATCTACCTACGTCCTGCCAGCACTCTTAGTCCTGATCGCCGGACTATTAGCTGCGACGCTTATAACCCGCAGGAGGCGTCGACTCCTCCAATACTAGTTGACGCGGATCTATGTGTAGAGCTTCACGAGAACCTTTCGACAGCCTTGAGGCACGCTTAGCGTAGACCATATGCTGCTCTTAGAGACTAGGGCGAAGAGGCCGCTGACCTGCACTTTCTTCTCCTGCAGAGTCTTCAGTATCTCTTTTGTGGGTGAGTGTGAAAGTATCGTTGTCGCGACCAGTATTGTGCTAAGCCTCCTCCTCGCCGCGCCCTTAGGAATCCATATACTGCTCCTGCCATCACCGCTACTACTTCTGTATGTTACTTGGATCCCGTCTCGCCATAGTGGCCTGTCATCCACGAAGTAGAGCTCAGTGTTTACGAGGGATGCGAAGTAGGTCGCTATAGGTATAGCCTGCAGGTCCAAGGCTAGCACAGAATCTACTCTGCTGCCGATGAACTGTCTGAGGAGATAGGTTGATAACAGCTTAATCGTCTCGATGTCGTGGCTGATGTAGATGCCGTTCTCGATGTCGAGAGACTCACCGAAAAACTCCTCAACTATCTCCTCATAGTTGATAAGGCTGGAGGCCTTCTCAAAGAGAGTTTTCGCCTTGACTCCGCGCGGGATCGTCTTGCCTGTAGAGTATCTCGATAAGGTTGATACAGAGACTCCTACAAGCGAGGCTAGCTTCCTATAGTTATATTTTCTGTTAAGATAGTGTAAAACGTTTAGGAGCGCCTGTTGATCGTGACCCAGAATCCCTCGTCCACGCCTCCCTGTAGTCATGGTCGGGTCTCACAAGAGGTTGTGCCTATAAATTAGCTTTGCGAGAAAATTTCCGTGCAGTATTACGCGTAGATGACGGTCTAGCCGCGTATCTTGTCTGAGCCGGCTTTCAAGGTGATTCTCTGGCTTAGCCTCCTATATATTGCGTCTCTTGCAGATACGTCGCTACGTATCCCATAGGCGATGAGTAGGGTTGAAAAGGCTAGTGGAGCCGCATAACCTATCACGGGGCTCAACGCGTATAATGTGAATGGCTTGGGCTCTTGAGGCAGCACTGAGAGCCACCAGTCGTAGTGGAGTGCGAGAGCTGGCATCCCGATAAGTATGGTCGAGGCGAGGACAACCATCGAGTAGATGCTGCCGCCCGCTGCCCGCCACTCGCTGCTGAATATGCACGAGCCCGCAACACCCACGCCGAGGCCGAAGATGAACCCGCCGAGGAGTATCTGTGACGCCCCGATCTGCGGTGGCGTAAGCTTGAACGGGATTCCGCCCAGCTGCTGGAGGAGGAATATCCCCGTGCTGAAGACTAGCACCGCTAGCCCGACGGCAACTACGTTGATCCCGCTTGAGTATCGTGGGGCCACTAAGTCCCTGTAACAGCTTGCGAAACAGATGGATGAGATCCAGCCGAGGGCTCCGAATGCGAGGCCTGCCAGCCACCAGACAGAGACTAGGGGCTTGAGGAGGAGCGCGATGCCTATGGCT
>Ga0197142_1000422_pt1 | contig 38745 bp, 31 predicted proteins | sample GBS60_MetaG_FD_148614 | JGI IMG/M metagenome (GOLD analysis project Ga0197142, IMG submission 148614) | Sediment microbial communities from Great Boiling Springs, Gerlach, Nevada, United States - GBS 60_MetaG | ecosystem: Environmental > Aquatic > Thermal springs > Hot (42-90C) > Sediment...
CGCCGCCGATCTGACCGCCGCCAACGGTACCACCTTGCCGGCCCAGGCCCATGCTGCACGACGTCGCGGGGACTGGTCGGCCGCACGCAGCCTCTACGGACAGGCCATGGCGGCCTTGCCCGGTCGCATGGACCTGCCCCTCGGCCTGGCCACGGTCCTGTGGCACCAGAACGAAAACGCCCTGTGCGAACGCGTGGCCCGGCAGGTGCTCACCTGGTTGCCCCACAGCCTGAAGGCCCACGCGCTCTTGCTCATGCTCGAGGTGCGCCGTGGCGAGGCGCCCGGACGCACGTCCTCCTATCGCCTGTTGTTCGCCCTGGACCCGGAGGGCGAATACCTGGCGCGGCATTTCCACCGACCATCCCCCTTTACCGAAGCGGCTACGCTCCCGGCCTGGGAAGGGGATCGCGCCCACCAGGACGCCTAAAAAACGCCGTCGGTGCCCCCGCAGGAACACCGACGGCCGAAGAAACCGAAAACGACCGGGGGCAGGAGCTTCAGGAGCGCCAGGGCGAGGGATCGGCCTGGGTGGTGACGGTAGCTCGCGCCGCCTACGGATGGCAGGGGACGATGAGGACCTGACCGCGGAAGATGCGGTTGGGATTGGCGATGCCGTTGGCCCTGGCCAGATCGGCCACGGTGGTGCGGAAGCGGCGGGCGATGGCGCTCAGCGTGTCACCCCGCCGCACGACGTAGGTACAGACGGCCGACGTAGGCGGTGGTGGCGGTGGCGGTATCACCCCGGCCACGGTCCGGCAGGGTCGCAACTGCACATCGTCGAGATCGAAGTTCACCTCTCGCTCCAGGGTCGCCCACTTCTTCAACCCGAGCAGGTAGAGCACGATCTCGGAAGCAGGCGCCGTGAAGGTGGCGCTGTAGGCGCTGTAGGTACCGGGCGCCGTGCGCAGCCCGATGCCCGCTACAGGTACGCCCTGACGCACGGTGAGCTGGGCCACGTCGGTGATGGGCGTCGCGCCGGCGCGATAACCCCAATAGACCTCGTAGCGATGGGGGTCTTCATCGCTGTGGTCTGCTTCTTCGCGGATCATGGCCTTGAGGCGGATTTCATAAACGGCGCCGGGCCGTAGCCCTGTAATCCGCTGGAAGATACCGATGAATCGATCCGGATGGGTAGCCGGGCGGCTGTAGGTGTGGATCTCCAGCAACTGCGCATGGCGACCTTCGGCCACAACCGGCGGCCAGGTATCATCGTAATAGCCGTAGGTAGCGGCACCGCCGTTGTTGAAAGGACCCCAGAATCGGGCCACACCCGTCGGGTCGAAACCGGCTTCAAAGTTGCCGTTGCGCACCAGATTCGGGCCATCGCAAACCAGGACCGGTGGGGGCGGCGGGGGTGGGATCGGCGTGGGGACCGGCGGTGCCGGTGGCATGACCACAGGCGGTGGGGTCGGTGTGGGGACCGGTCGCGGCGGCACCGGCCCGCGCAGGGAGACGTTATCCACATCGAAGTCCACCTCCCGGTTCCAGTCGCCCCATTTCATGCGGCCGGCAATGAAGACGGTGAGCCAGGGGCCTTGGGGTCTGACCGTGAGCCGCACGGTGTAATAACCGCTGGGGTTGAGGCGGTCCTGAATGGGGCCGACATCGACCTCCTGCCAGTGGGCGCGGGTCCAATCGCGGCCGCCCGTATGATCGAAGCCAACCAGCATGACATAACGCCAGGGGTCACCGCCGCTATCCAGGTCATTGGCCCGCATGAGCGCCTGGAAAGCCAATTCGTAGGTCTGGCCGGGCACTACCGCCACCGTCTGGTAAATGCCGGCGGTGCTGTTGGGGCCGGTGGCGTCCTTATAGGTGTTGATCTCGATGAGCTGGGCATGACGGCCGGAGGCTACGGCCGGCGGCCAGCCTTCGTCGTAAAAACCGTAAAAGGCGGCACCGCCCGACGTAAAACAACCCCAGCCGTTTCCCACCGCGCCGCAGCCGGCGATGGTCGTAAACCCCTGCTCGAAACCCCCGTTGACCAGACGTTCGCCGACGGTCCCGTTGCTGGCCCGGGATGTCAAGGCCACGGCAATCAGCATGACCATCAGGGCCAGGCTCAGGGCGGCCGTGATGATGCGTTGTGAGGATGTCATGGGTTTTCCTCCTCGTTACCGTGAAAGCGAGAAAATCGCCCGAAAATCGCCTATTTGCAGGTGTGTATCCGCGCAGAGCGAGAAGATGTAGACCATTCGTGATTTTAGCAAAGCAATTCGACTTTGTCAAGATGATTTGACTAAGCAAAAGAACAACTGTTTTCGCCAACTATTCCGGATTGGCCAAGAGAATGCACACGATGAAATGAGCCGGGCGTTCTGAGCCAACCGTCCGGACCTGGACAGACCCTTGAGGCCAGGCCTCGAGTTGTTGCCGGGCCGGGATGCCGGTTACAATGGACTCATTCGCCTTTTTTCGGCTGGAGTCTGACCATGACCATGCGGGATTGTTTGCTTATCCTCGGCCTGTTGGCCCTGATACCGGCCGCAGCCTGTGCGGCGCCACCGCCTCCGGCTACCGTCTCGCCCACCTCTGGTCCGCCAACGGCCGTCATCCCCACACCGACCGCCACCGCCGATCCGTACCGGAACGCACGGTTGCGCATGGTCGAACAAACCATCCGCCGCCGCGGGGTCAAGGACGAGCGGGTCCTTGCGGTCATGGAGAAGGTTCCTCGTCACGAGTTCGTCCTGCCCGAATACTTGCCTCAAGCCTATGCCGACCATCCCTTGCCCATCGGCTACGGCCAGACCATCTCCCAGCCCTATATCGTGGCCTTGATGACCGAGCTTTTGCAGCTCGAACCCCATGATAAAGTCCTCGAAATCGGCACGGGGTCGGGGTATCAGGCCGCCGTTCTGGCCGAGCTGGTGGACGAAGTGTGGACCATCGAGATCATCCCCGAGCTGGCGCAGACGGCGGCCGCACGCCTGCAACGGCTCGGCTACACCAACATCCACATCCGCACGGCCGACGGCTACTACGGCTGGCCGGAAGAGCAGCCCTTCGACGCCATCATCGTCACCGCCGCGCCCGACCACATCCCCCAACCCCTGCTGGCCCAACTGGCCGATGGCGGCGTCATGGTCGTCCCCGTCGGCCCGCCGGGTGGGTATCAGACGTTGTGGCAACTGATCAAAACCGGCGAGGAAGTCAAAGCCTACAACATGGGCGGCGTGGCCTTTGTACCCCTGGTCGGCGGCGGCCAGCGCGGTCGCGGGGGTCAATAACCGCGGCCATGGCTTTGCGCGATGCCGAAGGCCACGAGATAGCAGGCCATCCCCACCAGCAAAACGACCGTAAAGCCCCCTTGCAGGGCCAGGAGCGCGGCCAGCACGGCGCTGATGACCGAAGCCGAGCCGTTGATCGCCCAGGCCCAGGGCGCCAGGTGGGGCGCCGTTGTCTGCAGCCAGCGCCATCCGCGCGGAAAGGGCATACCCAACAGCAAGCCCAACGGAGCCAACAGAAGCACCGCCAGCAACAGGCGTCCGCCGAGGCCGACGGCCAGCAAGGCCGTCAACACGGGTTGGAGGCCAAGGGCATAAAGGGCCACCATGCCTATCAAGGCGGCCAGGGCCGCCGACCAGGGCAGTCGTAGGGCCAGCAGACTGCCCAGCCCCGACCAAAACAACACCCCGGCCAGGGTGATGGCCGCCGCCAACGTGGGATGGCCCAGGAACAGGATAAACCGCTGGATCAGGGGGATTTCCACGAGGAGAAAACCCAGGCCCAAAGCGGCAAAATAGAGGAAGACGCTCCGCCGTCGCGGTCGTACCAGGCCGGTTGCCGCCGACAGCCTGCCCCGGCCCCAGGCCGTCACGGTCAGGGGCAACAGGATGAACAACCCCGCCGCCAACACGGCCAGAAGCAACAGGGCCACCAGCACGAGCATCCCGCTGCCGCCGAAGGGCTGCCAGGTCTGGCCCAGGGTGCGCAGGATAAGGGGCGTTTGCGCCCATTTGAAGAAGTGGAAGAAAAAGGGATAGTCGTCGGTGGGCGGGGTCACGGCAAAGGGCTGGGCGGCCAGGAAACGCTGCCGATCGGTCGCGGCCAGCAATCCGGCATACGTGCGCTCGTAAAGGGCATCGGGTACGACCTGGAAGCGGTTGACCTCATCCGCCCGCAGGTCGGGCGCCAGAGCCAGATCGAACTGCAAGGCCGCGACCCGCTCGCGCACCCAGGCCAGTTCGGCAGCGGTCCAGGGCGTCATCTTGACCAGGAAGGTGATGGTCTGCAACCCGCGCCAGGCCACGATGTGCCGGGCAGGGTCGGTGATGCCGTGATGACGCAATCCCTCCACCCACAGCGCCAAGGCCCGCAGGTCCTCGCTGGGCGGCATTTGCAGCCAACGGCTGCTCACCAGGATGCCCCCCGGCGCCAGATGGTCGAGATAAGCGACCACGGCCTCGGTCGTCAGCGTGTAATCCTCGACCAGGCTGAAGGCACCGGAGGTGACCGGTCGAAACGGACGGGCCAGGGCCAGATGGATGACGGCATACCGTTCCCGGTCGGCGGCCAGGAAGCTGCGGACGGTCTGCGGAACGGTGGTCACGGCGGGATGGCGATAGGGCGAGGCCGCGGCCAGAAGGGCATCCACGGCGGCCACGGCTTCGGTCTCGGGTTCCACGGCCACCACCGATCGCGGCGGCGCCGCACCCCAGGCCCCCAACGCCTGCCATATGGCCAGACCCCCGCGCGGTCCCAAGACCAGGGCCGGCCCCGGCGGCGCCAACTCGTAGGCCGGCGCCTCGGGCAAATAGGCCAGAAAAGTCCGGTCGAAAGGCTGACGGGTATCCAGGATGGGGCTGAGGTCGTCGCCGTTGCTCAAGAGGGCGTATTGGGGCGGCAGCGGCCCGGTATAACGCAGGCTCAGGCCCGGCAGCGAGCGGATGGCCGGACCGGCCACGACATCGATCCGGGTGGCCATACCGTCCAGGCCGATAACCGGATGGGTCCCCGGAATGAGGAGGAGCTGGGAAAGGGTCTTGTAGGGCGAAAGCCGGGGTTGGGCCGCGGCCGGCGGTCGCCAGGCCGCCAGGCCGATCAAGACCAGAAGCGGCCCGTAAACCAACAACCGGCCACCCCGTAGCGTCCTTTTGCCTCGGCTCAGGTGGGCTGCCAGCGCAGCCAAAACCCCTATCCCCGCCAGGGCAAAGACCAGACCGGCCAGACCCAGATAAGGGAAAAGCCAGGCGGCGGCCAGCGCGCCCAAGGCCGACCCCACCAGATTGGCGCCGTAAAGGCGATGGGAACCGGTTAGGCTCACGGCCAGGGCCAGTCCCGTCGCCAGGCCCACGGCGAAAAAGGGCAAAGCCAGGGCCAGGTAGTACACCGCCAGCAGGACGATCTGACGACGGTCCCAGGCAATGGCGTAGGAATCAAACGGCAACCCGTTGACCACCCCATAGCTGCCCAGGAGGGCGCCGGCAAAGCCCAGGGCCAACATCTCCAGGCGTCGGGCCGTCATAACCGCCGAGACCGCCGGAGCGGTCCAACCCGGTTTCAGGCTGAGCAGCGTGCCGCCGGCGCCGAAACCCAACAAGGCCACGTTGACGGCCAAAAAGGCGAAGTGGTAGAACTGGGTCAGGGCAAACAGCCGCGTCAGCGCCACCTCCCAGGCCAGGCCGGCTATGGCCAGGAGAAAGACGGGTAGGACAAACCGGGAGCCGTTCATCGCCGTTCCCCTGGGGGCAGTCTACCCCACCCGACGGCCGGACGCCAACCGGGCGGCCTGGTTCGGACGCCACTCGCGCCTCCTCCGTTCGCGCATACCGAAACCGTCCCCTATCGAGGGCGCAGAAGACGACGACCAGGTCCGGCCCAAGGGATGCCGCCGTTCAGAGGGGTCATGATCGGCCGAAGGAGAACGGGCGGATCCGGGAAATTCAATAGCCATCCGGAGCGCCATGTGCTATAATGTATTCTAGCATCCATTGTGCTCTGCTGTTGTGCTTTCATCGTACTCTCCGGCAGGGGCCAAATGCCTGGGGGGGTTCTCCCCAGGTGCACAACTTGTAAGGAGGATGCCAAATGAATCCTGCAGCGCTCCGCAGACTTTTCATGCTTGTCGCCCTGGCGCTGGCGACGATCTATGCCCTTGGGCACGCGACGGTGCGCCGGCTTGCCGCCACCCATTACCCCGCCGGTATTCCCGGCTATTGGGCCGTCCAGCGCTTGCGCCCAGACACGCCCGCTGGCAAGTTCGTTTTTGCGGACGGTAACCACGGTTGGGCTACATCCACAACACGCCCATCCGTGGTTTATCGCACCAGCGATGGTGGCGCCACCTGGCAACCCTTCGACTTCAACGACCCGTTTGAGTACTTTGAGATCCATGACCTTTTCTTCGTAAACGCCCAGGAAGGCTGGACCACCGGCAGGAGGACCGTCTACGACCTGTATCCTGCCCCTTTCATCGCCCATACCGGCGACGGCGGCCAAACCTGGCAGATCCAGCTTTTCACCCCCGGGCCTCCACAGGTCAGGAGCGGTGAAAGGCTGTGGTTCGTGGATGCCCAACACGGCTGGGTCGAGGAGGGCGCTACCCTGTGGCGCACGACCGATGGCGGCCAGAACTGGATTGAACTTCAGCCGATCGGTATGCCCGAGCGCCTGTTGCGCTTTGTGGACACAACGACCGGTTTCGGCCTCTCCGCGCCGCCGGGGTCCGATCGGGAGCTGATGCGCACTACCGACGGCGGAGAGACGTGGTTCGGCGTCGGCATGGTACCCGATTGGGTCAACGCCCTGTGGGTGGACGACGGCGGGGTCGTGGTTTGGGCCGTGGGTGCGGACGGCCAGATCGTCCGCAGCCCCAACCGTGGCGTGACCTGGACCCCCATTGCCAGTCCTACGAGGCACACCCTGAACCATCTCGTCTTCGCCGATAGCCGTAACGGGTGGGCAGCCGGCGAAGCGGGCGTAGTCCTCCGCACCACCGATGGCGGCTGGAACTGGTCGATCCAGCCAGCAGGCACGACGCAGGCAATCCGGTCGTTGGCCGTAGCCGACCGGAACCAGGTCTGGATTTATGCCGGCGAGCTGCACCGCACGCGCGATGGCGGCGCCCATTGGACTCAACTACCCCGAATGGATGGCGAGCGGCTGTCCACCGTGCACATGGCCTCGTCAACCGTGGGCTGGGCAGGCGGTACAGGTCCCTATCTGCTGAAAACCACCAACGGCCGCACCTGGATCCATCGTGCACCCATGCCGAATGTCACCCACGTGGAGGCGGTGGATGAGCAACACGCCTGGGTGCTGGCGGCGCCGGGTCTCCAGCGCACCACCGACGGCGGCGCCGGCTGGACCCGTTGTGCTCTGCCGCCTGAAGGGGCTGCCGATTTCGATTTCGTCAACACCACCCTGGGCTGGCTGGTGGGTGGCTCCCGGATCTACCGAACCACCGATGCCGGCCGAAGCTGGACAATCCAATACACCAACGGCGAAGGCTTTGCCATGCAGCGCCTCTCCTTTGTGGACGCCCAACGCGGTTGGGCCCTGGGAACCAGGCCCGGAGACTGCACCGAGCAACTTCTCCTGCTACGTACAACCGATGGCGGCGGGCGCTGGAGCCAGGTTACGGTCCATGAGGCGATGGATTTTATTCTCTTGGATATCGACTTCGTCGATGCCATGCACGGTTGGATGCTGCAGGGGACCGGCATCCCGTGCATTGACCCGCTCGCACGCTCCGTGGTGATCGGCCGCACCACAGACGGTGGTGTGACCTGGCAGCAGGTCCTAGAAGGACCCTTCGATGCCATGGACTTTGTCAACCCCTGGGAAGGTTGGGTGGTCGGCGAGGCCGGTCTGATCAGCTACACCACGAACGGTGGCAACACCTGGCTGCAAATGAACCACTCCATGCGGCTGCGATTGTACGGGGTGCACGCGACCGGGCCGGGTCAGGCCTGGATCGTCGGGGACGAGGGCCTGATCCTGCACTATAGCGCCGTCGCACCTCCGGGCTGTTGGGCGACCCCCACACCCCTGCCCACCGCTGTCGCCACGCCTCCGCTCAGCGGTACCGTTCAGCGCCGGGTGGCCCACTGCATGGACGATACCTACGTGCGGGTGGACATCGAGGAGCCGCTCTACGACCTCAACTACGTCCGCATGGGTGCACGCAGAGACGGCGCCATCCCTTACGTGGATGGTTTTCTGTTCCGTAACGTGCCCATTCCCCAGGGCAGTCGGATCACAGCCGCCTATCTGGAACTCAATCCGTTGGGCTATCAGAGCGGGGTTCCCATCATCGCCGAAATCGCCGGCGATCGCCGCGGCCAGTCGGACGATTTCAACCCGCTCAACTGGCCGGCGCACCTGCGACCGCGCACGACCAGCCGTGTGCCCTGGACCATCTCCACCACCGTCACCGGTCTGACCAGGTCCCCGGACATCGCCGCCGTCGTTCAGGAGATCGTGGATCAGCCGGACTGGCAGCCCGGCAACGACCTGAGCATCCTGGTGGCTGCCACCGAGGCCAGTACCCAGTTCGTGGACTGGCAGGCCTACGACTTCAGACCGGCCAACGCTGCCGCCCTGATCGTCAGCTATCAGGAGCGGACCACCCCTACCCCAACCGCCACCCCAAGCCCGACCGCCTCTCCTATAGCGACACCCACACCCACGCCCACAGCGACACCCACACCCGACGTGTCTCCTCGTGTTCTTTTCCTGCCCTTGTGGCTGAACCGCCACTAACCCGGTCGAGTTTGGCAGACCGGATGTGGCCGGTGCTGCCGGTCACATCCGGTCACGCCGCGAAAGGGGCTTGCATCCGGACGCTACTACCCTCCACGTTCCAACAAGCCCGGGCAAGAGACTCCCGCCGCAGCTCTGTTTTGAGCCGCGAACCGATGGCTCAGGACGCATACCGAAATCGCCTGCTGCCAACGGCGAAGCACACGGCGGCAAAGCCCAACAAAACAGCCGTCTCCGGCAGCACCCCTGCCGGTCCCTGGCCCCGCACCAGCATATCGAGCATACCCTGCATGGCCCAGGTGGTCGGCAATCCATGCACGGCCATCTGCACAGGCCGCGGGAACAACTCCAGGGGATACCAACAGCCGCCCAAAAGGGCCATGACCATGCCCAACAGGATGCTGAGGCCGGTGGCCTGGGCAGTCGTCTTGACAAACGTGGCCATCATCGTGCCCAAGGCCGCAGCGGCCAGCGCCGCCGCGACCATGACCATCACCAAAGCCAGGGGTTCCCGGGCCCAGGGTACACCCAGGACCCAAACCCCGAACCCCATCAGCAGGCCCATCTGCACCAAAGCCCAAAAGACATGGCCCCCAATGGTACCGAGTAGAAGCATTCCCCGACGGGTTGGGGTGATGACCAGGCGACGCAAGGTCCCACCCTGACGTTCCTGGACAAAAACGGCCGCAAGGCCGAGGAGGGGGATAAAAACCCAGGTGATCAACTGCCCGGCCGAAGCCTGAGCTGCCGGATCGTAACCGACGCGGCCGGTTGTATTGGCGATGACGACCTCCAACCGTTGCGGAGCGGTGGCCATGCGCCTCTGCGCCGCCGCCAGCGCCTCGTCAAAATAGGCCTCTCGTTCTGCCGTCGTGGCAAAAGGCCGGATCGATGCGGCCGTGGTCACAGCCTGGTGGGCAATGACAAGGGCGCTGCCCAGCCGATAAAGTACGGCCCGCACGGCCTGAGCTGCAGCCTGGGCGCCCAAATCGTCAGGCCGCTGTCGCCACACAAGGGCCACGGTGCCGGTGCGCAGGCGCTCCGGGTGGCTTTCGGCAGGGATGACCAGCAGCGCCGCGGCCCGGCGTTGCTTCAGCGCCGCTTCGCCTGCGGCCGGCGTTGTCCATTCCACACGAAGAGAGGGCGATCGGCCCAACTCGCTGAGGATTTGCCGCGAGAGAGCCGAATGGGCCTCATCGACCACAAGCACGGGGATGCGACCGTCGTCCCCCCGGCCCGTCCCGCCGGCCAGGATGAACGTGAACACGATGGGCAGGATGAGAAAGAAGAGCAATTCTGACCTGCCGGCAAAGCGCAGCCGGGTGTCTTTCCAGAAGAGGGCCAGGAGTTTGCGCATGGGATCCACCTCGCAGACGATACGATAAAATCCGGGCTTCCCTACGCCCTGTGCCATTTCCGATACCGAAAGAGCAGAACGGCGATGGTGCCCACGACCAATCCCATGGTCGTCAGTCCCACCAAGGGTCTGCTCAGATCGGCCAGCGTCCCACCCAGAGCGAGGACGGTGAAACCATCGAGACCCCAGGCATTGGGCGTGAGACGACTCAAGCCCTGGAACCAGACCGGCATCACCCCGAACTGAACGAAGCTGCCGCCGAGGATGCCGAAGCTCAACATCAGCGCCGTACCCAGGGCCGAAACCTGGCCCGGCGTGCGCGCCACGGTGGTAAGGAGCATGCCCCAACCCATGGCGCCGAAAACGACCGCCAGGATGAGCACAAGCACCCCCAGGGGATCACCCCAACGTAAGCCGAAAAGGAGGGAAGCGGTCAGGATCAGGATGAGCATCTGCAGGACGCCGCTCAGGTACGTGCCGATGACTTTGCCGATCAGCACCTGGCCGGGGGTGACAGGCGCAACGAGCAGGCGCGGCAGCGTGCCCTGCACCTGCTCCTGCAAGAGCGAACGCCCGCCGTTGGCCACGGTGAACATCAGGAACAGAAGGGCCATGCCGGGCGCTATGGTGGCCATGGGATTGAACGTCTGGGCTTCGGCGCCTGCGTTCGCCACGTGCAGCGAGAGCACCGGCGTCTCGGCCGCAGCCGTCACCAAACGTCGGCCGATGCTCGGAGCCAGGGCAGCGATTTGGGAAGGGGCAAGCCGACCGGAGGCCACCAGGCGTTCCATGATCACCTCACTGCCGACGCGACCGGTCTCTACCCGGCTCAGATACGTCTCCACAACGGCCTGAATGATGCCGGCCCCGATCGGCCGGGCGGGATTTTTGAGCAGAATGAGTTTCACCGTAGGACCGGAGGGGATGCCCTCCTCGCTCGGGATGATGCCGGCGCTGAAACCCGCCGGAACGATGACCACAGCCGCCACCTCGTCAGCGTCGAGTCGGGCGCGGGCGTTCTCCCGCTCGGCGGTCACCACAGGTACGATCAGTGCCGCCAGTTCATCCCCCGCCAACCCATCCACCAAAGCCTGACCCAGAGGGCCATCGTCTTCGTTCACAATGGCCACCGGAATGGGTTCGATGCCGCCGGAAGCCCGGCCGAACTGCCCGGTCACCAAGCCGAGCCCGACGGTCAACAGGAAGGGCGCCAACACCATGAGGAGCAAGGCCGGTCGATCCCGGAGGAGGAGTTGGATGTCTTTGTACCCGATGAGCAATGAGGCGCGCATGGTGCGACTCCGCACAAGGTGAGAAAACCCGATCAGTCTCGCAGGTCACGACCGGTCAGGTGTAGAAACACCGCTTCCAGATTCGGCTCACGAATGGTGAGCGTGCGGATGCGAATACCGCGCCCGTTGGCGCAGGCCACAATCGGCGCCAACACCTCGGCTGCCGTCCGGGTGATAACCGCGATCTCGTGGTCGGTCGCCGTGGCCTGGAGCACGCCGGGGACGTCTTTCAGCGCCTGCGCCAGGGCCGGAGCATCCTCGGCCTCGCCGAGGTGGAAGACCACCGTTTCGGTTTCACCGACCTGTCGGGTCAATTCGGCCTGGGTCCCCAGGGCGATCAGTTCACCGTGGTCTATGATGCCGACGCGGTGCGAGAGTTCCTCGGCTTCTTCCATGTAATGGGTGGTATACAGGATGGTCATCCCCTGAGCATTGAGCGCCTTCACGGCATCGAGGATGGCGCGCCGGGACTGGGGATCGATACCGACGGTGGGTTCGTCCATGAAAAGGAGCCGGGGTCGGTGCAACAGGCCGATCCCGATGTTCAACCGACGCTTCATGCCGCCGGAATAGGTCTTGACCCGTTCATGAGCGCGTTCGCGCAGGCCGATCTGCTCGAGCACCTCATCGGCGCGACGGCGCAACGCCTTACCGGACAGACCGTACATCCGGCCCCAAAAGAGCAGATTCTCGCGCGCACTCAGGTCCTCATAGAGGGCCAGCTCCTGGGGGACTACGCCGATAACCCGCCGAACGGCCATCGGTTCCTGCGTGACCGAGTGGCCGGCGATGATGGCATCCCCGCGGGTGGGCGGATAGAGGGTGGACAAAACGGCGATGGTCGTGGTCTTACCGGCGCCGTTGGGACCGAGCAAGCTGAACAGTTCCCCTGCTTCTACGGTGAAGGAGATGCCCTTCACGGCGGTGACCGGGCCGTATTGCTTGACGAGTTGGCGAACGTCGAGAATGGGTGCCATGAGGATCCTCCGGGAAAAGGGCTAGGGGACCAGGGAGGGGCCTGGATGGTGCCCAGGCGCTCTCGTTTCCTCCCCCTCTACCATAAGGCGTTGGCGGTCATGCCTGCCAGTGTCGAACGTCATGTCGGGGTCATATGCCCATGGACGCAGCCTGAGCGGACCGCGGGGCCGGCAGGTCGAGCCCGGAAGGGCCGGGCCGCCCGGAGCGTGATCGCCGACCGTGCGGTCCTCTGCGGTACTGTGGTGGTTTTGACGTTGCCGGAGACGTTTTGCTATACTCCCCATTTGGGCCTTGAACGGCCGCGATCGTTGTTTGTTTTTTTCCCACTTCGCACACCTTGAAGATCGCCGGGCCCGTGTCTGCGCGTGCAGATGCCCGGCGACGACAGGTGGAGGCACAACAAATCCCAGGAGTTTATTCTCTGTATGGCCGGTATTCCCCTCAAAACCCTACTGGAAGCAGGCGTGCACTTCGGCCATCGCACCAAGCGGTGGAATCCGAAGATGAAACCCTATATCTTTACCGAGCGGAATGGGGTTCATATCATCGACCTGCAACAAACCGTCAGTCAGCTCAACAAAGCCTGTACCTACGTTCGCGATATGGTCGCTCAGGGCGGCACCCTGCTCTTCGTGGGGACCAAGCGCCAGGCGGCCGATATCATCGCCGCCGAAGCGCAACGTTGCCAGATGCCCTATGTCAACAAGCGTTGGCTGGGCGGCACCCTGACCAACTTCCGTACCATCCGCTCCCGGGTGGAATTCCTGGAAGACCTGGAACGCCGCCGTGATAACGGTGAATTCGCCCGCCTGCCCAAGAAGGAGGTCTTGCGCCTCAACGAAACGCTGGAACGGCTGCAACAACGGCTGGGCGGCCTGCGCATCATGGAACGCCTTCCCGATGCCGTTTTTATCGTGGACACCCGCCGCGAGGAACTGGCGGTCAAGGAGGCGAACAAGCTGGGCATTCCCATCATCGCCGTTGTGGATACGAACTGCGACCCCGACCCCATCACCATCGTCATCCCGTCCAATGACGACGCCATTCGCGCCATCAAGCTGATGGTGAGCACCATTGCCAATGCCGTGCTGGACGGCCTCAACATGCGCCAGGTGTTCGCCGCCGAAGCCGAAGAAGAACGGCTGGCAGAAGAACGCGTCCGCTTTCCGTATACCGGCCGGGTCTATGAAGCCGAAGGCGAACGGCCGGAGAGCGAGCTGCTCGGCCCCTCGACCCTGGCCAAGCTCGATATCGGTTCGGACGAATACGAAGAAGAATATCTGGAAGAAGCTTCTTGATCGTTGTTCTTACCATCAAAAAAACCAGGATTCACCTCGTAGGGACGTGAGTGGCTCACGTCCCTACGATTGTGTAAAACACCCGATATCACGCATATCGACTCTATTATCTTCGGAGCAGATATCATGACAATCACCACAGAAATGGTTAAGGAACTGCGCGCGGCCACGGGCGCCGGCGTCCTCGATTGCCGCAAGGCCCTGGAGGCGGCAGAAGGCGATTTTAATAAAGCCGTTACCATCCTGCGCGAAAAGGGACTGGCGGCTGCCGCCAAGAAGAGCGGCCGCGAGGCCAAGGAAGGTTTGATCGGCCACTACATCCATCAGGGCGCCAAAGTGGGCGCGTTGATCGAGGTCAATTGCGAGACCGACTTTGTGGCCCGCACCCAGGAATTCCAAACCCTGGTGCGCGACCTGGCCATGCAGGTTGTGGCCGCACGCGCCCAATACCTGAGCCCCGACGAGGTGCCGGCCGCGGTGATCGAGCAAGAAAAAGCCATCTATCGCGCCCAACTGGCCGACGAGAAAAAGCCCGAACCCGTGATCGAACGCATCATCGAGGGCAAACTGGCCAAGTTCTACGAGGAGGTCTGTCTCCTCGAACAGCCCTTTATCAAGGACTCCACGATCAAGGTCAAAGACCTGATCATGAGCTATATCGCCAAACTCGGCGAAAACATTCGTGTGCGGCGCTTCGTCCGGTTTGCCGTCGGTGAATAACCGCACCTCCCCCAGGAGGCCGCCATGGCAGAACTCAAATACCATCGCATCCTGCTCAAACTGGGCGGCGAAGCGTTGGCCGGCCCCGGCGGGTTCGGCATCGATCCGACCCAGGCCGAAGCCCTGGCCCATAAAATCAAACGGGTCTACGACATGGGTGTCCAGATCGCCATCGTCATCGGCGCCGGCAACCTCTGGCGCGGCAAGCAGGGTCTTGAACACGGCATGGAGCAAACCAAAGCCGATCACATGGGTATGCTGGCTACGGTCATGAACGCGCTGGCCTTGCAGGATGCGCTCGAGCGCCTGGGCATCACCACGCGCGTGCAGACGGCCATCGAGATGCGCGCCATCGCCGAACCTTACATCCGCGGCCGGGCCATTCGGCACATGGAAAAGGGACGGGTCGTCATCCTGGGCGCCGGTACCGGGAATCCGTACTTTACCACCGATACGGCCGGCGCCCTGCGCGCCATGGAAGTGGATGCCGAGGTGTTGATCAAAGCCACCAAAGTGGACGGCATCTACGATGGCGATCCCCGCAAAGACCCCAACGCCCGACGTTACGACCGCCTGACCTATATCGAGGCCATCAACAAGCGGCTGGGCGTCATGGACAGCACGGCCATGACCCTTTGCATGGACCACGATCTGCCCATCATCGTGCTCGACCTCTGGCAGGAAGGCAGTCTGGAAAAGGCCGTGCTGGGCGAGCCGGTGGGCACGCTTGTCTATCACTGAGGTGAGCCGACACCCTCGCCGATAGCGGCTGCTGCCTTCCTCGACCACCACGCCACCCTTCCCGGCCCCGGATGTCAGGCCGGTCGGATCCTTATTTCACCCGGACGAATGCGGCTTTGCCGATCGGCGGCACCGTGGATTACACTTGGTAGGGTAGCGCACGTTGCTGCATATCCGCAAGCCCTCATTGTCTACGGCGCTGTCCTGACCTTTTTCAGTCTGTTGCATTCGCACGTTTTCGTCCTGTGAGTGTGCCATGCTAGAGGATGTCCGTAAGGAAGCCAATAGCCGTATGGAAGCGGCTGTCAGAGCCTTGCAACAGGATCTGACGGCGATCCGCACCGGTCGGGCCAACCCGGCCTTGCTCGACCATATCCAGGTGGAGTATTACGGCGTCCCGACGGCGATCAACCAGTTGGCGGTCATCACCGTCCCGGAACCGCGCCTGATCGCCATTCGGCCGTTCAATGTAGCCGATATCGGCCTCATCTCCAAGGCGATACAAAAGTCCGATCTGGGTCTGACCCCGACCAACGACGGCAAAATCATCCGCCTGGTGTTGCCGCCGCTGACGGAGGAACGCCGCCGTGAGTTGAGCAAACAGGTGGCCAAACGGGTCGAAGAAGCCCGCGTGGCCATCCGCAACATCCGCCGCGATGCCATCGCCGATCTGCGTGCCTTCGAGAAGGAAAAGCTCATCACCGAAGACGACCTCAAGGAAGGCACCGAGCAGATCCAGAAATTGACCGATGAGTTCATCAAGCGCGTGGATGCCATCGGCGAGGCCAAGGTGGTCGAGATTATGGAGGTATGAATCGTCCGGTCCGTTGACCACGCGTTGCCCATGACCATTGCCAACCTGGTTACGCCCGAGCGGGTCGTGCCGCTCGACCCCCATCTGCCCATTCCCCAACATGTGGGCATCATCATGGACGGCAACGGCCGCTGGGCCCGTGCCCGCGGTCTGTCGCGCATGGAGGGCCATCGCGCCGGCACCCGCAACATCCGCCGTGTCTTGGAAGAGGCCGTGCGCATCGGCATCAAGGTGTTGACCATCTATGCCTTCAGCACCGAGAACTGGGGTCGACCGCGGGCCGAGGTCAGCCACCTCATGCGGCTGATCAGCGAGAGCATCCGCAACGAATTGGATGAACTCGATGCCCAGGGCGTGCAAATCCGTCATAGCGGTCGTCTGGCCGGGGTATCCGCCTATCTGCAAAAGCAGATCCGCGGGGCCATCGAGCGCACCCGGCACAACGACCGTATCATTCTCAATGTCGCTTTCAACTACGGCGGTCGGGCCGAAATCATCGACGCCATCAAACACATCATCGAAGACGGGGTGAAACCGGAGGACGTGGACGAGGCCCTTGTGGGCCGTTATCTCTATACGGCCGGGCTGCCCGACCCGGACATGATCATCCGCACCGGCGGTGAATATCGGCTTTCCAATTTCCTCATCTGGCAGGCGGCTTACGCCGAGTACTACGCCACCCCCACTTTCTGGCCCGATTTCGACGAGGCCGAATTGCGCATGGCGATCGCCGTCTACCAGAGCCGCGAACGACGGTTTGGGCTGGTGAAATAGGGACCGGCCATGCTCCGGCAGCGTGTGTTCGGCGCCGTGCTCCTCCTGCCGCCCGTGCTGGTCGCGGCCTGGTTGGGGGGGTGGTGGTTTACCGGCTTGGTGGCCCTCTTCGTGGCCCTGGCCACCTGGGAACTATGCCGCCTGCTGGCGCAAACCGGGGAGACGCCGCTGACACCGCTGGCCATCCTTCTGGCCGTTGCCCTTGTCCTCGAAGGGGAACTGTCTCCCGCTCCCGAACGGCCGACCCTTGTCCTGGTGGTGGGTGTGCTCGTCGGCCTGGTGGTCATGCTTTTCCGCCGCACGCCGCATCCGGCCAGCGAATGGACCCTGACCCTGGGAGCAGCGGTCTATGTAGGGTTGACCATGCGTTTCCTGGCCCGGCTGCGCGGGCTGCCCGACGGCTTCGGCTGGCTGATGACGGCGGTGCTGACGACCTGGCTCGCCGATTCCGGCGCCTACTTCATCGGCCGCCGTTGGGGTCGTCACAAGCTGTGGCCGCGGATCTCGCCCCATAAGACCTGGGAAGGCTTTGGCGGCGGTCTGGCCGTGGGCATCCTGGCCGGGACCGTCCTGACACCGTGGCTGATCCCCGGTCTGGACTGGCGTCACGGGCTGCTCATCGGTCTGACCGTAAGCCTGGCCGCTCCCCTGGGCGATCTGAGCGAGTCGGTCTATAAGCGGCAGGTGGGGGCCAAGGATTCCTCTCACCTCATCCCCGGCCACGGCGGTTTTCTGGACCGCATCGATTCCTTTCTGTTCGTGGGGCCGTGTGTGTATCTGCTGGCCCTGGCGATCGCGCGATGGCCGTTCTGATCCCTAGCGCACCGTCACATAGGGACGCAGCTTCTCCAGGGTGGCCGGGCCGATGCCCTTGACCCGCAGCAAGTCCTCGACCGTGCCATACGGCCGACCGGCGATGATGGCCGCGGCCGTCTTCGGACCGATGCCGGGCAGCGCCTCCAACTCGGCGGCCGTAGCCGTATTGAGGTCGAGGGGAACGATGGGGGCAGCTACAGGCGTGCTGCTACGGTTACCCGATGCGGCCCCTGAGGGAGCCGGCGGCGGTGTTTCGCCCTGACCGGGGACATGAACATGCTCGCCGTCGGCCAGGGACCGGGCCAGGTTGATGGCCACCAGATCGGCCGTCTCGGTTTCGCCGCCGGCGGCCAAAATGGCATCCTGGACCAGGCTATCCGGCGGCAGGCGATACACTCCCGGCGAACGCACGGCGCCGCTGACGTAAACACGCAGCGGCGCCGGCGTAGGGCTTGCCACAGGCGTAGGGGTAGGGAATGGTGCTTCGATGCGGATGGGCTGCGGCGGCGGACGACGCTGGGCCAACACCAGGTAGGCCCCGAACACCATCACCCAAAAGGCCGAGGTGCCCAGGATGGCCGGTAAATGAACGCCGAACCGAGCCTTCATCGTCCTTCACGAAGCCAACTCAGCCCGCAGTGGACGAAGGACCTGCGGAGACGGAGGGTGTAGGGCTCAGCATCTGTTTGAAGGCATCCAGGAACTCGAGCGGCAAAGGGAAAATGATGGTGGAATTCTGCTCGACGGCGATTTCGGTCAGGGTTTGCAGATAGCGCAACTGCATGGCGCCCGGTGCTTCGGCGATGACGCGAGCCGCTTCGGCCAGTTGCTGCGAGGCGGTGTATTCACCCTCGGCATGGATGATTTTGGCCCGACGCTCGCGCTCGGCTTCGGCCTGGCGGGCCATGGCCCGCTGCATCCCGGCAGGCAGCTCGACATCCTTGACCTCGACCAAATTGACCTTGATACCCCAGGGCTCCGTGGCCTCATCGATGATGCGCTGAAGTTCCTGGTTGATCCGCTCACGGCGGGCCAGCAGGTCGTCGAGTTCATGCTGGCCCAGGACCGAACGCAGGGTCGTCTGGCCGATCTGGTAGGTGGCGCGGCGGTAGTCCTCGACGTTGATGATCGCTTTTTGCGGATCGAGTACAAAGAAGTAAACCACGGCATTGACTTTGACCGTGACGTTGTCGCGCGTAATGCACTCCTGGGTGGGCACGTCCAGGGTCACCACCCGCTGATCGACCTTGACCATGCGCTCGATGAAGGGGATCAAGATGATCAGACCCGGTCCGCGCACGCCGGCAAATCGCCCCAGACGAAAAACCACCCCGCGCTCGTATTCCTGCACGACCTTGATGGCCGAAAGGACGATAGAAAGCAGGACCAGGAAGAAGGTAAACAGACCAACGAGAGAGGTAAACATGGGTAAACTCCTGAGAAGGTAAGGTGATTCGTCTTTAACGTTAAGAAACCATTGATAGTCGCAACATCATACGACTAACCGATTTCGGCAAAGCGAAAAGGATTAAAGTCGGTATCGCGATCGAAATAATCTTCATTTTCTGCACGTTTGAGATGATTAACAATGATGTAAGTGAACGGTGTAAAACCGACCTCAACCGCCACTTTGAAGATGTAATTGGCCACAATTAGACTGAGAACCACCGTCCAGGGAAACACACCCAGAGCCGTGGCGATGAGCACAAACAGCCCTGTATCCACCCCTTGCCCGACGAGGGTGGACCCGATGGTCCGCATCCAAAGGAAGCGACCGGCCGTATGCACCTTGAGTTTGGCCAGGACGAACGCGTTGCTGAACTCACCGGCAAAATAGGCTACCAGACTGGCGAGGATGATGGCACCGGTACTGACCCCGCCGAGGATGGCCTCATAGGCGGCCTGGCCGAAGCCTGCCATATCCGCCGGCGCCGGCAGGTTCGGAGTCGTTGCCGCCATGCGTTCGTATACGAATTGGCCCCAGGCCGGATCGGCCGGCAAATGGGCCAGGGCCCACAGGGTCAAGGACATCAACAGCGCACAACCGAAACCCACCCAAATGACCCGGCGGCTGCGGGCGTAGCCATACACCTCGGTGAGGGTATCGCCGAAGATGTAAGCCAGAGGAAAGAGGATGGTACCGCCGTCAAAAGCGAGGCGCAATCCCCCTATCGAAACCCGCAGGTCGATCAGTTTGGCCGAGCTGGCGATATTGCTCAACAGCAACACACTCACAAACAGGGCCATGACGAGATCGTAGTAGCGATACGTGCGCTTCATGATGGCTTCGCCTCTTGCACCGATCAGACCGACGGCCTCATCGGCGCCATCCCGCTCCTCCCGGCAAGGGTAAGGGGTCGACGCCGACCTGTGGCATAATGGGACGGCCTGATTATAGCCCAATGCCCGTCTCTCGTATAAAAGCGGTCTTCCCGTTGCAACGATATTCAGCTTTCTCGGACCAGGGATGCAACTGCTTTTGGCCTGTGCGGGCCTTGCCCGAGCCTCGGCATGCGATGATGAAGAAGTTGACCCTCGTTCGTCTTGTCGTTTGGGTTCTCGGCTTCGTGCTCCTCACCGCCTGTGGTCGCTCGATCACCGTCCAGGATCCCTTTGCCGTGTATGCCCCGGCCTGGCGCCGCGACGTGAGCATGGGCGCATTTGTCCCTGACGATGCCCCGCAGTACGACCTGGTCATGACCGTTGACCCCGATAACCGGCGGCTGGAAGGCACAGCCCTGGTGCGTCTGCGCAACCTCAGCGGCCGACCGCTCAACGACCTCTACCTGCGGCTGTATCCCAACCTGCCGCAACTAGGCGGCACCATGCAACTGACGGGCGTGGTCATCCTGCCGGAGCGCTATCCCGCCGGTTTCGCCTACACCCTGAACAACACCGCCGCCCGGATCACCCTGCCCCAGGCCCTGCCTGCCGACGAGCGGATTGCCCTCGAGGTGACCTACCGGCTGGAAGCCCCGCAAAAAACCGGCTATGTCCTCTTCGGCGAAAGCGAAGGCATCCTCAACCTGCCTTATAGCTACCCCATGGTGCCCGCCCAAACGCGCGACCCCGCCTCACCCTGGCGTTTGGAGATACCGCCGCCCCACGGTGACATCGCCATCACCGATCCGTCCCTGTTCGTCATCACCGCCACCGTGCCCGCCGATGTGACCCTGGTGGCCACGGGCGTCGCCATTACCCAGACGGTCGGCATGTCTGCTACGGTCCAGCACGTGCTCGTGGCCGGGCCGGTCCCCGAATTCGCCATGACCCTCAGCCGTCATTTTCAGTCCGAACACCTGACCCTGGACGACATCGTCATCACCAGCTACTTTTTGCCCCAGGACCGCACGGCCGGCCGTGCGGCCCTGGCCGATGCGGCGGCGGCCGTGCGGGTCTTCGGCCAGTTGCTGGCGCCCTATCCCTTTACCGAACTCGATATCGTCCAGGCCCCCACCCGCTACCTGGGCATGGAATACCCCGGCCTCAACTACATCGGTCTGGACACCTACCGCAGCCAGAGCGAGAGCCAGAAAATCCTCATCGCCCACGAAGTGGCCCATCAGTGGTGGTATGCCCTGGTCGGTTCCGATGCATTTCGTTATCCCTGGCTGGATGAGGGCCTGGCCGAGCACAGCAGTCTCCTGTTTATGGACACGCTCTACGGGCCGGCCGTGGCCGACCGTATCCGGACGCTGCGTTGGCGTGTGCCCACGGAATGGGCCGTCCAGAACGGCTACGATGCTCCTGTGGGTCGGGATGTCACCGCCTTCAACGGCACGAACTACGAGATTCTGGTCTATGCCAAAGCGGCGCTTTTCTTCGATGCCCTTTATCAGACCCTGGGTTTTGAGACCTATCTGAAAGTCCTGCAGACCTTTATCGAACGCTACCGGCTGCAGCGGCCGACGCCGGACGACTTTCTGGCCGTTGTCGCCGAGGTCGGGGGCATCGATCCCCAACCCCTTTACGAACAGTGGATCCTGAGCGGCCCGGTATCGTCCCTTGAACCCCTACCAACGCCTACGGAGTAAGCACCGATGTCCCGTGTTGCCATTGTGGCCGATAGTGGTTGTGACCTGCCGCCTCCTTTGCCGGACCATTACGGCATCGGCCTGGTGTCCCTCATTGCCCGGTTCGGCGACGAAGAACTCCTCGATACGCCCGCCACCCGGTCGCGCTTTTGGGAGCTTTATGACCGGGGTCCGCCCCCGCAAAGCGCGGCGCCGGGAGCGGGGGCCTGGGCCGAGGCTTTTGCGACGGCCCTGGGCCGGGCCGACGAAGTCATCGCCCTGACCATCACCAGCCGCCATAGCGCCACCTATAACGGCGCCGTCCTGGCCGCCAGCGAATTCGGTGATCGCGTCCATGTCTTCGATTCGTGGTCGCTCTCATTGGGTGAAGGCCTTCTCGTCCTCCATGCGGCCCGCCGGGCCGCCGCCGGCGCCACGGCGGCGACCATCCTGGCCGAACTGACCGACCTCCGCAGCCGCCTGCAGGTCGGCTTTGTGCTCGAAAGCCTGGACGCCATCCAACGGGGAGGTCGGCTGGCACCGGTCATAGCCGCCATCAAGCGCATGGGCAGTGTCTTTACCATCAAACCCATCCTGGCCATCCACGAAGGCACCATCCGCCTGGACGGCGCCGCGCGCGGCATGCGGCGGGGCTTGCAAACCCTCATCGACCGGGTACCCTCCGGCCGGGTCCTCATGGCGGCAGTCGGTCATACCCGTCGCCCCGAACTGGCCCAGGCTGTAGCCGATACCCTGGCCGTGGCCGCCGCCTTTCCGCGTGAGGACATCCTCGTCGGCGAGATCGGCCCGGCTCTGGCCGTCCACGCCGGCCCCGGTGCCATCGGCGTCGGTTTCATTGCCACCGACCGCTGAATTCCGATGCACATCAAGCTTCACCTCCGTTCCCCGGTCCGCCGCTGGGTCCGTTCCTGGTGTCGCCTGGCCCTGGCCGCGCTAACGACTGTTGCCCTGAGCGCCGTGGTTTCGGCGGCATCCGCATGGGCGCCGACGCCGCCGACCGTCGTGGATGATGCGATCCTGGCCCTGGCCACAACGGACCGGCTCGACTCCGCCCACATTGCGGCGGCCGAGGCCCTGGGGGTGTGGGCCGGCGCCGAGAGGCTGCGCCTGATCGTCGAGGCCACCTCGCCGCCGATCTTGCCCGAGGGGGCCGTCCTCGAAACCCACTTCGGGCGCCACTACCAGGTCCGTCTGCCGCGTGACCGGGTCCTCGACCTGGCCCGCACACCGGGTGTGGTCCGTATCCGGCCTACCTATCCCCACCAACCGGCCCTCATCAGCGAGGGGATCCTATCGGCGGGCGTCACCGCCTGGCAGGCCCAGGGCTGGAACGGGGCCGGGATCCGCATCGCCGTGATCGATCAGGGCTTTCGCGGTTGGATGCCTCTGGTAGCCGAGGGCGAATTGGGCCACGTCATCACCTTCAATTTTCGGGCCGACGGCCAATTCGAGGCCACCGCCCACGGGAGTGCCGTGGCCGAGATCGTCTACGACATCGCCCCGGCGGCGACGCTTTATCTTCTGGCCTTCAGCACCGACATCGAACTGGCCAATGCCGTGACCTATGCCCGCAGCCAGGGCGTGCGCATCATCGTCCATTCCATCAGTTGGTTCAACAGCGGTCCCGGCGACGGCAGCGGCTTTATCGGCGACATCGTGCGGGGGGCTACGGCCGGCGGCATTCTGTGGGTCAATGCCGCCGGCAATCAGGCGCGACAGCACTACCGGGGTCTCTTCACCGGCAGCGGTAACAGCCTCCACGATTTTGCCCCCGGCGACGAAACGAATAGCCTCACTCTGAGCGCGGGTAGCACCGTCTGTGGTTATCTGAGCTGGGATGGCTGGCCGCGCAGCAGCGACGATTACGACCTCTACCTCTATCGCGAGGGTACCGTCGTGGCGTCAAGCCAAAATCCGCAAAACGGTACCATGCCTCCGACCGAAGCCCTGTGTTATCAGGCGCCTGCCGGTGGCCGCTACGATTGGGTCATTCAGCTGTTCCGCGGGGAACCGCGGCTCCTGCGTCTGTTCACCACTCTGGGGCCTCTGGAATACCACACCGTACCCGGTTCCATCGTCCAACCGGCCGATGCCGTCGAGGCCCTGGCCGTAGGCGCCGTCCACTGGCCGGAACCCTACCGTCTGGAGGACTTCAGCAGCCAGGGACCGACGGCCGACGGTCGCATCAAACCCGACCTGGTGGCCTATGACGGCGTGACCACCCGCACGTATGGCCTCAGCAACGGCATCCCCTTTCCCGCCGGCAGCGGTTTCTTCGGTACCTCGGCGGCGGCGCCTCATGGGGGTGGGGCGGCGGCGTTGGTGATGCAGCGGTTCCCGACGTGGTCGGCCGCTCAGGTGCGGGACTTTTTGGAGAGCACGGCCGACGATCTGGGCGGCCCCGGTCCTGACAACGCTTTCGGCCGCGGCCGCCTTCTGTTGCCGCCGACACCGATAACCCCTACTCCTACGAGCACCCCAACGGCTACACTCACGCCGACCCCCACCCCGACGCGCACATCCACACCCTCCCCCACCCCGACGCGCACATCCACACCCTCCCCCATCCCGACGTCCACGCCCACGCCTTCTCCCACCCCGACGCACACACCCACACCCTCCCCAACGCCAACGCCTACACCCACCCCGACCCTGACCCCAACGCCCACACCCCCAATTCCCTGGCTGGAGCTCACTCCCACCGTGCTCTATCCGGCCCCGGCAGCGCCTCAAACCGTCGTGCTCACCTTCGGCAATCAGACGGTAAACGATGTCCTGCGGCTGAGCCTGAGCGGGCCGCTCCGTTTCGCCAACGGCGCGCCAACCCAGGACGTCGTCCTCACCGATACCACCGGGACCATGCCCCTGGTGCTCTATGTCGAGGCGGGAGCCACGGCCGGGACGGCTTTCACCCTCCGCGCCGCCACCACTCGGAGCGAGGCCACATGGAACGGTGTCGTCGGCTACGGCGTCTATGGACCGTTATGGCAAGGGCCGAGTATCCGACCATGAGATGGAGACGGTTGGCAGGCATCCTGAGCCTGGTCTTCCTCGTCGCCATGGCGGGCGCCTGCCAGGGACGCAACCCGCTGCCTCCGCCGCCGATGACGGCGACGCTGCGCCCGCCCTCGCCCACACCCACATCCCCGCCGACGGCCACACCCACACCCCTGCCGCCGACGGCCACACCCACACCCACGCCCACACCCACACCCACGGCCACGCCCACGGCGATACCGCCCACGGCTACCCCGACGCCAAGGCCGGATCAGACGGCCTTGCTGGCCCAGGCCGACCGTTTTCTCCACAACGGCAACTATCAGGCCGCCATCGGCGCCTATCAGGCGACTGCCAACGGCGGCGGCAACGCGGCCGTACGGGCGCAAGCGCGCTTCGGTTTGGGCAAGGCCTATTGGCTGAGCGGTCAGAGCGAGGCCGCCGCCGCTACCTTTGCCGAACTGGCCGCCGATCCGGTTTGGGTGGATGCCCATCCCGAGGTGCTTTACTGGCTGGGACGGGCCGAAGCAGCGCGCGGTCGGGTCGAGGCGGCGGTTAGCGCCTTTAACGCCTATGCCGAACGCCGACCTGTGCTGGCCCATCGCGCCTACGAAGCCGTCGGCCAGGCCTATCTGAACGCCCTGGATCCCGCGCGCAGCCTGCTCGCCTTTCACCGGGCCTTAGAAACGGCGCCCGACCTGCTCGGTCGCCTGCGGGCACGCGAGGGCATCGCCGAGGCCGCCATGATGGCCGGCGACCCGGCCACGGCCATCGCCCAGTATCGCGCCATCCTGGCCGTGGCCCGCCAGCCCGGCTATCGGGCCGAGATGCTCTACCGGTTGGCCCAGGCCCAACTGGCCGCAGGCGCAACCGAAGCGGCCTGGCAAAGCCTGGAACAGGCCATGCGCACCCACCCGGAAAGCCCGTATGCCTATCAGGCGGCCATCGCCCTGGTCAATGCCGGACGGCCCTTCGACGAGTTGCTGCGCGCTCGGGTTGACTTCGCCGCCGGCGCCTACGGGCCGGGTTTTGCTGCCCTTGCCCGCTATCAGGCCGCCCATCCCGACCACGACGGCGAGGTTTATGCCCTGGCCGCCCGCGCCTACGAAGCCCAGGGCAACTATGCCGCCGCCGTGCCCTACTGGGTACGCCTTCTCGAGACCTTCCCGGCCGACCCCCGGCGGGGTGAGGCCTGGCTGGGCTGGGCGCGCAGTCTGTGGCGCCAGGGTGATACAACCGGCGCTCGCGAGGTCTATCTGCGGGCGGCCGCGGATGCCGATGGGGAGACCGCCGCCACCGCCCTCTGGTGGGCGGGCTTTTTGGCCGAACGCGAAGAAGCGCTGCTGCCCACAGCCGCCCAGACCTACCTGCGGTTGGCCCGTACCTACCCCGTCAGCCGCTATGCAGCCCAGGCCCGTTTTCGCGCCGGTCTGGCCTTCTACCGGGCGGGGGATACCGACCAGGCCCACGCCATCTGGACCGAGCTGGCCGCGGCCGACCGGGGGCTATGGGGCGCGGCGGCCGATTTCTGGCTGGGTAAGCTGCTGGTCGCCCGCAACGAGGCAGAGGCCCTCGCCCATTGGCAGCAGGTTGCCCTTCGCCGCGGGGACGAGAACTACTACGGTCTGCGCGCGGCCCAAGCGGTCGAACGACGGACCGGTCGCTCGCCTCTGCCGACGCCGACGCCGGTCGCCGCCGACCTGGCCGACTGGTTATCGACGTGGGTTACGACCACGGTGCATCTGACGGCGCCGTTGCCCGGCGAAGAAGCTGCGGCCGAATGGGATCGCATCGGCGAGTTTGCCGCCGCCCGCAGCGCCTTTGAGGCCTTGCGAACCGGGTTCCAACACGATCCCGTGGCCCTGACCCGGCTGGCTCTGGTTACGGCCGAACTGGGCTACTACGATACCTCGGTGCGGGCGGCGACGCGGGTTCATGCCCTTTCCGGGCAGCCTCTGGCCACACTGCCGCGGGCTTTGCAGGAACATATCTACCCCCTCCATTATGGCGACCTCATCGTGCCGGCGGCCCGCCAATACGGCCTCGACCCGGCCGTCCTCCTGGCCCTCATCCGCCAGGAATCCCTCTTTGGGGCCATCGCTACGAGCAGCGCCGGTGCACGCGGTCTCACCCAAATCATGCCCGCCACAGGCCGCGGCATTGCCCAACGCCTGGGTTGGCCTCATTATCGCGAGGAGTTGCTGGCCCGCCCCTATGTCAGCGTGGCTTTCGGCGCTTATTACCTGGCCGAAGGGCTGCGCGGGGCCAACGGTAATCTCAGCCAGGCCCTGGCCGGCTATAACGGTGGTCCCGGCAACGCCGCCTTTTGGCGACGACTGGCCGGTCCCGACGATGACCTGTACCTCGAGGTCATCAACTTCACCGAGACCCAAAACTACCTGCGGGCCGTTCTCCTCCAGGCCTATCACTATCGACGTCTGTATCCTGACCTGGACACACGTTCTTTCGACGCCGGCTGAGCAGTAGCGATGAGGACTCCCGACGCCACGGCGCTCCATTTCCTCAAGTTGGGCGGCAGCCTGATCACGGTCAAGTCACGGCCGCTCACCCCGCGGCCTTTGGTCATCCAGCGTCTGGCCGACGAAATCGCCCGTACCTGGTGGCCGGGCCGGCCGCTGGTGCTCGCCCACGGCAGCGGTAGCTATGGGCATGTCGTCGGTCAGCGCTATCGCACCCGCAGCGGCGCCGGTTCCGATGCCGGCACCGACCCCGAAGGCTGGCGCGGCTTTGCCGAGACGGCCCATATCGCCGCTCAGCTCAACCGCCTGGTCATGGCCGCCTTGCTAAGGGCAGGGTTGCCGGCGGTGGCCCTGCCGCCTTCGGCCCTGGTGCGTTGCCACGACGGCGCCATCGTGCAGTTTGCCGTCGAGCCGGTGCGCCTGGCCCTGGCCCGCGGCCTGCTCCCCGTGCTGTTCGGCGATGTTGCCTTCGACGATCACCGGGGGACGACCATCGTTGCCACCGAGGAGGTCCTGGCCGGGCTGGCCGGGCATCTGCCGCCGGCCCGCATCAGTCTGGTCGGGGTGGTGGACGGCGTCTTCGAGGCCGACCCCCTGCGCCACCCCGATGCCCGCCCCCTTCCCCACCTGACCGCCGCGCAGATTCGAGAGCAAACCGCCCTGCTGGGTGCCTCTCATGGCATTGATGTCACGGGGGGCATGGCCGGCAAAATCGCCATCATGGTGGCCCTGTTGGAACGTCACCCCGAGCTGCGCGTCCACCTGTTGTCGGGTGAGGAACCCGGTCGGTTGGAGCAACATCTACATGACCCCGATGCGCCCCTGGGAACGCTGCTGACGTGGGCATAGCGAGGCGCGCGCCAGAGCACCGGGGAGCTTATTTCGGTTAAGCGGTTGCCGACCATCCCGGTTATAATGGTTTGTTGCCAGCCTTTGCTCATGGTTGCCATCCATGTCCCATACCTGCCACCGTTGCGGCCTCCCCATTCCTCAAGGCTGTAACGTTTGCCCGAATTGCGGCGCCACGATCCGCCGCCTCGATGCCGTTATCCGCTGCCGCCATTGCCGTCGGCGGGCCCCCTCGCATCTGACCCTCTGTCCGCACTGCGGTCGCCATTTACAACCCTGGCAGCCGGATCGGCTCCTCATCCTGGCCACGGCGGTCGTGTTGGTGCTGATGTGGGTCACGTTGGGCGGTCAAAGCCTGCGACTGCCGTCGCCGACCCGAGTGCGCGAGCAGATCGTGGCCGTTCTACCCCGACCGGTGACCGTGGAAGAAGTCCTCGCCGGCGAAGAAAGTGCCCTCCCCGTGATCGCACCGACGGCGACGCCGGAGGAATTCGTCATTCCCACGCCCATCGTGGTGATCCCGTTGGAACCGGAACTGTCCGCAGAGCCCGAGGCCGGCTCCGTCATGACCCCGACAGCCGTCATGACCGCCACCGCGGCGCTGACGCCGACGGTTGTCCTGACGAACACGGTTGAACCTATCGCAACGACTGCGCCAGAGCTGCCCGTAACGCCGACGCTGACGCCCACACCGACGGCGACGGTCACAGGGACGGCGGCAGCGACGATGACGGCCACCCCTACGACCGTGGTCTCACCGACGGCGACGCCCTCGCCCGTTGCCAATCCCACCGCCACACCCACACCGACGGCTGCCGGTGATACCTACACCGTGGCCCCAGGCGATACGCTGGTGGTCATTGCCGAACGTATCGGTCGCAGCGTACCGGCGCTGATGGCCTATAACGGCATCACCAATCCCAATGCCCTGCGTGTGGGACAGGTCCTGCGGATCCCACCGGCCGATTATACCCCGCCGCCTCCGCCGACGCCCACCCGACCACGACGGACGGCCACGCCTACCTCGCCACCGGCCACCCCCACACCGGCCATGACCGTTCCGGCACCGGTGCTCGTCTCACCGGGAAGCGGTTCCGGCTTTCGGGGCAATGAGGCCTTGATTTACCTGAAGTGGCAGAATCCGGGCGGGTTGCCCGAAGGCACCGGCAATCGCCTGGTCATCGGAGTTCTCGTCGGCCCCGATACGGTGGACTGGCGTTTTCGGGAGAACGTGGGGACCGTTACCGATTTCCAGGTACCGGCCTGGCTGTTCGGTCAGGCTCCTCAGGAATTCGGCCGTACCTACATCTGGTATGTCGAAGTCGTCAGCGGCGATACTCCGGTATCGCCGCCCAGTCCGCGCTGGCAATTTCAATGGCAGTAAGTCTGTACCGATGACCCGTAAACTGACCGAACTTCTCCTCCAACTGGGCAATACCCAAATGCGGCTGAGCCATCAGGCCCTGGTGCATCTATCCGATTTGAATGGGCCAGAGCTGGTCCAATTTCAGAAGGCCTGGGCGACCTACGATACCGAACGCCGCGTGGCCATCCTGGATGCCCTGATCGAGCTGGCCGAAACGCATGTCGAATACGACTACCGTTCGATTTTCCGCTGGACCCTCCATGACAGCGATGCCCGCGTGCGCGCCCGCGCTATTGCCGGCCTGTGGGAAGACGAGCACCCGCGGCTTATTCCCATTTTCCAGCGTCTGCTGGCCAACGACCCGGCCACCGAAGTGCGCGAGGCGGCGGCCGTGGCCCTGGGCCGTTTTGTCTACTGGGGCGAAACCGGTGCGGTCGAATCCCCTTTGCTTGAGGATGCCGTGCAGGCCCTGTGGGATAGTTTCCACACCGAGACCGAGGTCCTGGAGGTGCGCTGTCGTGCCCTGGAGGGGCTGGCTGCTTCTGCACGGCCGGGGGTGGTTCGCCTGATCGAGAATGCCCTTTACAGCGCCGATCTGGAAATGCGGGCCAGCGCCCTCTTTGCCATGGGCCGCAATGCCGACCCGCGCTGGATCCCCTACCTGCTGCCCTATCTGGACGAAGAGGAACCGCTACTGCGGCTGGAGGCAGTGCGTGCTCTGGGTGAATTGGAAGCTCGCCAGGCCGTGCGGCCGCTCATCCAGCTTATCGCCCGGGAGACGGATAACGAAATCCGCATGGCGGCGCTGACCGCTCTCGGTCAGATCGGCGGTCCCGAAGCCCGCCGGGCCCTGGAAGCCGCCACAGACTGGGAAGATGAAGCCATCGTCGCTACGGCCGAAGCCGCCCTGGAAGAGCTGTTGGGCAACGAAGGCAACACCTTTGATCTGATCAACCAGGTGCTCGGCCTGGACGAAGACGAAGCAGCTTACGACGAGGACGACTTCGGCGACATGCTGGAAGAGGAGCTGCGCGCCCTGTGGGAAGAAAACGACGACGCCGAGGCACGCCGGAGACGACATGGCTGATGTCGCCGAGCTGCAGGCCCTGGGCCATGTCTTTTTCAATGTGCTGGGCCCCATTGCCCTCCTGGTCGCCATCGGTTATGGGCTTCAGCAGCGCTTGCAGCTTGATACCCGTTCCCTCAGTCGCGTCGTTTTTTTCGTCCTGACCCCCAGCCTCATCTTCACCTCCATCCTGAGTCTGGAGATCGATGCCGGCACCATCGGCCGTACCCTGCTCTTTGCGGCGGCCGATATGGCCATTATGGGCCTGATAGCGGCCTTGCTGGCCCGACGCTGGGGCTATGATACCCGGCTGGCCGGCGCCTTCGTGGTCACGGCCATTCTGCTCAACGACGGCAACTACGGCCTGCCCCTCAACCTCTTCGCCTTCGGTGAAACCGGCTTCGGCTATGCCCTCGTCTTATTCATGTTCAACAACCTGGTCGGCAACACCCTCAGCATCTTCATCCTGGCCCATGGCCAGAACGGTCTGCGTCAGGCCGTATGGCGCACCCTCACGGCGCCGGTTGTGTGGGCCATGCTGTTGGGTTTCGGCGCCCGCCTGGCCGGTGTGCAACCCAGCGGCTCCTTCTTCACCATGTTGCAGATGACCGGTCGTTCGGCCATCCCTGTTTTCCTCCTCATCCTGGGTATGACCCTGACGCAAACCCGCGCCCGCCTGGGCAACAACCCCATCACCCGGCTCACCGTATTGCGCATGCTGGGCGGGCCGGCCCTGGCGATCCTCCTGGCGCGCGGGGTCGGGTTGACCGGTCTTCCTTTTGCCGTCGCCGTCCTGCAAGCCTCGATGCCCACGGCGGTCAACACCATCGTGCTCAGCAACGAATTCGATGCCTCGCCGCATTTTGTGGCCGGCGCCGTCCTCTTCACCACCCTGGCGAGTCTGGTCACCTTACCCGTTTTGCTGCTTTTCTTGAGTCCTTGATTGTTGTCACCCCGCGCGAACGATACAGGCTGCGCGGATTTTCCATAAAGGCCATGACCAACGCCCCCGATGCTCCCTCCGATCCGGCGGCCATGCGCCGCCGGGTGGTCGAACTGATCAACGAAGGTGCCCGTTTGCTCCATGCCCGTCGTCCCGGCGAAGCCCTTGCACCCCTGACCGAGGCCTACACGTTGGCGCCGGATGACCCCGACGTCGCCATCAATCTGGGCGGCGCCCTGATCATGACCGCGCGCTGGAGTCGGGCCGTGAGCGTACTTGAGCAAGCGGTCTCCCTGCATCCCGATAACGTTCGGCTGTGGATCAACCTGGCGGCAGCATACCTGGGCCGGCTGGAGCTGGCCTCGCCGGCCGCCCAGGAACGTGCCATCGCCGCTTACGAGCGCGCCCTGAGCCTCGATCCTCAGGCGCCTGGCGTCCATTACAATCTGGGCCTCATTTACGCCGAGCGTCGCGCCTGGGCAGAAGCGGCCTATTGGTTCGGCGAGGCTTTGCGCCTGCGGCCAGACGATGCCGATGCCGCCTGGTGGTTCCAGCAAGTTCAGAACGCCGCTACCGGCTCCGCATCCTGAGATGACCCCAACAGCAACTGCCCCCTCTCGTCGTCGTCTTCATGCGCTCATCAGTGGCTATGTCCATGGTGTGGGCTTTCGCGTGTTTGTCCTTCGGCGGGCGCAGATGCTGGGCCTGACCGGCCGCGTGCGCAACCTCTATTTCCCGGTGCGACAGGTCGAGGTCATTGCCGAAGGACCGGAGGAAGCCTTGCGGCAGCTTTTGGCGGCCCTCCAGCGGGGCCCTGCGGCCGCCGAAGTCACCCGGGTGGATGTGCGTTGGGAACCGGCCACGGGTGAGTTCGTGGATTTCGCCATCGGATAAGCCATGACCGATCTCATCGGTTCCACCCCTACCGCTACAACCCGCTCCTACGAAGCCGTAGGGCGCCAGGCCTGGATTGTGCTGTGGACGGCGTTTGCCCTCTTTCTGCTTATCGTCATCGGCACGCCTCTGCTGATCCGCTGGTATCTGCAAAATGCCACGATCCCGCGCTTTGCCCGTGTTGAGGTCATTCGCGGCACGGCGTTGGTCACCGGCTCCGATGGCGAGACCGTCACGGCCGTTGTGGATGTGTGGCCTATTCCTCGGGAAGGCGCGCTTTTGCGCACCGATGAAACGGCTCGCGCCAACATCTCGGTTTACAGCGACGAAAAGGCCGCGGTGAACCTGGTGACGGCGCAATTGCGCAACAACGGGGAGTTGCGTTTCCTGCGGGCGCGAGCACCTCGTTTTCGGCGCAGCACCCTGCCGGAACGAGTTGAATTCCAGCTCGGCATCGGGCGGGTGCGCATCACCGGCCATACCCGCCTTGATCGCCCGGTGGACATCCTCGTGAACACTCCTCACGCCCGGATTTCCCTGCGCGATGGCGATGATGTGGCCATTGCCGTCACCAACGAGAACACCGAAGTCAGCGTGCGCAACGGGACGGCCCGCGTTGAAGCCCAGGGCCAACGGGTTTTCCTCAGTAGTGGTCAGCGCACGGCCGTCCGGTTGGGTCAGCCGCCGTCGGCGCCGATGGCCGGGCCTGTCAACCTGGTGGTCAACGGCGATTTTACGGCTCCTCTGGAGGGCACCTGGCAGGTCGAAGCCATGGTGGATGCCCGCGACCCCACCCATGTCGCCTACGGCACGGTCACCATCGTCGAGGCCGGTGAACGCAAAGCCGCCTATTTCGAGCGCGAGGGCGAAGATGGCATCCATACCGAGACGGCTATCACCCAGGAAATCAACGCCGATGTGCTCGATTACGACAGCCTCATCCTGCGGCTCGATGTCCGCCTGATCAGCCAGAGCCTGCCCGGCGGCGGCCAGCAATCGTCCGAGTTTCCGTTGATGGCACGGATCGATTTCATCGACGTGGACGGCAATCCCCAGTTCTGGACGTGGGGTTTTTATGCCGTTGACCCCATTGCCAACTGGCCCATCCGCGACGGCGAAAAAATTCCTGCCTTTCTCTGGTACGATTACGAATCCCCCGATTTTCTGAACAGCCCGACCTTTCCGCGGCCGCAAAAGGTCACCCGCATCCGCATTTACGCCAGCGGTCATAACTACCGGAGCATGGTCACCGGCATCGGCCTGATTGCTCAATAAGGGTCAAGGGCCCCGGGCGTTGCCGCTCCGCCTAACGGAACAGCCCGGGAGCCCCAAAAGGCGATCCGGTGGGATTGAGGGCCAAGAGCGCAGCCTTCTGTCACCGCAGAGCCAAGGGGCAAGGGTGCACAGAAAAGGCCGGCTGTTCAGCGCGGTTGGGTGCCCAGCCGCACCCGGATGGCCTGTTCTTTGCCGTCGCGCACGACGGTCACCGTCACGGTTTCGCCGCTACGCGTCTTGGTTTCCAGATACACGGTCAGGTCCTGGAACGTGGACACCGGCGTGTCGTTGATGCGGACGATGATATCGCCACCGACCGGCACGCGGCTGTTTCCCACCCTGACGACCCGGTCCGGCGCCCGCAGACCGGCACGCGCCGCCGGGCCATTGGTCACCGTCTCCAGGATGAGCAGCCCCCGGGTAACAGGCACCTTCATACCGGCCTGTTCCAGGAGAGCGGTCAACTGCGGGTTCAGTTCGACCACCTGTACGCCCAGCCAGGGATGCGGATAGGCCCCCCGAGCAATCAACACCGGCACCACGCGGGCCACCGTGTTCGCCGAGACGGCAAAGCCGATGCCGGCCGAAGCTCCGCTGGGACTGATGATCTGCGTATTGACGCCGATAACACGACCCTGCAGGTCAAGCAAAGGTCCGCCCGAATTGCCGGGATTGATGGCAGCATCGGTCTGAATCACTTCGCCGATAAAACGGTTGTTCTCCGGGCTTTGGATAACCCGACCCAGGGCGCTGACAATGCCCATGGTCAGAGTCTGCTCCAGGCCGAAGGGATTGCCGATGGCCAGCACGATTTGACCGACGCGAAGCTGCGCCGAATCGGCCAGGGGTAGCGGCGGCGGCAGCGGTTCGTTCGTCCGGATACGGATGACCGCCAGGTCGTTCACCGGGTCCGAACCGACCAGGCTTGCCGAAAAGGTACGGCCGTCGGCCAGGGTGACATCAAGGGCCCGGGCACCCTCGACCACGTGGTAGTTGGTGACGATATGACCCTGAACATCGTAGACGAAGCCGGTTCCCGTACCCCCTTGGGGGATGATCTGTCCGAAGAAGTCCACCACGGTCCGCTGATTGCGGATGTGGACGACAGAGGGACCGGCCTTTTCGTAAATGGCAACGAGTTGCTCCTGAAGGGCCGTGGCGATATCGGCGCGAGTAGATAGGGGTCGAGGCGTGGGAGTCGCAGTAGGGCCGGCCCTCACCGCCGGCATGCGGCTACCGATAACGATACCCATCAGGAGCAGCAAGACGGCCATTACCGACCAGACGATTCGATCTCTACGCCGGAACATAGCGACCTCCGCAGCGACAGGAACGGTCGCCGCCATGACAGGACATGGCGGCGACCGGGGCGACATAGGAGCGCCCACAGGCGATGAGGGCAACCCCTGCCGCCCAGGATAGCACTCCCTTATGACGAGGCCATGACGATTTCATTGCGATCCAGCAATAGTCTATCACACGTTGCGCCGGAGGGATGGGCAATGGCATAATGATTTATGTCCGCCGCGATCGATGTCGTTGCGGTGGGGAAGAGGGTCATCCCGCGCCCTGGGTGAACGCCATGCCTTCTGCAGCCTCCTATGATGCGGTCGTCGTCGGCTCGGGGCCGAACGGCCTGGCGGCGGCCATTACTTTGGCGCGTGCCGGTTGGTCGGTGCTGGTCGTCGAAGGGGCCGAGACCATCGGCGGGGGATTGCGTTCTGCGGCGCTTACTCTGCCGGGCTTTCTCCACGACCTCTGCGCCGCCTTTTACCCGTTAGGGGTAGCCTCACCCCTCTGGCGCCGGCTACCGTTGGCCGCCCATGGCCTGCGGTGGATTCACCCACCGGCGGCAGTAGCCCACCCGTTTGATGATGGCACGGCGGTTGTGGTCACGCGCGAGGTGGCGGCAACGGCTGCGCAGCTCGGCCGCGATGCAGGGACCTACCGGCGACTTATGGGGAGCTTCGCCCGCGCCTGGGAACCGATCGTCCATGATGTGCTCGGCCCGCTGCGCCTGCCCCGGTACCCGCATTGGATGGTCCGCTTTGGTCTGGCGGCGCTGTGGCCGGCTACGACACTGGCGCGAATGGCCTTTCGCGAGGAACGAGCGCGCGGCGTCTTTGCAGGCATGGCGGCGCACGCCATCATGCCGCTGACATGGCCGGCCACGGCGGCCTTCGGTTTCGTGCTCGGCCTTCTGGCCCATGCCGTGGGCTGGCCCCTCGTGGCGGGCGGCTCCCAACGCTTCGCCGATGCCCTGGTCTCCTACCTTCGCGGCCAGGGCGGTGAGCTCGTCACGGGCCACACCGTCCATTCCCCGGCCGACCTCCCCGCGGCCAGGGCCGTTCTCTTCGACGTGACCCCGCGACAGTTGCTGGCCCTCGCGGGAGAACGTCTTCCCGCCGAGTACCGGCGGCGGCTGGCGCGCTATCGTTATGGGCCGGGAGTCTGCAAGGTGGACCTGGCGCTGGATGGGCCGATCCCATGGCGTGCAGCTGCATGTGCCCAGGCCGGTGCCGTGCACGTGGGCGGGACGCTGGCCGAGATCGCCGAGGCCGAAGCCGCCGTCTGGCGGGGCGAACATCCCCAACGGCCGTTTCTCATCCTGGGCCAACCAAGTCTTTTCGATCCGGCCCGCGCGCCTGCGGGCAAACACACGGTCTGGGTCTATTGCCATGTGCCCAACGGCTCCACCGTGGATATGACCGACCGGATCATCGCCCAGATCGAGCGTTTTGCACCCGGTTTTCGGTCCCGTATCCTCGCCGTCCACACGCGCACCGCCGCTGCCATGGCAACCTACAATCCCAACTACATCGGCGGCGACATCAACGGCGGCGTCCAGGACCTGCGCCAACTTTTTACCCGGCCGGTAGCCGCCCGCAACCCCTACGCTACACCGGTCCGAGGCTTTTACCTCTGTTCGTCGTCCACACCGCCGGGTGGCGGTGTGCACGGGATGTGTGGCTATTGGGCTGCACGCACGGTGCTGGCGAGCACGGTCCAGGAACGCTCGCACCCGCCGGCATGATATACTGGACCTCTCGTTCATTCGTGCTCTCCGTCGGAGAGTCGCACCGGGCTCTCGACGTCTTCGTACCCTGCTCATGATCCACACCGAGAATCTGACCCGCGTGTTCCGGCGCCGAGACGGCAGCACGATTACGGCCGTCGATCGACTCAGCATTGACGTCACCGCCGGCGAGGTCTTCGGCTTTTTGGGGCCTAATGGGGCCGGCAAAACGACGACTATCCGTCTGCTGACCTGCCTGATCGCTCCCACCGGTGGCCGGGCTACGGTCAACGGCCTGGAGGTGGGGCGCGACGATACGGCTATCCGTCGTCAGGTGGGTCTGTTGACCGAAAACCCGGGGCTGTATGACCGCCTGAGCGCCCTGGCCAATCTGGTCTTCTTTGCCCGGCTCTACGGTGTGGAGGATCCCAGCGGTCAGGCGGCCCGCTATCTCCGGCTGTTAGGACTGTGGGAGCGCCGGGATGAAGAAGTGGCTACGTTTTCCAAGGGCATGCGACAGCGTCTGGCCCTGGCCCGCGCCCTCCTGCACGAACCGCCGTTGCTCTTTCTGGACGAGCCGACGGCCGGTCTTGACCCGGAGGCGGCACGGCTGGTGCGCGATTTCATTGCCGAGCTGCGCCGTCGCGGGCGCACCATTTTCCTCTGCACCCACAATCTCGACGAGGCCGAACGTCTATGTGACCGCGTGGCCGTGTTCAACTCGCGGCTGCTGATCCTCGATACACCGGCCAACCTGCGCCGGCACTTCTTCGGCCGTCAGGTCGTCTTTCACCTGCGGGCCGTTCCTCCCGATGTGCTCGCCCAGGTGGCAGCACAGCCCTATGTCCAAAGCGCCGAAGCCATCGCCAACAAGCTCATGGTACGTCTGGCCGATCCCGAACGGCATAATCCTGACCTGGTTCGTCTTTTGATAGCTGCAGGGGCCGATATCCAGTTTATCGGTGAACTACGCCATTCTCTCGAGGATGTGTATCTGCAGCTTGTGCGCGAACATCGCAGCGAATAAGGCCGGGGAGAGGATGCAAAAGCCCAGGGGCGTCGGCTCTTCGGTGAGTTCTAATGCATCGCTTACCAAAAACTGACGTTGCACTAACCCTCCCGGTCCATACTCAGAATCGCCAACCGGTAACGAATTCCATGACCATCCCATCTTCCTGCACCGAGGAGGTACGTTATGGCGCAACTGATCCGTTGGGATCCCTTCCGTGAGATGATGCAGATCCGCGAGGCCTTTGATCGCCTCTTCGATGAGACCTTTGCCCTGCCGCGCCTGCGCGAGCCGATGACCTGGACCCTGGCGCTCGATGTGGCCGAGAAGGACAACGCCTATATCGTCAAGGCTTCTTTGCCCGGCGTCAACCCCGATGACATCGACATCAGCATCACCGACAACGTCCTAACCATTCGCGGGGAGACGAAAGTCGAGAAAGACATCGAAAAGGCCGAATACCATCTGCGCGAGCGCCGCTATGGCAGCTTCAGCCGCTCGATTTCCTTGCCGGCGCCGGTCAATGCCGAGGCCGTCGAGGCAAGCTATGAGAACGGCGTGCTGACGCTGCACATCCCCAAGGCCCCCGAAGCGCAGCCGCGCAAGATCGCGGTCAAGACGGGCAAGACCATCGAAGGCGAAGCGAGCAAGGCCTGATCGTCCCCCTCACGTGAAACCCCACCGAAGCCGATATCCCGGCCGGGATATCGGCTTCGTTTTTTGGCCACGGCCCGAACAACCCCATCCCCCGGCAGCCGATGCAGGGAATAGGAAGCATTGGGGCAGCGAGGATAGCCCCATCCGAATCGGACCGTCTGCCATTGTTGTCGCGCTTGGGTCCTTCCCAACAAATTCCGCCCTTACCGCCAACCGCCTGAGGGGTTATTTGCCCAGGACCCCCGCAGAAAATGTATACTTCCCTTGAATCCCCCCGGAGGTCGCTGCCCATGGCCTTTACCGCCGTCGATTTCCACGATTTGATCCGCCTGCTCTCCGAAAATCCCCAGTGGCGGGCGGAGCTGCGGCGTCTGGTTCTCACCGACGAGTTTCTGGAGCTACCGGCCCTGCTCCGCCGCATGGCCGAGTGGCAACAGGCGATGGCGGAGGAACAACGTGCCCTGGCCGCGGAGGTTCGCAACCTGACTGCCGCCCAGGCTCGCACCGAAAAACGCCTCGAAGAGCTCGCCGAGGGCCAACGCACCCTGGCCGAGGGCCAGCGCATCCTCTTCGAGGCCCAAACCCGCACCGAAAAACGCCTCGAAGAGCTCGCCGAGGGCCAACGCACCCTGGCCGAGGGCCAGCGCCTCCTCTTCGAGGCCC
>Ga0197142_1000423_pt1:0-5000 | contig 38737 bp, 32 predicted proteins | sample GBS60_MetaG_FD_148614 | JGI IMG/M metagenome (GOLD analysis project Ga0197142, IMG submission 148614) | Sediment microbial communities from Great Boiling Springs, Gerlach, Nevada, United States - GBS 60_MetaG | ecosystem: Environmental > Aquatic > Thermal springs > Hot (42-90C) > Sediment...
AATCTCCTCGCGTGATAAAAAGGCCGGCCTCTTGGCATTGCGAGCGAAGCGAAGCAATCTCCTTGCGTGATAAAAAGGCCGGCCTCTTGTCATTGCGAGCGGAGCGAAGCAATCTCCTCGCGTGATAAAAAGGCCGGCCTCTTGTCATTGCGAGCGGAGCGAAGCAATCTCCTCGCGTGATAAAAAGGCCAGTCTCTTGTCATTGCGAGCGAAGCGAAGCAATCTCCTTGCGTGATAAAAAGGCCGGCCTCTTGTCATTGCGAGCGGAGCGAAGCAATCTCCTTGCGTGATAAAAAGGCCGGCCTCTTGTCATTGCGAGCGAAGCGAAGCAATCTCCTCGCGTGATAAAAAGGCCAGTCTCTTGTCATTGCGAGCGAAGCGAAGCAATCTCCTTGCGTGATAAAAAGCGCCAACTTGGAGATTGCTTCGTCGCTGCGCTCCTCGCAATGACATGGCGAGTATGGGGCTGAACAGTTACAAAATCAAAAATAAGGGGCAATAATCGTCAAAAATGTCAGCATTTCCGGGCCGGTGTTGACCACACCATGAGGAACACCGGCCGGCGCCAGGATGAGATCGCCGGTTGTGCAGGTCTGCACGGTTTCACCGACCTGAAATGCGCCGGCGCCGGCCAACACGACATAACATTTGTCCTGATCGGCGTGTTCGTGCAGGTGTTGTTCCTGGCCGGGTAGGAGCGTGTTGAGGCCGATGAGCAGGCGATGGCTCTGGAAAAAGGTGTGCTTGAAGGGCTTCTCGGCCCGACCCTGGGCATGGTCGAGGGGATGGAGGAAGAAAGCAGGTGTGCTCATAGGGAAGGGACGGGAGTGGGGGCGAGGATGGCAGCCAGTTGTCCGGAAGCCAGGGAGGCCAGGGCTTGCTCCAGCCAGCCCAGGCTGTGCCACAACAGAGGACGACCGTCTACCAAATGGAGGCGACGTTGCCGGATGGCCGGCACCGTTTGCAGTTCGGGATCGGCCAACAGCTCGGCTACCTGGACCGGGCCAAAACCCCAGGGCTCGCTGGGCAGCAGGATGACATCGGGCGCGGCCGGAACCAGTTCCTCCAGCCGCAACCGGGGATAGCGCGTATCAAGGCCCTCCACCTCATCCTCGCGGTCGCTCAAGCCCAGTTCAAAAGCCAGGGGAAAACGACGGCGGCGGTCGGCAAAGACATTCACGGCGCCGCTCAGTTCCAGGAGCGCGCTGACATACGTCTCGGCGTTGGCCGTCATCCAGGGGTCTTTCCAGATGGCCACGAAGAAGCGAGTTCGGGGCCCGCTCAAGGCCCGCCGACGTTGCTCGAGTTCGGTTAGATAGGCCTGCACCCGTTGCCGACGTTCTTCCCATGCAGGCTGCCCGGCTACCCCACAAAGGGCCGCCAGGTTGGCGATTTCGGCCAGGGCCTGGGCCGGCGAACGCGGGAAGGTGGCGAAGACGGGCAAGCCCGCCTGTTCGAACCACTCGGCGTCATAACGCCGATTCTCCTCGATGTTCATGAGGATGAGGTCCGGTCGGAGGTCGCGAATGGCGAAGCGCTTGGGATTTTTGGTGCCGCCCAGGCGTGGGATGGTTTCGTATCCGGCCGGCAACTCGCAGTAGTCGGTGCAGCCTACCAAACGCCGGCCCTGATCCAGGTCGAAAAGGGTGGCGGTCAGACTGGGGACAAGGGAAACGATCCGCTCCGGCGGATGGGCAAAGGCATGGCGATAACCGCGGGCATCGTGGAGGACCAGGGTCATAAGGCGAGAAAACTCAGAGAACAGGGGCCAGGAGGCGGTCTAACTCGCGTTCGATAGCGACGATCTCGGCTTTCGCTTCCTCGATCTGCAATTGGAGGGCAGCCCGCTCTGCGCCCGGCGGCATGACCACAGCCTGTTCCTCCAGAAGGGCCAAAAAGCGCCGGGCTTTTTGCAACCGGTTTTCCAGCGTCTGCACCTGTTCTCGGAGCGCCGGTGCAGGCGTCGGCAAAGGCCGGCTTGTCACCGTCATCGTCACCGTGCCGGCCGGAGCAGAGCCGACGCGGGTCTGCAGCCGCACCCCGCCCAGCCATTCATCCTCCTGGAAGAGCTGAACGACGATGCTGATAAGGCCGGTGCTGTGGGGGATGAGGTGAAAATAGAAGACGGGGGAGTCGGTCTCAGGAAAGAGGCGAAAGGCGACCTCGTTGGGACCGTCAAAGGTGCATTCGGGAGCGCTGACCCGCAGCCGGAGCTTGATAGGCCCTGTTTCGGGAAAGGTCACCTGGGCTTCACCCGATTTGCGCAGGGTCAGGTCCTCCTCGCGCAGGGGAGGGGACTCCGGCCGTCGCACCGAGACGGCCAGGACAAAGGGATCGCCGACGACGACCTCGGCCGGCGCTGCGGCATCCATCCGCAACGTCTGCGGCCGCAGACGGCTTTCCTCGGATTCGTCGTCGTCAGCGAGGGCCTGAGGAGGCTCCGCCATGAGAGGTGGGGAGGGGGGTGGAGGGCTTGCCATCTTCTTCACCCCGCGGTCGTGGCTGGGCAACCGAAGCCACAAGTACCTCAAGGTCTCCTCGTCTTCGTCGCGGATGCCCTTCATAACCGCATCCGGCCGGGGCTGGAATGTCAGGATGAACCAGGGTCGCGGAAAGCGCCTTTCCGGCCATAGCGCCACCAGGGCTTCCAGCCAGGGATCGGTCGGTTCCATGCCCAGAACGAGGCCGCTGTACTCGCTTAGCATGGTCATGAATGTCTCCGACACCGGCGGACCACCTATAACCCGGAGATCTTCGAGGGCTTTATCGGCATCCAGGGTGATCAGGTAAAAGGTGTCGGGGTCAGGGCCACGGCCCAAGAGCTCGTCAAGGGCGGCAGGTGGAACGATGGACACCGGGCGCCCGCTTTGTCTCAAGGCCTCCTCGACGTGTGGGTGGGCGCCGATAAGCAAGGCCAGGTGCAGGTCGAACGCGACCATAACGGCAGCGGTCAGGGCTTCCAGCCGTTTACCGGCATCGCGGCCCAGGATCGGGATGACCTGCCCTGCTTGCAAAGCTCGGGTAAGGTCCTCGGCAGAAGCAGAAATAGGCGGTGTGGTCATGAATCCGAAAAAGACGGCGAGGAGCGAACAAGCGGTGGCAGTTATCTTAGCACGAAACCTGCGGAAGGGGAAAGCAGTTGACAGAGCAGCCCATCTGCGGCAGGATAGGGGTAGCGCTGCGAGGAATGCTCATGCCCCGATTTCGCCTTCCCAATGGTCGCCGCGTGACCGTTCATGATGGCTTCATCATCGGCCGCGCGGCCGGTTGCCATCTCCGCCTGGATGATCCGGCCGTGGCCCCACGGCATGTGATCGTCCAGCAGGCGGGCCAGGATTGGCAGGTTGCCACCCTCTCGCTAACGGCTTCCGGGTCCTGGAATGGGCAGCCGTTACCGGGATTGGTACGCCTGCGGCCGGGAGACGAGCTGCAATTGGGCAGCACCCGGCTGGTCTGGGAAACGGGGTCGGCGGTCTGGCCTGGCCGTCTTAGGCGGCTCGGTCTGGTTTTGCTGGGATTGGTGCTGTTGATCGTTTTACTGGCCGTGGGGCTGCGTGTCCTGTCGACCGGGCAAACCCCGCCCGTGGTCCTGGCCACGGCCACACCGATGCCGACGGCCACGATGATGTCGGGTCATGCCACGGCGCTGCCTCTTGCTCCGATCGAGACACCCACACCGACCCTCTCGGCCACTCGGGTCATCATCGTGCCCACGCCCTTTGCCGTCTGGACGCCGACGCCCATTCCCTCCCCGACGCCGACGGTCTCGACCGACGCCTGCCCGCCACCGGCAGGATGGGTGCCCATCGTCGTACGCCGGGGCGAGACCCTGCGCCTGCTGGCGCGGCGCTATCGAGTCCGGCCGGCGCGGCTTCGTCAGGCCAATTGCCTGCCCGATAACCGCATTCGTCCCGGGCAGGAGCTGTTTGTGCCTGCTCCCCGGCCCTAAGGGAGGCGTTGGCCATGCCGCCCGTCCTCCATTCCTGGACTCTGCCGGTGTCTGCAGCCGAGCGTCTTCAGGTCGAGCTGGCTGCGCGGCTTGTCCTGCACTGGGACGATCGGCCTGTGACCTGTGTGGGCGGGGTGGACGTGGCCATGAAGGGCGAGACCGCCCGTGCTGCCATCGTCGTACTGCGCTATCCTGAGTTGACGCCGCTGACGGCAGCTACGGCCGAGACGCCGGTGACTTTTCCTTACATCCCCGGTCTGCTCAGTTTCCGGGAAGGTCCGGCGATGGTGGCTGCCTGGGAGCGGCTGACCCAGCGCCCCGATGTGCTCTTGTGCGACGGTCAGGGCATCGCCCATCCCCGGCGTTTGGGCATTGCCGCGCAGATGGGCCTCTGGTTCGATTGTCCCACCATCGGCGTGGCCAAATCGCGGCTCTACGGTCGCCATCAGGAACCCGGTCCGCAGCCCGGCGATTGGGTCTGTTTGTACGATGAACAGGACATCGGTCAGGTCATCGGCGCCGTTGTACGGACCCGGTCCGGTGTCAGGCCGGTGTATGTCTCGCCGGGGCATCGCATGGACGTGGCCCATGCCGTGGCCTTTGTCCTGGCTTGTTGTCGTGGCTTTCGTCTGCCCGAGCCGACGCGCCTGGCCCATCACCTGGCAGGAGGCGGTACCCTGCCGGCTGCCGTCCAACGGTCGTTCACCTTTTCCTTTGGTGTCATGGAGACGGGAACCTCAAGGAAGCCTGAGCCTTGATCTTGCCCAAGAAGCGCTTCTGACACCTCCCAGAACGGGGCAAATGGTTGGTAAAGGCATCGTGGGCAGGGGCCTTGCTTTGCTTCCGGCGCACAGCGGAACCGCTTTGTTGCCGGTAAACACGCTTTGAACGGCCACGAAAAAGCCGATGACCGACTCCTCTGGTCATGGGCTTCTATGGCATACTCATACTAAAAGAGTTAAGCCTCCCGCCGGTTTAGACATGCAACGGATCGATACAAGCGATGCATCGAGCTTATAGGGTCTTGATCCTCGTACTCCTGCTCACGACT
>Ga0197142_1000423_pt1:17500-38737 | contig 38737 bp, 32 predicted proteins | sample GBS60_MetaG_FD_148614 | JGI IMG/M metagenome (GOLD analysis project Ga0197142, IMG submission 148614) | Sediment microbial communities from Great Boiling Springs, Gerlach, Nevada, United States - GBS 60_MetaG | ecosystem: Environmental > Aquatic > Thermal springs > Hot (42-90C) >...
TATGGCCGACCCTGGAGGAGGCCTACATCCGCACCGGCAAACTCCGATTCGTCTACAAAGAATACCCCGTCGTGAGCGGCGACCTGTCTGTGGTGGCCAGTTTGGGGGCCCAATGTGCGGCCGAACAAAACGGCTTCTGGGCCATGCACGACTGGTTGTTCGCCCAAACCGAGGTCTGGCGCAACCAGGATGCCGTCGCCCGGATCAAGGAGGCCGCGGTGACCCTGGGCTTGGACGAGGAAGCCTTCAATCGCTGCTTCGACGAGCAAACGGCCATCCCTCGGATCGTGGAGGACTACCGCGAAGGGCAGGCCTTGGGCATCCGCGGGACGCCGAACTTCGTCATCAACGGCCATTGGGTCCAGGGGCTGTTGCCCGTATCCGATTTCATCGCCATCATCGATGCCCTGTTGGCCCAGGTCGAAACCGGTCATCTGCCGGAGTACGTCGTCACGGTGACGCCGTCGCCCACACCCAGCACCGATTTCGCCGACGAACCGCAGCCGCCGTTAGGCGACCCCAATGCTCCTGTGGTGATCGTCGAGTTCTCCGACTACCAATGTCCTTTTTGCCGTCGTCATTTCCTGCAGACCATGCCCCTGCTGCGCGAGCAGTTTATCGACACGGGCAAAGTGCAGTACATCTTCAAGGACTTTCCCCTCGACGGCATTCATCCGCAGGCCCGTAAAGCGGCCGAAGCGGCCAATTGCGCCGCCAGGCAAGGTCAGTACTGGCCCATGCACGACAAGCTCTTCGCCGAACAGGAGCGCTGGAGCGGCAACAGCGAGGCCGTCACCGTCTTCAAGGAATTTGCCGGGGCATTGGGCCTGGATGCCGCTGCCTTCGGCGCCTGTCTGGACGGCGGGGAAACGGCGGCCGAAGTCGAAGAAGACTTGCAAGAGGGCTTGCGGGCCGGCGTCGAGGGGACACCGGCGTTTTTCATCAACGGTCGTTTTGTCAGCGGCGCCCAACCCTTTGACGTGTTCCGGCAGATCCTCGAACAACTGCTTGGGTCATGACGCGCAGCGCCGTCGGTCTCCCTATGGGACCGACGGCGCTGCTGCCCTTGTCGGGAACCGAACGGATCAGGCGCTCATCAGCGCGGGGTCGGCCTGATACTGTTCGGCATCGGCAGCCTCCCACTCCTGAACCACCATCCGGAAAATGTCGGATTCGGTGATGATGCCGATGAGGTTGCCGGCCATATCCACCACGGGCAGGCCGCTGATTTTCTTTTCCAGCATGATTTTGGCCGCTTCGCCGATGGTAGCCATCTGGTGGATGGTAATGGGACGGCGGGTCATGATATCGGCGACCGTCGTCTTGGCCAGCAGATAGTTGATTTCCCAAATGCTGAGGGTGGTGGCCCCGGAAGGCTGGGCGCCGCGAATATCGCCACGGGTCACGATACCGACCAGCTCGCCATCATCCACGACAGGCAGACGGCGAATGCCGTACTGCTGCATGATGTGATGGGCTTCGGCCAGAGAGGTCTGCGGTGAAACCGTGATGACATCACGGGTCATCCAGTCTTTGACAAGTTCGTTTTTCATAGTCAACCTGTGTTTTGCTGCCTGAGGCGTGTTAGGAGGAGACCTCATTGTCTCCTACCGTCTTCAGTATAGCCTATTTGCGTTATTTTTCACTATGACAGGCATCATATAGGCATCTGGATGGGGCTTTGGGCTTCGCTTCGCTGCCTTTACAGCCGTTTTTCGGCATAGATCACCCCGCGTTCGGGCTGTTCGACGAGGGTGAAATCGAGCTTACGGCAAATGCGGGCCATGGCGGCGTTTTCGGGGAGGAAGGTGGCATGCACACAGCCGATCCCTTCCTGGCGCGCAATCTCCAGCAACCGCGTGAGCAGCGCCGTGCCCATGCCGCTGCCCTGATATTCATCCCGCACGAGCAAACCGAAGGTGGCTTCGGCGCCGAAGGCGGTTTTGCGGATGCGCGCCACCCCCAAAAGCTCGCGCGCACCGGTTGCCGGATCGGTACGTTCGGCGACCAAGGCCATCTGGCGGTCGTAATCGATGAAACAAACCTGGACCAGACGCTCGTGGGCCACCCGCTCTTCGAAACGCATGGGTTTTTCGTAGCGCAGGTATACCGTTTTCTCGGACAGGTGACGATGAAATTCGACCATCAGCGGCTCATCCTCGGCCCGGATCGGTCGGAACACCAGGGTTTCCCCCGTCGTCGGGAGGGTCCAGGTGGAAATGTAATGGGTGGGGTAGGGTCGGATGGCCGGTTTGGGCAGGTGGTCTTCGTCCAGTTCAGGCGGGTGGAGCACAATGCGGGCGTCCAGGGCCAACAGACGCTCCGGCGAGGCCAGAAGAGGGTTGATATCGATTTCGGCGATGAGAGGCTGTTCAACCACCAACTGGCTGAAGCGAACCAGGAGCTTCTCCAGTTCGATGCGGTCGATGGGCGGTCGTCCCCGTACGCCGCGAAGGGCGGTGGCAATACGGGTACGCTCGATCATCCGTCGCGCCAGGGTCGTCGTCAGCGGTGGCAGTCCCAGGGCGCTGTCTCTGAATACCTCGACGAGTTGTCCTCCGGCGCCGAAAAGCAGGACGGGTCCGAATTGGGGATCGATGCTGCTCCCCAGGATAAGCTCGTAGCCTTCCAGTTTGACCATCGGTTGCACCGTCACACCCTGGAAGGCCTCCGGAGGTACGGCGGCGGCGATGGCGGCAAAGGCGCCGCGCACGGCTTCGGCGTCGGCCAGATTGAGCCGCACCCCACCCACATCCGTCTTGTGGGTGATGGTATACGAGTGGAGCTTAAGCACGACAGGATAGCCAATGGCCTCGGCAGCCGCGACGGCTTCCTCCGCCGTTGCGGCGATGTGGGTTGCGACCGTAGGAATACCGTAGAGGGTGAGAATCTGCTTGGACTCGGCCTCGGTGAGGAGCGTGCGGCCTTGTTGCCGCGCCGTTCGCAGCAGGGTTGCCGCCTCTTGCTGTTTGTCGGCATAACGGGTCGGGTCGGTCGAGGCCACAGGTGTCTCGTAGAGGGCGCGCAGGTTCTCGGCAAATTGCCACATGTAGTTGAACACCTGGGCGGCCGTATCGGGGAAGGAGTAGGTGGGGATGCCGGCGCGATTGAGGATGAGTTCGCCTTCGGCCACCTTATCGCCGCCCATCCAGCTTGCCAACAGGGGCTTGGGTTCGTGATCGGCGCTCATCAGGCGGGCGTAGCCCACAAGCTGCCGGGCCGTTTCGGTCGGATCGGTCATGGCCTGGGGGGTCAGGATGACGAGCAGGCCGTCGGTATTGGGGTCCCGGGCCAGAACGTCCAGGGCCCTGGCATAGCGTTGGGGGTCGGCATCGCCCAGCACATCCACCGGATTGTTATGGCTCCAGGCCGCCGGAAGAAACGCATCGAGCGCGGCCATGGTCTCGGGTCCGAGTTCGGCCAACTCGCCACCGCCCCGGATCAGGGCATCGGTGGCCAATACACCCGGTCCTCCGGCATTGGTCAGCAGGGTCAGTCGTCTGCCTTGGGGCCGCGGCTGCTTGGCCAGCACCTCGGCCATGTCGAACAACTCGGCAATGGTATCCACACGCAACACGCCCACGCGCCGAAAGGCCGCATCGAGCACGGCGTCGCTGCCGGCCAGGGAACCGGTATGTGAGGCGGCTGCCTTGGCCGCGGCCGCCGTGCGGCCGGCCTTGATCACGATGATAGGCTTGTTCAAGGCCACCTCGCGCGCGGCCGAAAGAAAGGCGCGGGCATTGCCCACCGTCTCCATGTAGATGACGATGGCGTGGGTCTCCGGGTCGTCGCCCAGGTAGGCGATCAGGTCGCCCCAGCCTACATCGAGCATGGAACCGATGGAGACAAAATGGCTGAAGCCGACATGCTCGCGGTAGCTCCAGTCGAGCACGGCCGTGCACAGGGCGCCGCTCTGGCTGATGAAGGCGATATGACCGCGATCGGCCATGCTGGCGGCAAAGGTCGCATTCAACCCCGTCACCGGACTCATCACGCCCAGGCAGTTGGGGCCGATGATGCGCATGCGTCCGCGACGGGCCTGAGCCAGGATTTCCTCTTCCAGGCGAGCCCCCTCCGGGCCGGTTTCTTTGAAGCCGGCCGAGATGATGATGGCCCCCGGCACGCCGGCCTCAACACACTCGCCGATGATGCCGGGGACGGTAGGCGCCGGGGTGACGATGATGGCCAGATCGACCGGATCGGGCACCTCGGCAATGCTGGGATAGGTCTTGATGCCCAGGATGTTGGGCCGCCTGGGATTGATGGGGAAGATGGTGCCACCAAAAGGATTGCTCAGCAGATTCCAGAGAATGGTGCGGCCCACACTGCCTTCACGATCGGTGGCCCCGATAAGGGCCACGGTGCGAGGCGCAAAAATCGCATCCAGAGGATTGCGCTCTTTGCGTAGAAAATCACCGGTAATACCGGAAATGTAATCAGAACGGGTATGCATAGTGATTCAAAAATCGTATCCGGAGGTTATGGCGAAGGCGCGAAGCGCCCGAGGCCATACGTGTGATAGGGTCCCCACCAACGCCCTGGCCGCTGCCATGCGGGCAGGCAAGCGCAAAAGCCTGCCTGCCCGCCGTCCGAGACGGGAAGCCTAAGCTTCCGCCATTTCCTCCCAGCCGCGCACGATAAGGCGGAAGATGTCGGATTCGGTGATAATCCCCACCAGCGCCCCCTGGGCGTCGACGACGGGCAGGCCGCTGATCTTATGCTTGAGCATTAACTGCGCCGCTTCGCCGATGGTGGCATCGGGGGCGATGGTGATGGGGTTGGGGGTCATGATCTCTTCCACCCGCAGCCGTGAGAGCAGATAGTTGAGCTCCCAGATGCTCAGCGAAGTCGCCTCCGAAGGTTCGGCCCCGCGGATATCGCCGCGCGTGACGATACCGATGACCTTGCCGTCTTTGACCACCGGCAAGCGCCGGATCTTGTACTCGGTCATCAGGCGATGGGCTTCGGGTAGCGTGGTCTCCGGGCTGACCGTAATGACATTTTTGCTCATCCAATCACGCACGAGGGCTTTGCGCATAGGACCTCCTTCGCAGGGGGAGCAGAAGTTAGATGAAGATAATCTGGGCGCCTTCGGTCATGTCGATGAAGTCGCTGGCGGTGACGATGTCGAGGACACCGTCCACGAAGTCCTCTTTCTTCAGGCCCATCATATCGACGGTCATCTTGCAGGCATAGAGCCTGGCGCCGCCATCCACCAGCATCTGCAAATACTCGCGGACCGGCGGCACTTCCAGTTGTTTCATTTTTTCTTTCATGAGCCTGGTGGCGACGGCCGTCATGCCGGGCAGGACGCCGATGAGGTTGGGGATGCCCAGGTTATCGCTGGGGATGCCCATCAGGCTCATTTTCATGCTGGGATTGGCCACAGGCGCCAGCTCCAGATGGTCAACACGGCTCTTGCGGATCAGGTCAAGCCCCCAGAAGGTGAAGAAGATGGTGACATCCACCCCGTTACCGAGGGCAGCCCAGCCCATGACCAGAGCCGGGTAAGCCATATCGAGGGTGCCTTTGGAGCAGATAAAGGCTATGTGGCGATTGCCGTTGGGTGCGCTCATTGTACTGACTCCTTCGCAAATCGAGAAATGGGCGCCGGGCCGCGCGTGCGGTCCGGCGCAACGGCTCAAACGCAGCCTTCCGGTTTGCCTAGCCCGGCAATCTTGGCGACCTTCTTGGCCGGGCCTTTGGGGAAGAGGGCGAAGAGCTCTTTGGTCGAGACCCCGGCCATGGTGCTGATGCGGCGCAGGGTGGGGGCTTTGCCGGTGGCGCCGGCATCTTGACGGCAGAATTCGATGATCTTCCAGTGCGCCGGGGTCAATTCGGGAATGCCTTCCTCTTTGGCGAGTTCGATGGCGATATCCCGATTCCACTCGGAAGGATCGGTCAGGAATCCTTCTTCATTGACTTGAACAATTTTACCGGCAATTTCACGAGTAGCCATAGTTTTTACTCCTTATGAATTATGAAGAGATAAGGTTATATCAAGCATGAAAATGCTTACGGTTTACCGTTACCATCGGCAGGAACACGTTCGCCGACGGTCTTGAACAATTGCAAGGTCAGACCCAAGCCCCGACGGACCTGGGGGTCCATAAGCTGGCGCAACAGGCCGAAGAACGAGGTGGGGACTTCTTGCGGTTGATACTCCACCTGGCGCACCGATTGGGCCAGGTTCTGCATCAGCGTCATGATTTCGGGCTGGGTCATCTCTTTGATGGCCGTGAGGATGGTGACGATGTTATCGGCCAGCAGCCGCACGTCCTCAGGCCCGAAGGCAGCGACGATGTTGTCGCCGATGTAACGCGCTTCCCGAAGGAAAGCGAAGTAACCGCGACGATCCAGGTCGTCGAGAAATTGCACGGTGGCGCCAACGGCATCGTTCGTGATGGGCGTCAGATCGCGAAGGAGGTCCTCCAGGCTTTCGAGCTGGTCGAGCAGGTTCTCAAACCTGCGGACGTTGCGCGCCAGCCGCTTGAGCAGGTGGAGCAGGTCTTCAAGCTGGAAATCGGATTCGATCTCGGCCAGTTGCTCGACCGTGGCCAGGTAGAGGTCGTTGACGATAGGGGTCAAATCGGCCTTGAGCTCATCCCATTCGCGCTGACGGCGGCGCTGGTCGGCGACGTAATCGCTCAGCTCCTGGACCTGTTGGGTGAGCATATCGAGTTTTTGATTCAGTTCGAGCAATGTCTGTTCCATGACTGGACCTCGTTCAGTTCCACTTGCCGGCCATCTGCATCTGCGCCGTGATCGGGAGCGGCTTGCCTTTGAGCAGGATGTTCCAGTACATCCAGCGGAAAAGCATCTTGCCCCAGTGGTTCAGGCGCGACTCCTGGAGCAGCGAGAACGGCCCGATGCCGGGCAACGGGAATTTGCCGGGTAAGGGCTCGACATCGTAGTTGAAGTCGATGAGGAAGCCCTTGCCGAAACCCGATTCGATGTAGCAGTTGGCGTGGCCGTCAAAGGTCGGTTTCAACTCCAGACCGTCAATGTAGCGCAGGAAGTTCTCGATAAAGACATCGGCCTGGAAGTGGGCTACCGAACCGGCTTTGGAGGCAGGCAGATCGGCGGCGTCGCCGAGGACGAAGATGTTGTCGTAGTGCAGGGCCTTCAGGGTATGTTTGTCCGTGGGGACGAAGTTGAGTTCGTTACCCATGCCCGAACGGGCGATCACGGCATCGCCCATATTGACCGGGATACTCACCAGCAGGTCATACTCGATCTCGGTGCCGTCGTAGCTGATGATTTTCTTGCCGTCAGGATCGACCTCCATGATGGTGAACTCGGGCACCACCCGAATGCCTTTTTCTTCGAGCAGGCCGCCCAAAATGGCGGAAGCGCGCGGTCGGGTGAACGCGCCCGGCAGCGGCGTCGCCAGGGTGAGCTCCACGCGATCGCGGATGCCTATTTCATGGAAGTACCAGTCGGCCAGGAAGAGGAACTCCAGAGGCGCCACCGGGCACTTGATGGGCATTTCGGCCACATTGAGCACCAGCCGGCCCCCTTCCCAGGAGCGCAGCCGCTTTTGCAGGGCGCAGGCGCCATCGACGGTATAGAAATCGAAGATGCTGCGGTGCCACTCGTGTTCCATCAGGCCGGGCGTTTCCTCAGGGGCAATGCGGGCGCCGGTGGCGATGATCAGGTAATCGTAGCCGAGCACGCGTCCGTTTTTGAGCCTCACCCGATTCTGCTCCGGCTCGATGACTTCGATCTCGGCGATGATGGTCTCGACGGTACGGGGCAGGTAGTCGCGCCGGGGACGCTGGACATCCTGACGGCTGTAGATGCCGAAGGGGATGAACAGGAAGCCCGGCTGATAATAGTGGATTTCCGATTGGTCGACGACGGTGATCTTCCAGTCGCCGTTGCCCAACTCGTGGGCCAGCCGATTGGCGACGATGGTACCGGCCGTGCCGGCACCGAGGATAAGCACTTTTTTCATCGGGTAGACTCCTAAAACAAGAAATAAGGGAAGATAGACAATTTTCTTATCAAATTTTGGTCATTTCGGCAATACGCTGCAAACGCTCAAAAAGCGTAAGACGTTCGTTGATAATATGGGCAAAAACATCGGCAATGCGCTGCACATAAGCCAATACCCTGGCCTGTTCCTGAGGATTCAGATAATGGACCTCGTGCAGATGCCGTTCGAGCTGTGAGCGTTCGATCGGTAGGGTTTCGGCCACGTGTGCGATTTCCTCGGGCGAGGGCGGCCATGTCGGCGGAGCGATACCGCCCACGACCAGCATGGCCTGGATGTTATCGCCTATACGGATCCATCCACGTGTGCACAGAATCCCCAGGAACGTGGGGTAAAAGCGAGGGCTCAGGGTAGGATCCCGAGCGATTTCGGCCCACGCCTTGAGGCAATGCGGATACAGCATCGGGTTGCCGGCGACGACCCGATACAACCCGCAGGCGTTGCTGGGTTGGGTCAGAGGCTGGCCATCGCGGTCGGTGACTACCATCATGGCGCCTAACAACTCGGCAAAGCTGTCCTGGATAAGTTGCATGCACTCCAGAGGCATGATTTGGCGCCAATGGAGGGCAGATGCCATCTCTGTCGGCGGCGTGCCGTTGGGTTGGCGACCACTGTCCTGCATGGCCAGCCAGGCCTCGATGCGGTCGCGCGCGAAGCGCCATTGCTTGCCGACTTTCACGCCGGGCAGGCGCCCCGCTTCGGCCATGCGGTAAATGGTGGTCCGATCGACCTGGAGCAGCTCCTGAAGTTGACGGGTGGTGAGGAATTCGGCCATAGGAGGGAGTGCTTGTGCAATCCTTCACTTGTGTTGTCTCCAGTCTAAGCCCAGCGGTTGCAGCAGTATATGATTTTGGTCATATTGGCGTGCATCATGTGCATTAGCTGCATTGCGTGCAGCAGGCGCATGCCGCTAAGGAGCCCACGCCGGGTAGGGGCCGAGGAGGATGGGCGGGCGAGCCCTCAGGCTTACGATCGTTTGTTAGCGATACCCCACGGATGCACCCAATTCCGAATCGGGCCGTTCGTCCATGTTCACCCGACGCCGGCCATCTCCAGGGTGTGAAGTTGACTGCGGATGTGGCGAAGGGCGGTAGCGACCGTGTCCAATTCCGTTTGCAGGCCGGTAAGCCTCTCAAACTCCACGCGGATAAAACGGGTATAGGGCGAGATGGCCTCGCGAATGTCCTGGACGGTGGCGTCAATCTGGTGTTCGCATTCGGCCGTCAGGGTGGCCACCAACCGTTCCCGCATGGCTTCGATGCGGGCATCCAGGTCGTTTTTGGCGGCGCGACGCCGTGCCGGCAAGATGAACAGCCCGGCCAGGGCCAGACCTCCGGCGGCCACCAGGCCCAGCGGGTCGAGGGCACGGGTAAGCAGATGCAAGAGCAGCGTGCCCAGGCCCAGAGCGCCTAATTCGACTGCGCCCATCGCTGCAAGCGAGTTTTTGACGGCGGTGCTCAGCTCCTCGGCAGCCGCGCGATGATCGTAGGAGGCCACGATCGCGCGCGCCCGCTGGCCGACCGACTGTAACAAGGCCCGTCGGTCCAGGTCAAAACGGCCTCCGATCGTGCCCACGATCCGGTCACCGTGGCGGTCGGCGCGGCGGTTCAAGTAACCGGTTACGTCCTGCCACTGGTGATAGTTGCGGTCGCTCAACCAGTCGATGAGCGCGCCCACCTCCTCTTCCAGGCGGTGATGGGTATCGGCGATGACCACGCGCTCGAATTCGGCGCGCAGGCGGGCGCCGTTGAGCAGGTCGAACAGGCGGCCAAAGCGGATCATTTCCTCGAAAAAGCGGTCGCCACGCGCACGCAAGGCATGGAGGAGGTTCTCAATGCCTTGCAGGCGTAAGCGCAGATCGCGGCGCATATCGGCAGCATAGGCCGTCAGCAGGGTTTCGACGTGCTCCAGGGTGACGAAATCCTCCTGCAAGAGCTGTAACCGCTCCTGAACGCCGGCTTCGTATTCGGCACGCAGACGTTCGGCCACGCCCAGAGGACTGCTCAATTTGATGAGCAGGCGTTGGCGCTCATCCAGGGTGCGGAGGATGAAATCCTCCAAAGCGGTAAAACGCGAGGCCGCCAGCAGGCGGGCGGTTTCATGGTTTTGGCCGTCGTCGATGCGGGCGCGCTGGGCCAGGCGGACCGAGACGGGGAAGACCTGAGGGACGACACCCAGAACCATGGTGGCCTGGTCGCGCACGAAGTCAACCACCTGATGGATGGCCGCCTCGTTTTCGAGGATGTCGATCTTGTTGACCACGACGACGACCTTCTTGCCCCAGGCCTTCACCAGCTCGAGAAAGGCGCGTTCGCTCTCGCTGAAGGGACGGTCGGCCGAGGTGATGAAGAGGACCAGGTCGGCCCGCGGGATGAAGCCTTCGGTAATCTGTTGGTGGCGGCGGATGACGGCATTCGTGCCGGGCGTGTCCACGATGTGGATGGTTTGCAGCCATTCCACCGGATAACCGACGCGCAGCAGGAAGGGTTCGATCGGCTCGGCTACCGGCCGCGGGGCGTAGCCGATGATGTGGATCTGGCTGGTCGTTGGGGTGACTCCTTCGTCCAGAAAGCGGGCGCCCAGCAACGTGTTGATGAAAGCGGACTTGCCACTGTTGAATTCGCCGACCACTACGAGCAAAAAGAAGGCATCGAGCTGTTGGCGGGTCCGGGCCAGGAGCTCCCGTTCGCTCGCGGGCGCATCCAGACGCGCGGCAATGGTCTCCAAAAGGGCGAATAGCTCGCGTTCCTGTTGCAAAATGGCCTGTTGCGAAGGCGTCAGGACGTTTTGCATGGCGGGGCTTAGAAATCCAGCAACTGGTGCATGAGCCGTTCCCCACGCGTCTCGAGCAGATCCAGCATCTGGAAAAAGGCCTCTGGATCCAGGTACGGCCGTTCGCCGTTGCCGGGATGTTGGGCCGTCCAGGCCTGGAGCTGGGGCAGGTAGTCGAAACGCGAGGTCAGGTCGAACGGGTACCGTTCGGGGTCGGTGCCGATCCAGGTGACAGGACCGACCTCGGCGGCGATTTGCAACCAGGCGGCGGCTCCGGGTACATCGGGCGAACGGCTGAAGTTGGCCAGCAACGAGAGCAGTACGGGCAAGTCCGAGGGTATGAAATCGAGGAAACCGGACAGAAAGCGCAGGCTGTCGTCGCAGTTGAAAGGCATCCACAAGGGCAACAGGTCCGACCGCAAGGCTGCCGTCGGGTTGATCTGGCTGAAGGTCTCGATGAGAAGCGCTTGAGGCCGGCGTTCGTGCAGCCGGGCCTCCCACAGGTAGGCGGTATAGGCCAGGGCGCTGAAGGCTTCGGGATGGGTACCGTGCACGGCCCGAAAGCCAAAGCCCGCCGTCTGGGCAAAACGCCGTACGGCTTCCCGGAAGACCGGCAGACTGCCCCATTCCGATTCCCGCTGGCCGACCAGGGGATAATCGGCCAGTTGCCAGCCACCCCGATGGCGGCTTCCCTCGGCTGCCAGCCATTGGTCCAATTCCTCGCTGCCTTGCCGGTAATCGTCATCGCTATAGCCACCCAGACCACCGACCTGCAGGTAGTGCTGGGGACCGATTTCGTATTGGTTCCAGCTATAGCTGCAATCGGTAAAGATGAGCATCCCCCCCGGCGCCAGATGCTGATGGATGAAGGTGCGATAAGCCTGGGGCAGATCGAGCAATTTCAGGCGGACATGGTTGACTTCGGCCACCAGAAAACGGTCGTGGATGGGGTCGTAATGGTTGACGGCCAACAAATCGGGGTTGCGCTGCAGGATGGTTTCGATCAGGCGGGCGCCATGGGCTTGATAGGTGACGATATCGTCGGGGTCGCCGGGGTCGGCGAAGCTGAGCACAAAATGAGCGGGTAAAAACGGCACCCGCAGCAAAGCCGCCAGGTAAGCGACGCCGCCGTTGGGCGCACCGATGAGGATGGCCGGATAGCCCATCCCGTCCGGGATAGCATCGTACACGGCCACGGCCTGCCGTGCCAGGCCCTCGGTGTGGACATAGCGGGTCAGGGCCGGATCCAGGGCGGTTTCGCGCACGGCGCGAGCGATGGCTCGCTTTAGAAGCGGTGTCGGAAGACGCGCGGCCAGACGGGCGAGCTGCGCCTGGCGAGGGCTGGCCGGTTGCGGCTGATACCAGGCATCGCTCAAGGCGGCTGCTACGGCATGGAGCACGGCCGCCGAACTGGATTCAAGGGCCTCACGAATGCGGGAATAGGGCATGGCCGACCTGGATCAGGGAGACGATCACACAAAACCACGCGTATGGCCGGAATTATAACGGAACGGAAGGAATGATAAAAATGCACCCTTACAATACGATCACCAGGATTACGTGACCGTTGGGACAGCCTCACCGCCGGCGCCGCCGATGGCTCTGTAGACCTGGTTCCACACTGCGGCCTGGAAGATGAGGAAAAGACCGGTGACAAACAAGGTCGGCAACAGGAAGACCCCCAATCCAACCGGTACCCCCCAAAACAGAATCGGCAGTACGCTATCGGTCCATCGGCTCAACAACCAGGCCGGTCCTCCGGCGATGACAAGGGCAAGCCCTGCCGCCAGGACAAAAACGATGAACATGACCATGCCCAGCAAAAGCTCGGCACCGAGCATCAGAAGCCACATGATGGCCACCTCGCGTCGTCGTCGCCGCACCAGGTTCCAACCATGGCGCAACGCGGCCGGGACGGCATAATCCTCAAGCACGACCGCTCGCGACCAGAACTGGGCAAGGACACCCACCACGATAAACACCGCCACCCAGAGCAGGATGGTCGGGATGAGAAAAGCCAGGGCCATGAACACGCCAAGGAACATGGCCGCACGTGCTTCCGTCAACAAGAGCAACAGCGGCGACGCCGCCAGCAGAAGCGTGAGCAGCAAGGCCAACCCCAGGGGGAGATACACCACCACCATGAGCAGGAAAAGGCGCCAGGTGCGGCGATGCCAGCCCTCGCGAAAACCGGCGCCGACCGTCGGCGCCACCTGACGGGTATACCAGGCATCGAGCACGCGATAGATGCCGGCCCAGAGCACATAGCCCAAGACGATGCTGACAGGGATGAGGACGCAGAGCAAAGCCAGGAAGAGGAGAAACGCCGCCACCACCCAGGGCGTGAACTCCGGTGCCCCCATCGGCAGATCGCCCGACCAGCTCGCACCCAGGTTGCCGAAATTGCTGCCGAAACCGGTACCACCGCTTACCAGGGCCCAGAGGAAACCCAGGACCCACAGGCTGCGATGGCGCCAGGTCGTCTGAGCAGCCTGTTTGAGGATGCCGATGTAGTCCATACGCTTTCCTCCACGAGAACGGCCAAAAGCCAATGGGAATCAGGCTGTCATTCTAACACAGCGGCGATGCGGGCAAACAGTGGGCGAGGGAGAATAAGGAGAGGGGGACAGGGGGCGTGCAAATTGCTTTTGATTCGGCCAGGGGTAATGGATGATGCGATCGCTGAACGCGCGACGATGATGGGCATACGTTTTACCGTTCCGCCGTTTCGCCGCATTGGCGAGAGACCGCGTTTCGGTTTAGAATTTTCCTTGTGGATGACTTCCTGGCCCTTTTCAGCCGTTTTGACCTGCTCGATGCCGTTGACGTCCTGCTGGTCACCATCGTGTTCTACGCCGTGCTCAGGCTTTTTGCCGGCACCCAGGGGGTGCAGGTTCTGCGTGGAGCCCTGGTCTTGGTCTTACTGGGGGTCCTGGCCAGCACCTTCACCGCCCTATCGGCCTTTTCCTGGCTGATCCGCAACAGCGGTCTGGCCATCCTTATCGCCATTCCCGTGGTTTTTCAGCCCGAGCTGCGGCGTTTGTTGGAGCGATTGGGACGCACCGGTCTGCTCTTCCTGCGCAATCAACGCTCGACCGGGACCTCGCAGCTCATCAACGAGCTGGTCACGGCCTGTATGCATCTTTCGCAACAGCGTCATGGGGCCATCATCGTCCTGGAGGGTCAGACCGGTTTGCAGGATTCCATCGAAACCGGGGTGCTGTTGGGCGCCATCGTAACGGCAGAACTGCTGGAGACCGTGTTCTATCCCGGCACGCCTCTGCACGACGGCGCCGTTATCCTGCGCGAGCAAACGGTCATGGCAGCGGCCTGCGTATTGCCGCTGACCTCGCAACCCCTGGCCGACACCAGCCTGGGCACGCGGCATCGCGCCGGCATCGGCATTACCGAAGGAACCGATGCCCTGGCCCTTATCGTCAGTGAAGAGACCGGCGTCATTTCGGCCGCCCGCAACGGTCGTTTGGTCCGACGCCTGGACGATAAGCGTTTGCGTCGGGTGCTGGAGCAGTTCTATGCCTCGCGCGCGCAAAACGTTCACCTGGAGGAAGAAGCGCAGCCTTCATGAGTCGCCGCACCATCTCCCTGTTGCCCTCTCTCGATCAACTGGGCACGTTTATCCTGGCTCTGCTCCTGGCCCTTATCGTATGGGTGGTCGCCGAGCAACAGAAAAACCCCTTTGAAGTGCGCACGGTCAGCCGGCTTCAGGTCGTCGTCCGTCATCTGCCCGATGACCTGATCATGCCGGAAGCCATCAACAGCCTTCCCCAGGTGGATGTGCGGGCACGGGCCCCGCGCAGCGTCTGGCAGGTGTTGACGAGCAACGACCTGATCGCCTATATTGATCTCAGCCAGGCGCAACCGGGTCGTCAGGAGGTGCCGGTTGCCGTTGATGCCCAGGTCTCCGGCATCGAAGTGCAGGAGGTCATTCCGCCGGCCGTTGTCGTCCGGCTGGAAAGTCGGGTGAGCAGAGAAGTGCCGATAACGGTCAGCGTGTTGGGCAGTCCGCCTTTTGGCTATCAGGCCGGCACCGCTACCGTGGCCCCGCCCACCGTACGCGTGACCGGCGCCAAGAGCCTGGTGGACACCGTCCAGCAGGCCGAGGTCTCGGTTCGCCTGACCGAGGTACGTGCGGATTTTGAAACCAACCAGGTGGTCATCCTTCGGGATCGCAACGGCCTGGTGGTGACCGGTCTGGAGATCGAGCCGCGCAGCGTGACGGTACGCGTTCCCATTTTCCAGCTCCAGGGCGTCAGCGAAAAATCGGTCCTGCCCCGCATCGAAGGACAACCGGCAGCCAACTACCGGATTACCGGGGTATGGGCCGAACCGGCCACGGTTACCCTGGTCGGCGATCCGAAGGTCCTGGCCGAAATGCCCCCCTTTGTCGAGACCAGTCCCATCACCATCACCGATGCGACGGCCAGCATCGAGGAGCGGGTGCCTCTGGTCTTGCCGGAAACGGTGGCCGCCACGCCCACCCGTGCCGTTATCGTGCGCGTGGGCATCGAACCCATCGAAAGCAGTATGACCCTCACCCTCACCCCGGTCGTGCAGGGGCTGGGTCAGGGTTTGCGGGTCGAGGCCATGTCGCCGCCAACCCTCAGCGTGCTTATGCAGGGACCGCTCCCGCGCTTACAGACCCTGAGCGGCGACAACGTGCGTGCCGTCCTCGACCTGACCGGCCTGGGTATCGGTGCGCACACCCTGACTCCCATTCTGGTTCATCCCGAAGGTATCAACGTCCGTACTCTGTTACCGGAAAGCGTGCAGGTCACCATCGGTCCGGTCGAGACGCCGACAAGCACCCCTCCCATCCCGGGACCCCCCACGCCTACCCCGCGTTCATGAGCAAGCCGAGTCCCCACTCCGTTGTAGCCATTGTCGGCCGGCCCAATGTGGGCAAGTCGACGCTGTTCAACCGCATCATCGGCCGTCGTCAGGCTATTGTCGAAGACTTGCCCGGCACGACGCGCGATCGCCTCTATGCCGAAACGGAATGGAACGGCGTGGGCTTTTTGCTGGTGGATACCGGCGGTCTGGAACCGCTGGATCGGAGCGGACGGCCGCCGGAAGCACCTCTGGCCCGTGCTTCGGCCGGCTATTTGCGCGAGATCCGGGCGCAGGCCGAACAGGCCATCGCCGAGGCCGATGTCATCCTCTTTCTGGTCGATGCCAGCGAGGGGCTGACCGCGGCCGACCAGGAGATCGCCAACCGGTTGCGCCAGGCCGGCAAGCCGGTGATCGTGGCCGCCAACAAGGCCGATACGGCCCGGCGTCAATACGATGCCGTCGAATTCTATGCCTTAGGGCTAGGCGAACCCCTGCCCATCTCGGCCTATCACGGCATCGGTATCGGTGATTTGCTCGATGCCGTGGTCGCCCATCTGCCGCCGGCGCCTCCCATCGCCTGGCCCGAAGAAGCCCTGCGGGTCGCCATCGTCGGTCGGCCCAATGTGGGCAAATCCTCGCTGTTGAATGCCCTTCTCGGCCAGGAACGCGCCATCGTCAGCGACCTCCCCGGTACCACCCGCGATCCCATCGACACTTACCTGACCTGGGAAGGCATGCCGGTTGTCCTGGTGGATACGGCCGGCATTCGGCGGCGTGGGGCCATCGCGCCGGGGATCGAGAAGTACAGCGTTATCCGCACCCTCAAGGCCATTGCCCGCGCCGATGTCGTTCTCCTGATCCTCGATGCCACGACCGGCATCACCGATCAGGATGCCCACGTGGCCGGCTACGTGCTGGAGGCCTACCGTAGCCTGGTGCTTGTCGTCAACAAGTGGGATGCCATTCCCAAAGACGAACATACGATGAACACCTACCTGCGCCGGCTGCGCAGCGAACTCAAGTTCCTCGACTATGTGCCCGTGCTCTTTGTCTCGGCGCTGACCCGCCAGCGCATTGACCGCATCCTCAGCACGGCCTTTCTCGTCGCCCAGAGCCGTCAGCAGCGCTTGCCGACGGCCGAACTCAATCGTCTGATCCAGCAAGCCGTGGTCGCCAATCCGCCCAAGGCCGTGCGCGGTCGTCAGGCCCGGTTTTACTATGCCACCCAGGTGGATATTGATCCGCCCACCTTTGTGCTTTTCGTCAACGATCCCGAAGCCGTACACTTCAGCTACCTGCGCTACCTGGAGAACTGTATCCGCCAGGAGTATCCCTTCGAAGGCACACCCTTACGCTTCGAACTGCGCGGTAAACAGCGAACGTCGATAAACACCGATTAAACGTCACGATGCCTGTCACGGCGAGCGAGCTTGGCAGTCGTCATGCTTCGGCCAAGCCTCCCGCAGGTTTCTGCGGATGCTCGTTTCTTCGGCCCATAAGCCGATAAATCGGCGGGAGGCCGCTTCCCTTGATGGATAAATCCAGCGTATGATGCCATCCTCTCGTTTACCCCGGCTGCGTCTGGCGCAGGTGGTCACACTGGCTTTTTTCATCCTGGCCCTGAGCTATCTGGGCTGGGTCGGCTACGGTGCCTTGCCCCAGCCTACACCCACACCGACGCCGGCACCGGTCTTCTCGGGTGCGCGAGCGTTGGCCCTGGCCCAGGCCCAATGCGATTTCGGTCCACGGCCCACGGGCAGCCCGGCCAATCGACGCACCGGTGACTGGATCATCGCCCAGCTCAAGGCCCAGGGCTGGCAGGTGGAAACCCATGAGTTCCTGTGGAACGGTACTCCCGTGCGCAACATCCTCGCCAAAAGCCGTCCCTCCTCAGAAGGCGATGCCATCCTGGTTGGCGCCCACTACGATACGCGGCTGATCGCCGACCAGGACCCCGACCCCGCCCGCCGCGGGGAACCCATTCTGGGCGGCAACGACGGCGCCTCCGGGGTGGCCGTCTTACTGGAGCTGGCCCGCGTGCTGGATAAGGAGCGTCTGCCTCGCCCGGTCTGGCTGGCCTTTTTCGATGCCGAGGACAACGGCCGCATCCCCGGCTGGGATTGGATCATCGGTTCGACTCGCCTGGCCGAGGATATGGAGGTGCTGCCGGCGGCGATGATCCTGGTGGACATGGTCGGCGATGCCGATCAACGCTTCCCCATCGAGGGCAATTCCGACCCCAACCTGGCACGGGCCATCTGGGAACTGGCCGCCCGGTTGGGTTACGGCGATGTCTTCGTCATGGAACCGGGGCCAACCCTGATCGATGACCATATCCCCTTTATCCGCCGAGGGGTTCCCAGCGTGGACATCATTGACTTCGACTATCCTTACTGGCACACGACCGCCGATACGTGCGACAAGCTCAGCGCCCTCAGCCTGGAACGCGTCGGACGCGTTTTAGAGGCCTATCTCGAGCCATGACACCAGTAGTTTCCCCATCTGCAAAAACACCACGCACCGCAGGGCGTTTTCATCCCCCTGATGCCGAGGCGTTTCGGCCCGGCGAGGCCGAACTGCCCGGCGAACGCGGCCTCCTTGTCGGCGTGGCCATTCGGGGTCAACCCGAACTCTTCAGCCTGGAAGACTCGTTGAGCGAGCTGGCCCAACTGGCGGCAACGGCCGGCGTGGTCGTGGTGGATGTCCTCACCCAAACCATCGAGGCACCCCATCCCGCCACCTACATCGGCAAAGGCAAACTGGAGGAACTGGTGATGCGGGTCCGTGCCGAGGATATCGACGTGGTCATCTTTGACAACGATCTGAACCCCCGCCAGCAGCGCGAGATCGAAAAGGCCATCAACAACGACAACGTCAAGGTGCTCGACCGCACGGCCCTTATTCTCGATATCTTTGCCCAGCACGCCCGCACCCGCGAAGGGGCCTTACAGGTGGAGCTGGCCCAATACGAGTACCGTCTGCCGCGGCTCACCCGGGCCTGGACCCACCTGGCCCGCCAGGTCGGCGGCCGGGCCGGCGGCGCTACGGGTGGGGTAGGCGTACGCGGCCCTGGCGAAACGCAGTTGGAAAGCGACCGGCGTGAGATCCGCAAGCGTATCGCCTTTTTACGGCGTCAACTGGAGGAAGTGCGTACCCATCGCGAGCAATATCGCCTGCGCCGTCGGGCCGCCCATATCCCTCTGATCGCCCTGGTTGGCTATACCAATGCCGGCAAGTCCACTCTGCTCAATGCCCTCAGCGGGGCCGATGTCCTGGCCGTCGATCAGCTCTTCGCCACCCTCGACCCGACCACCCGCCGTTTTACCCTGCCTTCGGGCCGTGAGGCTCTGCTCACCGATACGGTCGGCTTCATCCAGAAACTCCCTACTCAGCTCGTGGCCGCTTTTCGTGCCACCCTGGAGGAAATCCTGGAAGCCGATTTGCTCCTGCATGTCGTCGATGTCAGCCATCCCAACGTCATCGAGCAGGCCAGCGCCGTGGAGGACGTGCTCGACGAGCTGGGCGCCATGAGTATCCCCGCCGTGGTCGCCCTGAACAAAGTGGACCGCCTGGCCGGTCGTCCCATCCCACCCGACATTCTGGAAGCCCTGCCCGAGGCCGTGCCTATCTCGGCCTTGACCGGTGAAGGCCTGGATAAGCTGCAAGCCCGTATCGACGCGGTGCTGGAGGCCCAATTGGGTGCGGCCATCACCGTGCTTATCCCTTACGACCAGGGTGAGCTGGTCGCTTTGTTCCATCGCCTGGGTCATATTGACCATCTCGAATATCGGCCGGAAGGGACGCTGGTGGTAGGTAAGTTGCCGCCGGCCCTCAGCGCCCGTCTGCGACCTTATCGTGTGCCGGATCCCGGCCATCGTCATCGCCATCGTATCGCTCCATCGACTTGACATAATGAAAAAGTTCATCCGCATTGAACTCCCCACCGCACCGACGGCCACCGCCCCGGCAACACCTGCCTGGGTGCGCGATGCCATTTTCTATCAGATTTTCCCCGATCGCTTTGCCGCCAGTGACCGGGTAGCCAAACCCGGGCGTCTGGAGCCGTGGGACAATCCGCCGACGCCCCATGGCTTCAAAGGGGGAGATCTCCTGGGCATCGTCGAGCATTTGGACTATCTCCAGGAGCTGGGCATCAATGCCATCTACCTGAACCCCATCTTTGCTTCGGCCAGCAATCATCGTTATCACACCTACGATTATTTTCAGGTGGACCCGTTGCTGGGCGGGAACGAAGCCCTGGCCGAATTCTTGACCGCCGCTCATGCTCGGGGCATCCGTGTCATCCTGGACGGGGTCTTCAATCACACCGGTCGCGGGTTCTGGCCCTTCCATCACATCCTGGAATGCGGGCCGCAGTCCCCCTATCTCGATTGGTTCATCATCCACCGGTTTCCCCTTCATCCGTATGACGAGAAGAAACCCGCCAACTACGCGGCCTGGTGGGATTTGCGGGCGTTGCCCAAGCTGAATGTGGCCAATCCCGAGACGCGGGCCTATTTGTTGAACGTGGCCGAGCATTGGATTCGTTTTGGCGCCGATGGTTGGCGGCTGGATGTGCCCGACGAGATTGACGACCCGGATTTCTGGCGTGCCTTTCGGCAGCGGGTGCGCGCGGCCAATCCCGAAGCCTATACCGTAGGCGAGATCTGGAAACCGGCGCCGGAATGGTTGGAGGGCGACCGTTTTGATGCGTTGATGAACTATCCCCTGGCCCTGACCCTTTTGGGTTTTGTCGCCCAAAACAGCCTTCGTCGCGACTTGCGGCCGGGCGGTTACCGCCTGCGCCCCTTCAGCGCCCGCCAGACGTTACGACGTGTGACCGAGTTGTGCAGCCTGTACCATCCCCATGTCGTCTATGCGCAACTCAATCTGCTCGACAGCCACGACACCCCGCGCTTTCTGACGATGGCCGGGGGCGATTATTCGGCCTTGCATCTGGCCATTTTGCTGGTGATGACGCTGCCGGGGGCGCCTTGCCTCTTCTACGGGAGCGAGGTGGGGTTAGAGGGTGGACCCGATCCCGATTGCCGTCGTGCCTTTCCCTGGGACCGGGACCGCTGGCATCTTGCCACCTGGGCGTTGACACGGCGGGCCATTGCCCTGCGCCGCGAGCAGGCCGTGCTGCGACACGGCAGCTTTGAACCGCTCTACGGCCATCAAGACGTACTCGCCTTCTTGCGCCGTGGGGTGGGGGAGGCGGCGTTGGTCGTGGTGAATGTCGGCCATGAGGATACCGTGCGGACCATCCCGCTGCCCCCAGACCTGCCTGCTCATGACGATATCCCCATCGACCTGTGGGGCAATCCTGCCGACGATCTGCCGCCCCAATGGGAGCAGGGCGAAGGTGGCAGTCGCCATCTGAGGGTTCCGGTCGCGGCCCGGCATGGTCGGGTGTTGCGGTTGGGCCGGTCGTAAGCGTTATGTCAAGTTTCTGCTTTCAATATGACATAAGATCCCTAGTGTGTTGTTTTATAGCCGTCCCCATCAACTTCGATTTGACATAACCAAGAGGCGATCGGCCCGCCTCGGCCCGAAACGGCACGGGCCCGGAAATTCCCCTCGGTACGTCCGCTTTCCCGCAGCCCATAGACCCAACG
>Ga0197142_1000424_pt1 | contig 38727 bp, 20 predicted proteins | sample GBS60_MetaG_FD_148614 | JGI IMG/M metagenome (GOLD analysis project Ga0197142, IMG submission 148614) | Sediment microbial communities from Great Boiling Springs, Gerlach, Nevada, United States - GBS 60_MetaG | ecosystem: Environmental > Aquatic > Thermal springs > Hot (42-90C) > Sediment...
TCCGACACCGGCGGTGGACAAACCGTGCTTGCGCCGCGTTCTTTCGCCGTGATTTTCGGACCGAGTTATTTCACTGCGGGGCAATTTTACCGAAACGATATTCCACAAGGCACATTGGTGCTTCGCGCAAGTGGCAGTTTGAGTTTCTCGAACAGTGGTGATAACATCTTGCTTCGTAATCCTGAAAACGACACGATTGCCTTTGTGAGTTACATAGGCGACGCTTCGCAAAAAGGATTTTCGCTCGAGAAAATTTTGCTTACGCGAAATGACTCTTCAAGCAACTATGCGTATAGCACTCGGCAAGGCGGCACGCCCGGACGCGCCAACACCGCTACGCCCAAACAGCGCGACCTTGAACTCATTAGCCCTTCTTCCATCACAGGCGAAGCAGGCGCAACTCGTGAAATTCCCTTCACCATTCGCAATCGCGGCACATTGCCTTTCGGACAAGGCGCAACGCTCTCACTCCTTGAAAACGGCATCGCTCTGCAAACTTTCTCGCTTCCAAATGATTTACTTCCCCAACAAGTTATCTCACAAGCATTTTCATACACGATTCCTTCCACACTGCCTACAAGCCTTGTTTTGCGCTTAACGATTGCAAGCGATGAAGACACGCTCAACAATGTGCAATCGATTCAGATTCGCTTGCTTTCGCCTGTTGAAGCCAACATCATTTTTAGCGAATTGATGATTGACCCGCCCGACGGCATTGATTCCGACAACAACGAGTTCATTGAGCTTTTTAATGCAAATGCGGATAGTTCAGTGAATCTCAACGGTTGGCGTATCAACAATCGCACGCTTTCTGACACAGGGAGCGGCAATGCGATTCTTCCACCGCAAGGCTACGCGGTGATTTTTCCGCGCAATTACTTTTTGGACTCGACGCGCTACTACGACCGACGCCTTCCACAAGGCGCGCTGGTGCTTCAAGCGAGCGGCAGTTTGGGCTTGACGAATTCAGGCACAATGGTTGCGCTTCTCAACAGCAATCGCGATACGGTTGCAGTGGTGCGCTATACGGGCAATGTGGTTCGCAATGAGTTTTCGCTTGAAAAGCGCACGCTCACGCGCGACGACCGCATGACGAACTACGCACCGAGTTTCTTCGTTGGCGGCTCGCCCGGCAGTGCCAATACGCTTACGCGCGCTCGCCGAACCGAATGGAATGAAGTGGTTGTCAATGAAATTCTTTATCAGCCAATTCAAAGTGCGACCGATTTCCGCCCCGACCAGCCCGATTGGATTGAAGTCTATAACCGCTCCAACAAGAATATTGACTTATCAGGTTGGACGCTATCTAACGCGCCGAATGAACGCGGCGAGTTTGAAACTTACTTTTTCGCCACAAACGCCGACGTCGATTACTTGCTTCGCCCCGGCGAATACGCCGTGATTTCGCCTGACCGCGCCACACAACGAGACTCCACACGGCTGGTGATTTACTACCGCAATCTTCCGCCCGATGCCAAACTCTTTTTCGTTACCACACGCTCGACTTTTTCAAACAGCACATCAGGCGGATTGATTTGGCTTCGCGACAACACCGGCAACACGGTTGATTCTGTGCGCTACTCGCCGAATTGGCACAGTCCGTTTCTCTCCTCAACGCGTGGCATTACGCTCGAGCGCATCAATCCGAACTTTCCAAGCAATGACGGGCGGAGTTGGACGAGTTCCACGAATCGTGAATTCGGCGGCACACCTGCACGTCGCAACAGCGTATTTGCCGAATCATTTGAAGGTGAAAATGTGTCAGGCATTACAGTTCGCCCGAATCCCTTTTCGCCCGATGGCGATGGACACGAAGACAACTGCGTGATTGCCTATTCGCTCAAAGGCAACGTGAATCGAATCCGAATCCGCATTTTTGATGTGAAAGGCAGATTGGTGAGAACCCTTGTCAATAGTGAGCCTTCGGGCAGTTCAGGTGAAGTGGTTTGGGACGGCTTCGGCGAGAATCGAGAGAAACTGCGAATCGGCATTTACATCATCTTGCTCGAATCGCTTGATGCAAATCGTGCGGTGATTGAGAGTTTGAAGAAAACGGTTGTCTTGGCGCGTCCGCTATGAAACAGCGTATCGGCGAAGCCAGAGTTCAAGCAGGGTTGCCATCCACACGCGCAAGTGCGTGCGGTAATTTTGTGTGGAGATGTCATTGCTTTCAAAAAAATCTTTTTTCAAATCCTGCACAACTTTTGGGTTCAACAGTCCTTTTTTGCGAAGAGATGTTTCGGAGAGCGTGTCTTCTATGACTTGCCGAAACCGCCCGCGCTGCATAAAGTCTGCCAGTGGGAACACAAATCCCATCTTCTTGCGATAGACAAATTTCATTTGGAAGCAAATCGCTGAATGCGTCGACTAAACTTTTCTTGCCGATGTTTTTCGTGGCGTTATCGATTTTGTAAGAGGCGGGCAGTGAGGCAACGAAATCGGCGAAGACATGGTCGAGAAATGGCACACGCACTTCGAGCGAATTTGCCATACTCATGGCATCGGTGTCGCGAAGCAGGGTGTTGAGCATGTAGAAATTCAATTCAAGAAATGAGATGGCTTGAATGAGGTTCTTGTGCAGGTCAGGGTGGCAGTTGCGCAAGGCTGTCTCTTGCATTTCTCTGAGTGTTGGTTCGGCTTTTGCTTTGTGCAAGATGAGTTTTTCCCTCAGTGGTTTTGGGGTGATGGTGCGAATGTTGTAAATCTGCACCGGAGTGCGATACGCTCCAAGAACGCCAACGATTGCGCGCCACGCCAACGCTCTTGCAAGCCAATCGGCACAACTTCATTTAGCCGACACGAGAGCTGCTGAACCGCATTTGGCACAAGTGCCATAAGTTGGCGAAATGCTATCAAGCGTTGAGCAAATTTGAAGAGCGTATAGCCGCCGAACAGTTCATCTGAACCAAGCCCTGAAAGCGCAACCGTGATATGTTGCCTTGCGACTTTGGAGACAAAGTAGGAGTTCATGCCATCGTAAGAGGGCTGGTCAATGCCTTCAACTATGCGTTCAAGGTCGTTGGAGATTTCCTGCTCGGATAAAATGATTTCGGTGTGAATCGTGCCGTAGCGTTCCGCCACTTTTTTGGCAACTTGCACTTCGTTGTAGGTACTTCCGCCAACATCAAATCCGATTGAGAACGTCTTGGTCTCCTGCCCCAGTGAGCGCATCACAGCGACAATAAGCGAGGAATCAATTCCGCCTGAAAGGAACACGCCCAATGGCACGTCGCTGATGAGATGTTTTTGCACGGTGTCGATGAAGAGCCGCCGTAGTTCTACTTTGGCATCAGTGTAGGCGAGGGTTTGCGAGGTGCCGGTGTAAAAATTCGGTTTCCAATACTGCCAGATTTTTTCTTGACCGTTCTGAATCACGAGGGCGTGAGCGGGCATGAGCGCATAAACATTTTCAATCATGGTGCGCGGCTGAATCACAGAGCCTGTCTCAAAAAAGTCTTGAACAGCGGTCAGATTAAGTTTTCGCTCCATAAGCCCAGAGGCTAATAAGGCTTTGAGTTCAGAAGCGAACATCCACTGATGATTTTGTTTGGTGTAGAGCAAGGGCTTTTGTCCGAAGCGGTCGCGAGCGGCGAAAAGTTTTTTCTCGACTCTATCCCACAGCACAAAGGCGAACATACCGCGCAGGTATTGCAAACAGTCCTCGCCGAAGGCTTCATACAGTGCCAAAATCGTTTCGGTGTCGCTATGCGATTGAACGCAGATACCGCGCTTGGCAAGCATCTCGTTGAGCTCGAGGTAGTTGTAAATTTCGCCATTGAAGACGATGGCGTAGCGTTCGTGGCTGGTCGGGGTTCGCGAGAGCATAGGTTGCGCGCCGAGTTCTGAAATTTCCAAAATCGCAAGGCGGCGATGACCGAGCGCAATGTGTTCATCAATGAAATGACCATCAGCGTCAGGTCCGCGATGTCTCATGGCTTCTGTCATTCGGCGAAGTGGTAATACCATTTCGCCATGCGAATGTCCCTGCGGGCTATAAATGGCGGCAATTCCGCACATAAAAAGGGGTATTTTCTTTGTTTCTCGCTTGGTTTTCTTTGCTCTTTTTCGAAAAATCATTACAAAAAAATCAAATCCGATGCTAGTTTTTTGAGTATGTAATTTATGCGGATAAAACCGCCAATGTCTGACGCACGCATTTTGCCCACGAAAATGAGGCTACGCGTGCTTTGCCCGCTTCAATGAGGCGTTTTTTGAATTCAGAATCTGTAATAACCCGATAGAGTGCATCAGCCAGTTCGTTTACGTTTCGCGGATTAACCATCACGGCGCATTTTCCGTTTTCAGTCATTTCAGGGAAGGAGTGAACATTGGCGCACACCACAGGCACGCCTGCCGCCCACGCTTCAAAGAGCGGGTTTCCGAAGCTTTCGTAGCCGCTGGGGTATGCGAACACTTCGGCATACTTGTAAAAATACTTCAATTCTGCATGAGATAACTGCCCGGTGAAAATCACGCGCCTGTCAAGATGATGCTCTCTTACAAGGTCATGCAGGCGTTTTTGATAGGCCTCATTTGCCCCAATGCCTTTGCCGACAATCACAAGTTGCATTTCCATTCCCTTCTCACGCCAGAGTTTCTCAAAGGCTAAAATGAGTTTGTCTTGATTTTTATACTCCCACAGGGCAGATGCATACATGATGAACGGCAAATGCACGCCGAACTTCTTGAAGAGTGCTTCACGTTCCGACTCCACATAATTTTTTTGAAAGGTCTCTACATCAACGCCGTGATGAACCACATGAATTTTCTTTTCATCAATGCCGAGAAAGTTGACCACATCTCGCTTGATGTCTTCTGATGGCGTAATGATGGCGCGTGCTTTGCGAGCCGAGAGCGGCGTGAGCGTTTTGCGTACCCAAAGGCGCGCTTTATCAACTGCGTAGGGATAGTGGTAGTACAGCATGCTACGAATTGCCACGACTGACGGCACACCCGAAAAGAGCGAGAGAAAATTGCCCGGAAAATAGGCGACGTCAAGTTTCTCTTTTGCTAAATACGCGGGCGCAATCACTTGCTCGCTGATGACTTTCGCCACCGAACTTTTATCGCCTAAGGGAACTTCAACGACCGTGATGTTTTCAGATAAAAAGTGCTCAATGAGATGTTTTTGATGTGGGCTTAAAAAAATGGTGAAGGTGTGTTGGGTTTCACTTTGCGACAGTGCTTTTGTGAAATTGATTAAGTAGTTCCGACCGCCGGTATCTTCCGAGATATTGCCAAGCGAAACAATCCCGATGTGTTTTTTCATTGATTATGATGCCTAATTTGTGCCGTTGTTCGGGGTTTGGCTCGCAAGTGGCACGTCGGATGGTTGTTCCATTCTCACAATGCGATGTGGCACAGCGAGTTTAATGCCTTCTTGGGTCAGCGCACGATGCAATTCTTCTCGCAGTTCGATTTCGGTGTCGAAGCGTTGGACATAATCTTCAACGAAACACGCCAGTCGCATTTCAATTCCCAGCTCAGTGATGCGCATGGCTTGAAGGGCGGGTTCAGGGTCATTGACCACAAAGCGATGCGATTTCATCACCCTTATCGCAATTTCTCTCACCTTGCTGGTATCGGTTCCAAACGGCAGGGTAAATGGAACCAAGACACGCACTTTATGCGTCGGATAGGCGAAGTTGATAATTGTGCTCTTGACAAGTTCGGAGTTCGGCACAATTAGGTAGTTGTTGTCAAAATCTAAAATACGCGTTGAGCGCAAGCCAATCACTTGAACGTCGGCAAGCGTGCCGTTCGGCAGTTGAATTCTATCGCCCACGCGAAACGGCTGGTCGATTGCAATGATAACTCCTGCAATGATGTTTGCTAATGTATCTTGCGCCGCCAGTGCCACTGCCAAAGAACCCACCCCCAAGCTGACCAGTAGACTTCCAATATTGATGTTGAAATGCTCCATCACAATCGCCACCGCAATCAGAATCACCAATACAGAAACCAAATTCCGAGCCAGCGGCGCAATCGTCATCAACTGCTTGGTATCCTGCCGTTGAGATTTTGCCGCCTCTTCTAACAAATGCTCAATGGTTACACGAATAAATCCAATCGCAACGCTTATCGCTACCACTGCCGCAAAAATGTAGATGAGCGCATCAATGATTTTGATGAACCGCCCGACTACCACACTCTCTTCAGCACTCACCATTTGCACTTCCCAAAGCGCATAGAGCGAGAGAATCGCAAACACAATCGACTTAGCACGCTTCTCCAAGACTTCCGCCAGCCGTTCATCCAGATTCGTGTTGGTTCGTGAGAAAATTCTTGAGCGGAGCGCACGCACAAGATTTTTGAACAACCACCCCAATGGAAATGAGATAGCAATGAGAATTGCCGCAAGAACAAAGCGATAAAGAAGCGGGTTCGTCTCAATGAGTTCTAAAATTTTTTCGTGAGTCATTGGCTCTTAAACAGTTTGATGAGTTCACAAGTAAGTTGAATTTCTTTTTCCGAAACGCCGAAATGCGTTACAAGGCGAATAAAGTTTTTCTTAATGCTTGAAATCAAAACGCCGTGCTGCTTAAACCACGCAACAACTTTCATTTCGCTCCACCCTGACGGCGAGACATCAACCGAGACGATGTTCGTTTTCACAAGGTTCAAGTCAACACGAAAGTTCGGATTTGCACAAAAGGCTTTTGCTAATTCAACTGCGTGTTGATGGGAAGGCGCAAGATGCACGTAATTTTTTTCCAACGCAACCCCCGCCATCGTTGCAATCACGCCGGTTTGCCGCATGCCACCGCCCCACATTTTGCGATAGCGTCTCGCCCTTTGAATATCGCTTCTTGTGCCGAGAAGCATTGAGCCCATCGGTGCGCCCAGTCCTTTTGAAAAACAAACCGAGAGTGTGTCAAAATACTGTGCATAGTCTTTTGGCTTAATGCCTGTTGCAACACATGCATTCCACAACCGCGCGCCGTCCAAGTGCAGTCGCAAACCGCTTGATTGGCACCATTCAGCAATGCGCTCAATTTCTTGAAGGGGATAGAGCGTTCCGCCGGCTCGGTTGTGCGTGTTTTCAAGTGCAATGAGCGACGTGCGCGGATACCAATCGGCACTGGGGCGAATGGCCTCCTGAAGTTGCTCTGCCTTCAAAATGCCATGTTCGCCATCAAGCGTTTTGAGTTGAACGCGCGACAGCACGGCAGGTGCGGCAGTTTCATAGTTCGCAATGTGCGCACCGGTTTCGCAAATCACTTCATCGCCTTCTTGTGTGCTGATTTTAATCGCCAGTTGATTGGCCATCGTGCCGCTTGGCACAAACAATCCTGCCTCTTTGCCAAGCAACTCTGCAACTTGCTTTTCAAATTCGTTAGTGAGTTCATCTTCACCGAAGACATCATCGCCGAGTTTTGCGAGGTCAATTTTGCTGACCGCCTCGAGCATTTCGGGCGTGGGTTTGGTTACGGTGTCGCTCCGCAGGTCAATGAGATGGTTCATGGGTTTGGTTCAAGGGTTGAGGCTTTTTTGTAGAGCGTTTTTCCGACGCGCTGAATGTGGTCAATAAGGTTCGGATTGTTGATTCGGTGATAGATTGAGAGGTCGATTTTTTGCGGAAGCAAGAGGTCGTCCAATCGCCACGAAATTGCGTTGAGTGTATCAAGGGTGAGCTTTTCGCCTTTCAAGGTCAAGTCAATATCCGAGCCTTCACGGTAGTTGCCTTTGGCGCGTGAGCCATACAGCACGGCTTCTTCGACTTCGGGAAATTGTTTCAGCACATCAGTGATGGCGCAAATGGTTTTGTCGGAAAGTCCAAACGGCATTTAAGAACTGGTTAAAAATTTTTCCAAAGATTGTTTTAACTCTTGAAACATCGGGAAGTATTGATGCACGACTGCCTGCGCGACTTCTTCTGCGGTCTCCTCGTCGTAAGTATGAACAGTTTTGATTCGGCTTTCAATCATTTTCATCCATTGCTCACCATTTGAAATGAGTCCGCGCTCAATCCCTGTTCTGAACGCATCGCGACTGCCCTGCAAATTGACGATACCTTGATGCTCATAGAAATCTTTGATGACAGTCCAACCGAGTTCGAACGTGTATTCAAACGCCTTGATTAAGCCTTGTTTCTCCATGTCATTGAGTTCGTCTTTTTTGGCGATGAACTTTTCAAGTTGGAGCATGGCTTTTTTGAAATTTTCAAATCGCTGAATCCAACGAATATCTTGCTGACACATTGTTTCTTGCGTTGATTGAGCGGCACAAAGATACGGCTTTTTCGCGCCTGCTAATTACCAATAGAAATGCGGAAGTTGAAGCCGAACTCTTGTCGCGTGGAGGCGAAGACGGTGCTACCGCCAGAGGCTTTCGGCTTGGTTTGGGTGTATTGCCAGAAGGCGGCGGCATTGACGCGCTGACTGAGTGCATAAGAAAGGCGCGGCTGAAAGGTAATTTGTGTGGTGCCAATCGGCGGGTTCGTGGCGGCGTTTGAGCCTGCAACGATGATGTTTTGCGTTTCGTTATCGGCAAATGAAAAGTTGAAACTAAAATCAATCGTGTTGTCGAGCGTAGCCCCATTGAAAGGCCAGAAGTTAAGTGGAATTTTCAAGCCTGTTTTTTGATAGCCGAGCGTGAAGTTGATTTGCGTTGAATTGGCTTGCGTGATTTGATAACTCACCACAGCCAGCGTCAGCGAGCGGGTTTTGCCCACACTGATTGACGAGTTCATGCCGAACTTCCACATCAAGTTGAATCCAATCAGCGGCGCGAAACTTTCATTGATGATTTGATTGCCGATGACTTCTCCGCTATTGAGCGGCTGTGTGAAACTGGTTGAGTAAGTGCCTGTGTAGGCATGTTCAATTGAGGCGTTGCTGGCGAAGCCTGAAAGTAGGTCGAGTTTTTCTAATCCTGTCAAACTTACGCGCCAGTTTGGAAGCGGAATGTAGGCGAGGCGATTGCTTTGTCCGAAGAGTTTCGCTGTGAATCGTCCAATGCCTGTTGGCTCAAAGGTGCGCTCAAAGAGTTGTGCGAATTCCAAGAGCGGCGGGTTTCGAATTACCAATCCTGCAGAATCTGCAAATGTGGTGTTGATGGCTTCACGGAAGTTATCAATGTTTGGAAAAATAGAGATGTAGGTCTTGGTAATTGAGCCGCTTCGGTCGGCAGAGATTTGCGCGCCTGTTGCGCCGTTGATGCTGACTCCGCGTCGAAATTGCCAATCGGTTCGCCATGTTAAATCCATGCGTAAGTTGTCAAAAATTTGCCACGTTGTGCTGACCGAAAAGTTTTGACTTTGGTTGAAATTATCAGTGAAATTTGGAATGGCGGGCGCGTTCGGGTCCACTAAAAATCGCGCGCCGGGGTTATCACTAAATCCTAACTGGTAGGCAAGGCTTGGTGGTGGCGGTCGGTCGTCGCGTCCGAAGGTGTTGAAGGGGTAAAAGTTCAGCCAGCCTGCGCCGCCAGCAATGCCTGTGTTTTGCAAGCCTGTGGTGATAGCATAACTCACGCGGAATTGGTCAAAGCGAGTGAAGATACTCAGCACACTGCCCACATCGCTTAACAACTTTGTCAGGTTGTTGCCTTCGCTTGCGCCTTGTGCTTCAGTGCTATCAATCAACGATAAGAATCGGTTTGGACTATTCAACAGTTTTGGCGCATTCGGTTGTGGTGTGTCCGTGCGTTTTCCGAGTGGAATCAAATCGCGCACTTTTCCGAACAACTTTCCGAAATTGATGTCGGATTGCACTTGCAAGGTGCTATTGTTCCCAACGCTATTTCCGAGAAATTGCGACGGGTTATTAACAAAGGGATTCGCCCATGAGTATTGCGTGTTGTAAGTGAAGCTTGGTGTGATCCAATCAAGGAGCGAGACCATCTTTGGTCGCCAATTTGCCGTCACGCTTTGGTTGTAAGATTGGTCAAGCCCTAAATCGAATTGGGACAGGTCGGCTAAGACATCATCAAAGATGTCGCTTCCGCGTCGCTCCTCGCGCGTGATGGGGTCAGTGAGCAACAAGTTCATACTGCTTGTTAGCGTAGCGTTGTAAGTCATATCGATTGTCTCTGAAATTTTATACTGCATGGCCATGCCACGCGTTGCTGTAAAATTATTGCTGTTGATTACCAGTGGTTGATTGTTGCCTCTATTTTGTGAAGCCCGTCTATCTCGATTCAAGCGAAAATCAAAGGCATAACCTTGCGGCACATAGAAGAACTTATCTTCGCTGAACACATTGAGAATTGGCACACTGCTCAACCACTTGAATGGTTCAATGAAGGGTTGGGCATCGGGTGGCAGTTGTAGGCTATAAGTGATGTTGGCGTTCCATTGCCAGTCTTCACTTGTGACCAACTGCGGCGAGCGGCTGCGCGTGATGGAATAGTTGTAGCCCAGTGTTATTCGGTCAATTGTGTATCGTGCAAGCCAGAAGTCGGATGGTCGGGCTTTGCGGATAGCGGGCACTGAGAATCGCTCTGTGGAGGAAAGCGAGATTTGTTCGTTCCGGAAGCGTTCTCCTACGGCTTGGGCTTCGCTTTCGCTTGCGCCGTTACGCTTTGCTTCTTCAATGACACGGGCGACAGCGGCATCCAGCAAAATATCCTCTCGACCCGGCAAATACTTTGGAACTGAACGGGCTTCGCTTCGCTCAATTGTGATGGGAATTGACCAACCGTCTTCTGCAGGCAAGAGCTTATCGGCGTTGAAAGTCGTCGACAGCGTCCACGATTCGGAGTTGTTTTGTGCGGTAATTGGATTGATGCGAATGTTCAAGCCGTGAAAGTTGGGCGTTTGGCGTTGATAGGTTGCGGCAATTGTTGCCACGTCCGCCAGTTGCAAACTTGTATTGGCGCGCACGGCCCAGCCGCCTTCGTTTTTATAGCCCGAGACGCGCAGTTCGTTTAGCCAGACTTCTATCGATTCAATAAATTCTCTGGACGGATTGATGACGCCGAAGGCAAACACGCGCACGTTGCCTAAACTGGGTTGTCCTTTAATCACGATGCGTTTTCCGTCAGGAAATTCGCGCACGACCACTTCGGTATCTGAAGCCCGTTGCAGTTTGAAACTAGCAATTTCATCTAGGTCAATGTCAATGTTGTTTTCTGCTGGCCAGATTAGTTCTTGTGCGCGTCGGTATTCAGGCGAGTTGGTGTTGAGCGGCACATTGACGGGCGGCGAAGGTTTCACTGGAATCTGGAGTTCGTAATAGTTGTCAGTCTCCGTTGCGCCGAATCGGAGGAAGACCCGCGTGTTTTCTGGGTCTCTGGGGTTGAGCTCGTTGTATTTCACGCCAGGGCCGCCATGCACAAAAGCCTTCAAGCGCTTGTAGGGGTTGAGGTTGAACCCGCCTGTATTGCCAATTGCGAAATTGCGAAAGACGCCGCGCACGGAATCCTGCCCCATTTTTCGCGCAATAACAACTAAGGCTTGTTCATTGGCTTGAATGTTTTGGTCGACGCGCTGTCGGTCTCTTGCGCGCCGAATTCCTGGTGGAATGGCGTAAAATGACCCGTTTTCTTCGAGATTCACGGCTGCCACAGAGACCAGCGTATCGCGTCGAATGAGTTGCCACTGCGACCCCACAAAGTCAAACGTCGCAAATCCCAACTGTGCGGGTCGGCGAAATTGCTCTACCCAAATGCGCGCATATTGAATTGTGGTAAAATCAATTGCGCCAAATTTTCTCGTGTATTCATCTAATGGAATTCGAAACTGCACCCAGCCTGCATTGGACTGACCGCCGCCCACTATAAACTTGCCCCGTGGCGTTGGCTGATTGAGCTCTTGAGGATTGATGGAAATTGTGTATCGAAAAAATCGATTCTGCGTCTGCACCGTCGATGAACCATCCAAATCTTCGGTATCTGGGAAAATGTTCACAAATGGTCCGGCTTGTGCTTGATTGGCATTGCCTTCTGTGCCGCTTACATTGGTCACATCGAGCGAGAAGTTATCCCCCGCAGGGTCGTTCAAAATGCGCTGGTATTCAGGATTGTTCTCACCCAAGGCATTGCGTAAAGTTTCTAAATACTGCTGATGAAATTGTCGCTCTAATTGGTCGTTGATACCGTCCAGCCCAACATCTTCCGTGCCGATTGAGCCTGTGAGCAACTGCCGGTCGATTTTTGAGACTCGTGTGAGGTATCGTCCGTAACTATCTTCGCCAAAGGCAATTTGGTCAGGCTCGAAGTCTTGGGGGTTGATAGGCATGCCATCTTCGGTGTTGAGCCTTCGATTAGGGATAATATCTTCGGAGATGATGCCGATATCAATGTGGAGTTTTCCGCTGTCAGGTGGGGCTCCAGCGGTATCAATGAGCGGCTGATACTTGAACCAAAACTCAATGAACTGGATGTTCGATTGCGTGAGGTTATTGGCAAATGAGGGCAGGAGTTGTGTGATAGCACCGAAACTGCTGTCAGGCACGCCGCGCCGAATTACAAAGTCAGCGTTGAAGTTATACGGTCCGCGGCGCGTTGGGTCGTAGCTTAAATACAGCGGTCGCACCTGAAAATCTTCACGTGCGGCAATACGGTTTGGGAAAATTTCGCGCGTGGGCACGTTTCTTGGGTCGCCTACGGGCAATCGATACCAGCCCAACTGCGCTCGATACCGCGCCCGAATGGAATCTTCCACGAGGGTTGGACTTTCAGTGTTCGGATGTGGCGACGAGCCCAATACCCAGTTATTACCGTTCAGCCCCAGTGAAATAATCTGTCGTGAGCCCTCAAAATCATCAATATAACTGACGCCCTCGGGGTCTAACTCTGTGCGCAATTCACTGGGAATGCCTGGCATGACTTGTGCGTATTCAGCGTTGATTGAAAATCGTGAGGGCTCTTTTGTGCTGATAAATGGCAGTCGGTCAATCCATTTCGTCAGCCAACGCATCTGTGTTGCGTATTGCACATCTATACCGAAAATGCGGTTGACAATTGGCTCATCACCTACTCGAACTTTGTCTGTGAGCGGTCGCTCGGAGTATTGCAAAAAAGTTGCTCCTAATTTCAGGTCGTCGCTGAAGGCATATTCGCCGCGCAAGCCTACCAAGCTTCGTGAAGCCAGTAGGAACAGGTCATTTTTCTCAAAGTCGATTCTCAAGTTCGCACCTTGTTGCAAGGCGTCATCTCTCAAAATAGTCACTTGCCCCAGTTGGTAGTCGACTGTGTAGTCGGTGCCTTCGCGTAGCGGCACGCCCCGGCTCGTTACCCGCACGCTCCCCTGCGCTACATTAAAGCCAATCGAAATCGGGTTCTGAATGGTGCTTTTGTATCGCACCTTAATGGCGTAAAAGTTTTTGGTGCTCGTGTTCTGCGCATCGAATTGTGTGCGCTCGTAAATTTCATTGTAAATGAAGCGTGCATTTTGCTCGTTGATGGGCTGACCCGTTATGCGCTCAATTTCTTCTCGGATTGGACGTTCAAACGGACGCTGATAGGGGAAAATGAGCAAGCCTCGCTTTGGATCAATCGTAATGCCTGGTAAAAAATCGAACGCACGGTCAGAGCCAGCGGCGCCGTTAACATCGAAACGGTCAAAGCCTGTAACCTGATTGAGCGTATTGACAAATCCAGAAATAGGAAGCACTTCGTTTTCAGGCGGGTTGCCGCCTGGATTTTGATAGACAACCTGCACGTTGAATTGGTCACGCTGAATGTCGCGTCCGCCCAGCGCATAGATGTTTTTGAGCATCAGAATCCATGTCGCTGTATCTGACGGTGTGAATTGGTCGGGTTTGATGAGCTTGAAGACCGCTCGACGTTGCAATGTGTCGTTACTGAAATCGCCCACTCGAATGTTCGGTTGCCCTGGCGCTGGGGTAAAATCGTAAGCGACTGCAATCACATCGCGCGGGTCTAAAGGTGCTGTGAAGGTAATGTAGCCCAGTATCGGGTTATAGACATAGTCCTGTCCTTCACGCATGAGCGTAAAGACACCTTCTTGATACGGTCCAGGAATTGGCGGCAGTGGGTCTGCCGTACGCAGTTGCTGTAGGAAGGCTTGCGTTTGTGATGTGTCAGCAAGGTCGTTGTAAGCGTTGTTCGGAAAAGGGAATCCTTGTTGTAGCCGTTCAAACGAATACGGCACATCGCCCAGATTCAGCAGGGCTACGGCTGGGCGTTGATTTTCTTGTAGGGGCACGCCGCCTGGGTTTTGTCCGCCGATGCCACCTAATTGATTGGCTGGTCGTCGCCAAACTTCTAGACGGTTAATTTGCCTCCCGTTCATTGCTGGGGTCAGCACCAATTGTGGGGCATTTCGCGCAAAGGCGTTCTCCCAGTTGGTTACAAAGAAGTTGCTTATGAAAAAGTGCCGATTCTCATCGTAATCCCACGCTTGAATGGTTTGTTCGGTTATACTGGCCCCGCTTTGTACGCTGAACGATTCTGTCCGACCACGCTGTTGCGATGCAACGGCGGTCAAATTCAAGCCTGCAATCTGAAACTGCGCTTTAATGCCGAACAAGGCTTGACTGCTACTAATCAGCGAGGTTGGCAAGGTCAGCGCCACATTGCCCGCCTCAATCGATTGCACCAAGTCGTCCTCGTAGCCCTTGTATCGAATGGCTAATTGGTTTTCATACTGGAACGGTCGCTGTGTGTTCCAATCTGCCGTGATGGTCAGTTTATCACCAATCGTGCCTGTCAGGTTCATTTGCACTTGTTGGTCGAAGTTGGGCACTGCCGTTGAGGCTGTCCCGCTGGCACGCCGCACCGGGTCTTCAGACCTTTCAATTTGATAAGAGGCCTTGATGTCAATGTTCCCAGTTATCTGTACGCTGACGGTTGGCGGGCCGAAGAGCGTCGCAAAGAATGCACTCTCGCCACCTGGCACATAGACACTAATTTTTGTAATCTTACTGAACACATCGGTCAGTGCATCACGCGTTATGCCTACGCTCTGTTGCCCAATGATCTGCCGAAAGTTATCGCGTATTGCCGCTTCATAGCGCAGCTGCTTGTAAGTCTCTAACGGCAGTTCTATTGCGGGGCGCACCTCTATGTCACCGATTTTTTCCGAGATGCGCACGCGCGTCATTCCGCTATCCAAAACGACCTTCCGCTCCACACCTACCTTTGGCAAAAAGAGTGCGTAGGTTTTCCGCTCAATTGGCGAAAGATACGGCACATCAATGCGTCGGTATCTGAACTGTTGCACTCGCGTCGATGAATCCGCCTGCACCGCCTCTGCTGAATCTACTTCTGTTGTCGGCACTGCATCGCGCCGTTTTATCTCATTTTTCGTGCTATCTGCTTCGCCTTTCGTGCTATCTGCTTCGCCCGTGGCCCATGCTCCTACCGGTTCGCTTTGAACCGCTGTTGTCTCAGCCTGCTTGACGGTCGGATTCATCAGCGCCTTCATGGCAAAGGCTTGGCTCAAATAAAACAGTTTCGCCGTAACCACAGGGCGATAACGCTCTTCTCTTTTAAGCCTCATCGCTACTTGTGGCGTAGCCATGGGGAACTGTATGCCACTGGTCCAGGCGGGCTTTGACCTTGCCGTATCTATCGGCGCCGATTGTGTTTCAACTGCCTGGTGTATCGCTCTGGGTGACTGGTCTGCCACCGTTACGGACTCTGTTCCTGTCTCCACTGGAAATATCACCGCAAGCACCGAGAGTAAGAGCCAATGCCACTGCCTGCTTTCAAGCACGCGTATAGGCACTTTCATGCAATACTCTATGAAGTCCGCAAAGTTTTGTCTCACCCCGCTTTGCCCCCTTGGTTACAAATAAAGCCTGCCTCTTTGCTCTCGAGCGAGCATCTTGTCTTCAGAGCATTTTTAAGGTTACTTGCGGTAGAGTTGCACCATTCAAACTGGATTGGAATATGTGGCTTTTGATTTCTCGGAGGAATTACGACACGCTTTTCTGCATCTGTTCAGGTCATTGTGGCACAAGTTTAACATTTTTGCCTTGCATAATCAATACGAGTGCTTGCTTTATCCCCATGCTTCTTTGCTCTTTCTGCTTGGTTCAAGGGCGGTCTCAACCGCTCTTAAAATTTGTTCTGTGGGAATATCGTGCATACATTTGAAATGTGATTTTGGACACCTTTGACGTCCAATGTGCGAACATGGTCGACACGCCAGTCCTTCTACCTCCAACAGTGTAAATGGAGCCTTGTAAGGCAAAAATCCAAATTCCTTGACCGATGAACCAAAGAGCACTACTATTGGCTTCTGGAACGCCGCCGCAATGTGCATCAGCCCCGTGTCGTTTGAAAGCACTGCGTCTGCACTGGCTATCAGTGATGCCGTTTCACGCAAGGTGTATCTTCCTGAAAAGTCCTTCACTGTATCTTTCCGCTTTAGCGCTTCTGATACGGATGCCGCAAATGGCGCATCAGCCTTCCCGCCCAGTAGCCAAATTTCAACCGCCCTCTTGTTTAGCAAATGATTCAAGACCTCTGCAAAGCGCTCTGATGGAAACCGCTTCGTAAAATGCCTTGCCCCCACACACACCGCTAACACCGGTAACTTGCCACGATGGGCTTTGCCAAACGCTCGTTCCGCATCACTCAAAAATATCTCACATCCATGCTCATCCAGACATACACCAAACCGCTTGAGGCCCTTAGCATATCGCTCGACCACCGACTCATACTGCCGGTATAGATTCACCTTGAACCAGACCAGCAACATCTTCTTCCAATTTTCCTTCCGATACACCACTATGTTTTCACCTATGCGGTGATACCTGTGCGACGCTATGTTGTTCTGTAAATCCACAACAAGGTCGTAGCGTGTTTCAGCCTTGAAGTTTTCTGTTGTGAAAATCGTGCGTAGTGCAGGATTTCCTTGCAGAATCGTGCAATAAGCTGGCTTTGTCAGCACATCAAGCGTTGCCTTCGGGAAGGTTGCTTTGAGCCGCCGCAGAATTGGCGTTGTCAGCACAAGGTCGCCAATTGAACTGAACCTAATGACCAGAATCTGTTTCAAGGTGATTTTTCAGGAATATAGCCTGCTTTTGCTTGTGGGTTTCTTTCTCTCTGTTTGGCATGATGTGAACACGCATGCTTGAGAGACGTTTTGGACCTACTGTTCGCCGATGGTAAGTCGTTTGGTGCTGGTTCTACCGAAGACTTCAGGCTGATACATTTTTTCCGCTGTGCTGGGCGGCATGATAAAAGTGCCGTAGGTGAGCGCACGCGCATAGTAGGTGAAGCTATGCACGCCTCGTTCCAATCGTTCGGCGAAGAGCGTTACGCGGTCGTCGCGATGTTCAATGTGGTCAAAGGTGTAGGAATGTGCGCTGTTCTCTTCGCCGTAGTCTTCGGCCTGAATCGGAACGATGCCGAGTGCTGGTATCTTTGGTCTGAGGCTAAGCGAGCGGGTAGTTTTCAGCGTTGGGTCGATGGCTTCCAAGCCTGCGGCGAGGGGGTCGTTAATAGCCACGAAGTTCATTTCTTCGGGAACTGCTATTCGCAATGTGATTTTCACCACATCGCCAGCCTTGATGATGCCGTCTTTACTTGCACCTGAAAGCGGTTCAATTTGTTTGGCAAGCGCAATACCGTTGTCGCGTGCTTGAAGCGCATAAGTTGGAAAGTAGGAAAGACGCACGCCGTAGTAAAATTTGCCCGTGCCCATTTTCTCAATGTTCAGCGTCAGGTTTTGTCCTTTTGGGAATTTCTCCAAGTCTGTCGTTTGAACTTTCACATCAAGCGTACGCCCTTTGAATGTTTGCTCCAGGAGCGTTTGTGAGGCCAGTACGACTCTCGCTGTAAAGTTCGGTTCTGGGTCTTCATACCGTTTGAAATAGAGCATGAGCGCCTCGAGTGCCGAGATGTTTTCTTGTGTGTTGCCCCATCGTCCATGCTTCTGCGAGGCAAGTAGCCAGTTGATTGCTTTGTCCACGAAGGCTTTTTCTTGATTGGCTTCTATCAAAGCGGCGACGACTATGGCGGTGGTTTTGACATTTGAGCCGAAGGTTTGGATGTAATCTTGCTCGGCGCCATCCTCGAAGTGAATTGTAGCTTCTTGCACTTTTGCCATGTTCATCAGGTCACGGGCGAGCGTTTCGGCACGCTCGGCTGCATTGCCGCTGAATTTGATTCTGCCTCTTGTTCTCGACGCCAGTAGTGGCTTGCCTTGTCGAGCATAGACTCGGAGTAAATACGCTTTGGCTTCTGCCGGGAGTAAGGCTCGCTGTTGATACAAATTTTCTGCCGCCGACGCATTGAACTCGCCTGCCAAGGACAGCACATAGAGCGCATAGGCTTTCACTACCGAAACGGCTCTTGCGCCATACATTGACTCATGAGATTTTTTCAGCACCGTGCGTAGATAGCCCAGTGCATTTTGCAACATGCTTTCCTTGACGTCATAGCCTGCTTCACTGGCTTTGAGCATGGCATCGGTTGCGTAGACTGTCGCATAGTCATTCGGCTGATAGCCTCCTTGCCAATAAGCGAACCCTCCGCTGTGTGTTTGATACTGTTCCAATTCAGCCAGCGTTCTCTCGACCACGCCCTTCGTACCACCTTTTGCTGTATCGGCTTGCGTTTTGAGCTTAAACGATGAAATCAACTCGCCTGCGATGACATAAGGCAAGACGCCTGAAACCTTTTGCTCTAAACAGCCATAAGGGTATTCAAACACATAACGCATGGCCTCGCGCAGACCCACCAGTGCGGTTGATGCCGCTTGCACGGTTACATCACCCAAGTTCGCATACACACTCTTCGGAATGCGCACTGTCTCGGAAATGTTTGATTCCGTTGAGCCCACCAGGGCCAGCACTTCCTTGATGTAAGGCGTTTGGACCGGAATTGTCATCTTTAATGCATCCCGATTGCCAGCATCACTTTCGGCGACAAAGGCAAACGCTGCTGTGCCTTCCGTTTCTGCCTCGAACTTGAAGCGCACCTCTTTGGATTGATTTGCATCTAACGAGACATTTTTTATCAATTCGCCGACCGACTTTATCCCGTTTGCCGCCACGCTGACCTTGACCGTTGTTTTTTGATTCGTGTAATTGCTTACGGTTACGCCCGCCTCGAACTTATCCCCAATGCGTACAAATCTCGGCAATGCGGCAATTATGGAGAGCGGCTGGCTGACCACCACATCGCTCTGTGCCTTGCCAAAAGCCTCAACGGTGTTGGCAACGGCCATTAAGCGAAACGTGGTGAGATTATCGGGCAGTTTGAACTGGACTTTCGCCTTGCCATTTGCATCTGTGATGAGGCACGGATTCCAGTAGGGCGTCGTCATCATATGCTGTCGGAATGCATAGCCGCCCATGCCTTCACCGCCTTCACCGCCGCCGCGTGCTTCGCCCTTTTCGCCATAGTGGCGTTGCTCAACAAGGTGCAAGAGACTTTGCGATGTCCGCACGCCCAAGCCACGCTCACGATAAAATGTCTCGAACAAATCAGGAAGCGAATAACCGATAAGATTCAACACGCCTGCGTCGACAGCGGCCAGTGCCACTTCGCTTCTTACGCCTTTGCCTTTGGCATCAAGGACTTCCACTTCCGCCTCGAGCATTTCGCCTACACGGAATTCTTTTTTGTTCGGCGTGATACGCACTTGTAGCCTTCGTCCGCTCGTTTCAACCGAAAGTTTCGCGTAGCCAATCTTGAACGACGGCTTGCCCAAATCGCTCTCGTTCATCTTCGGAAGCGACGTTCTGCCTTTGATGAGCATCACGGATACATACACATTCGGCAAGTAGTCTTCTTTGATAGGCAGTTCAAGTGCAGGTGCAGTGCCCTCGAGCTCAAAGACCTTGTGTTCCAAAAGCCCTTCGCGCTCGACTGTCAGCAAAGCCGTTGCGCTCTCGTAGGGCGATTGCACGAGGATAGTGGCAGTTTCATAAGGCTTGTAGGTTTGCTTGTCGGGCACGAGCGTTAGTCGGTCATCGTCCGTGCGTTCCCATGCCGAGTAACCACTACCATATGCGTAAGCATAGGCTTCGCTTCGTGCGGTGTTGCCTTTGGAATCGTTCGCTATGGCCCGGATGAAATACAGCCCCGCGCCTTTGATGGGAGCGTTGAAACTTACCGTTCCGCTTTCCTTCGTGTTGATGTCGGTTTTGAAAACGGTGCTATCGACCTGCTCTGATTGCCATTCATACCTGCCGCCAATGCCTGCACGCTTCACACTCACCCATTGGCGATGCACCACCTCTACGGACACTTTTCGCCCCACTTGCTTACCCTCGTGGTTGAGTGTTACGACTTCTACGGGCAGTTCAGTGTTCTCTTTTGTGAAGGTTGTTTTCGGTTTTAAGCCGATATAAAACTGTGCAGGGTGAAATTTGAAACTCTGCCGTTCAGCAATCGCTTGGCGTGAGGGCGATATCACTTCCGCTTCAAGCGTGAGCATGGACGGCGATGCGATGTCGAAGTCCAACTTCTGCGAGAGCAACAGTTGCCCCAGTTCGTTTAATTTGCCTGACCCCGACGCCAGCAATGAACTGGTCTGGTCTTCGCTTTGTCGGCTCCACGAGAGCGGTTGCCAGAAGTAGCCAGCATAATCAGGGAAGGAAAAATCCACCAGCGTGCTTCGTGTCAGTGACCAAGTGGCGTTGTCACCAATCATTGGCGCGCCAAAAAGGTATCGCCCTTCAACAGTTGCCACAAACATGTCGCCACGCACAAACGAACTTTGGGATGCGGCAATTTTCGTCTCAAAGACCGCAGGGCGATAAGCCTCTACTCGAAATTCGCCAGTTGCCAGCCTGCCTTTGTCATCTCCGCGGTCTGATTCCTTGACTATTATCGTGTAGTAGCCCAGTGGTGCATCAGGTTCCGTGGTGAGCGAATCACTAAACGAGCCGAAGTTACTTGACAACGTGAGCGACTTGCTGTAAATTGTCTCCCCTTTGCTGTCTTGCACTTCAATATAGACTTGCTTTCGTGCAGGCAATTTCCATTTGCCTTGTTTGAACTCTCGCACAACGCCTTTGAAGAACACTGTTTCGCCTGCACGGTAAATGCCACGTTCCGTAAAGACATGCCCAACCTTTGACTCATCACCCCCGTCGTCAATGTTGTAAAGCCCAAACCGATAGGGTTCAATGCCATAGCTCCAGCTCGATACAGTGTAAGCCAATTGGTCGCCCCAAAAAGCGAAGGCATAAATTGGCTCATCAGTTATGTTCATGGTTTCTGTAACTTCGGCTATGCCGTTCTGGTTCGTGAGGCCTGACCATATCAATTTTCCTCCTTGATAGACGCGCACGGTCGCATTGGCAACTGGACTTCCATCTTTCAGCCGCGTGACCCACACAAGAGACTGTTCTTTTGACCACTTCGCCGAAACTCCAAGCGATGAGACTTGAACGAGCGTCGTGAGTTTCTCGGACTCGTTCTCGTCGTAGAGCGTGGGCGAGTCAACTTCCACATAAGCAATGCCCGAATTGCTACCTCCGAAGACTTCGCGCAAATCGAACCTTCGGAACGAGCTTTCATTGCGCTTGTTCTCAAATTCAATTCTCTTGAACTTTAACCTCGATGCCGGCACCTTGATGTGGTAATAATTCACATTCAATTTTATCAACTCTTCGGGCGAAAGTGATGCATATCTCACCACAACCGAAGGCACATTCATGCCACGAATCGGAAGACTTGGGTAGAAACTGGGGTCTTCAAATTCGTTCTCCACAAGTCCTATGCCTGTTGGCATCACAACGCGTGGCACATAGTCGCCAACTTTGATTTGCACTTCAACATCTTCACCGAGTGTATTTCCGAAGCGGTCAACAAGATTCTTTGAGATGATCATCGTGTAAGTCGTGGCGGCCTTGAACGGTAGGTAAAGCATCTGTGATGTAGCGTAGTATGCGCCCTCGGCATCGTCGAAGGGGATATCGATTTTCGGTGTCAAAGTGATGTTGGCCTTCAAATCCTTCATTGAAATGGGGTTTGAAAATGCAAGCATCATGCCCTCATGCGGTCGGAGTTCCAGCCTTGTGCGGCCCTCGAACTTGAACGGCTTAAACGGCGCAAAGTCAAACGATGACTTCCCTCCATCAAAAATGAGCTTGTAGGTCTTGCCGGCTGTCATTTGCAGCGCAAGGAATAGAATCTTGTCGGCATCTTGGCTTCGCTCAAACCAAACGGCTGGTAAGTAGCGGTTGGTCTTGCGATAAAAGTCAATGAGCCTTCTTAGGTCGTCAGCAGGCTTTTGTGAGAGTGAAAATTTTACGCTGTTGCCGTCTGAATCTTCAATTCTGATTTTGCTTGCTAAGCTCACATCCACCTTTTGATTGAACTTCAAAATGAGCGTATCGTTCAAGTTAAGTTGCTGATAGGTGCTGTAGGGGTAATGCTCAACCAGTCGTATGCTTGGCGTTGAGAAGCTAAAGGTGTAATCTTCAGCGAGCGATTTGCCTGAACGGGATTTGAGCGTTTTGGGAACTGTTACGGTGAAGGTTGTCGCCCATGGCAGTGAGTCGCTTGGTGTAAAGAGCAGTGTGCGCGAGCCAAGCCAGCGCGTTGTGCCTTTGATGTCGGGCTTGAAGAGAAGAAGCTTTTTGTCGGAAGCGGTCTGCGTCTCATCGCTTATACTAACCATCGGTTGATTGAACATGAGGGTAATCGCTTGTGCTTGGTCGAGCGACGTCACTTCGCCTTGCGGCATTGCAGAGACAATTTCAAGCGGCGCTGCAGTCTCCTCTGAATCTATTGCTTTTGTTGTAAGCGAAGCCAGCCGACCTTCTTCAAACTCAGCAAAGCCTTCTGTGGACTTGGCGGGCTTGCATGTTGCCAACAACACGGCACCGAGGAAAAACACAAGTAGACGCACCATCTCTGGAACTCCTGTTTGCGGAAGGTTTAACAAGTCCTTTAATATATCACACAAACGAACAGAAACACAGCAAACAGTAACCAACAGCGCCACCCTGATTTGACCATGTGTTCAGCAATCAGCAACGACTTGGCGCTTTTCATCAAATCTGGCAGCTCGATAACCCTTAGTTTGTTATTCAGCCAATTGGCTTGTCTAAGGTCGACTGCTACGCAGTAACGCCTCAATCCTGATGCTTTAGCGCGTTGAGCTTGCTCCGTTTTCGCCCATATAAAAAGTAAATTACCAACCCAATCATTAGCCAAACGAGAAACCACGACCAATTACCAATCTCCGAAATCAAGTAGCCACATGAGAGCAGAGCACAAACTGGAATGAGTGATAACTCATACTTGAAGGCAAGATATGCTAAGGCTAGCGTGCCCACGAAATAAATTGTCAGCGGCAGTCGCACGGCAATCGCTTCGTGGAGCGGCACTTTGTCAATCGTCAAGAAGTTCAGGACATTGTCTTGGTTGAAACTCCATACGCATAGCCAAATTATACTCACAAGTGCTGGCGTAATCCACTTTGCATTGATGTAGGGGATTTTGAACTTTCGTTCTGCTTTTGGGTTTGTCTTTTCCAACACCAACACGCCGCCTGACACCAGCAAAAATGCAAAGAGCGTCCCAATGCTTGTCAAATCTGTCACGAGATTCATATCGACAACGAGCGCTGGCACACCCACAACTATTCCTGTTACGAGGGTCGAGAACGATGGGGTTTTGAATTTGGGATGAATTTTTGAGAATGCCTTCGGTAGCAGACCGTCGCGGCTCATGGCCATCCAAATTCGCGGCTGTCCAAGTTGAAAAACCATCAAGACCGATGCCATCGCAATTACAGCACTGATGGCCACCACGTTCGAAATCCAAGGCAGATTGATGCCCTCTGCACCAAAGACAAAGGCCAACGGGTCGCCAACTTGCAATTTTGAGTAACTTGTCATGCCGGTTAACACCAGCGCAATCAAGACATAGAGCACCGTGCAGATTAGGAGCGAATAAATCATGCCTCTGGGCAAATCGCGTTGCGGATTCTTGCACTCTTCTGCCGTCGTTGAAATTGCATCGAAGCCAATGTAAGCGAAGAAGACGGATGAAACACCAGCCATTACGCCGCTGAATCCATTTGGCATAAAGGGCAACCAATTTTTAGGCTGAACATAAAACGCCCCAACAGCAATCACCAGCAAGACAACCCCAACCTTCACAATCACCATCAAGTTCGTCGTGGTGCGCGATTCTTGAATGCCGATGTAGGCAATTGTTGTAATGACAGCCGTGATGAAAAATGCTGGCAAATCGCAGACAAGCCTAACTCCCAAAATTGTCGGCGCCGCCTGATAGGCTTTGAACGCCTTCATAAGTGAGGCTAGGTTTGGGTCCGCTTCCAATGCCTCGAGTGTTGTGCCTTCAGCAAGAAGTGATTCTACCTTTGCCGCACTGCTTGCCGCCGTAAAGTAATCCATCGCAAGGTAGTCAGGAAATTGAATTCCATAGCCTGCCAATAAACCTGTAAAGTAATCGCTCCACGAAATTGCCACGACGATATTTCCAACTGTATATTCCATAATCAAGCCCCAGCCGATAATCCATGCAAAGAGCTCACCAAACGCCGCATATGCATAGGTGTATGCTGAACCTGAAATCGGCACCATTGATGCAAATTCGGCGTAGCACATCACAGAAAAGCCACATGCAATAGCGGTGAAGATAAAGAGCAAGACTACACCCGTACCGCCCGAATACGCCGCATTGCCAATCGTCGAGAAAATGCCTGCGCCAATAATTGCCGCAATCCCAAACGCCGTCAGGTCAAAAACTGAAAGCGTTCTGTTTAGACCTTGTCTTCGTTCAGTATTAGCAAATACTCCCGATTGAGCATCTTCTATCAATTGGTCCAGTGATTTTTTTCGGAAGAGTGTCTTCTTGAGCATGCTGTCGTTTGTTGTTGATAGAGCCTTGTTGCACGAAATATCGTGAAAGATTCCCGAAAATTGCTTGCTCTTATCAAGTGCTTATGCATCTTGGAAATTTGTATCTTCCCAGCGTTGATTTAGGTGTCAACCTAATCCCAAGAATTCTATGACTGCGGAACCGATAACGCTCGTTGCCCAGCATGTTTTCCAGCATGCTTGTGCTATGCTCCCACCGCTTGAAGTTTTTTCATATCGCGACCTTCAATCTCTCTCGCTTTCGGCTCAATGCCGTGCGTTCATTTTTGCCGAACTTACCTTCTCTGCACGCTCACTTTTGACTTCTTTGCACTCCACACGCTTTGCCTTCAAGCAACCACACTCTATTGATGCATTTTATCAGATTGCTGATTTGCTTGTTAGACACGCTACCCATCTTTCTCGTGAAGATTTCCTTAAAATTTTAGAGTCTGCTATTCTCATCGAAGCGCAATACTTGGCACAACCGCACAAAGTCCTCAAAGACCTTATTTTTGCTCACCGCACCGAGCTTGCCACGGCTGATCTTTCAGACCGTTTGAACAACTTTGTCGAGTATGCTTATTTGCTCGATGTCTTCAAGCAGTATTTGCAACGCAAACAGCCCAGCAAACTTACCGCCGAAAAATTTGCCAGAGTGCTCCTTGAAATCGATTCCAAGCTCTGTGCCGCTTATTCACCTGACGAATTTATGATGCTCTTTAACCCGCTCTTTGAATTTTATCAGCGCGGCGGTGAAAAGGCCGTTCCATGCCAAACGCTCCGACTCTTTTTAGCCGAGAAAAACCTCGATGCTCATCTCAAACGTATAGACCTCGCTATGCAACATGGCATTCAATCACTTACTGCCGAAGCCTTGAACGACCTCCTGCTTGCCCCTCTCGAGATGCTTGAACCCAAAGCTGAACCGATTACTCCGACACCCGACATCCCTCAACCCGAAGTTCAAACTTCGCCACCCGAAATCACCCCTCAAAGGTCTAACATCACCAAATCCAAAATTCCCAACATTGACTTCTTCGAGATTGAAAAGCAACGGCTTCAATCTCAAAAAACCCCAAAAGAGTCGAACCTGCGCGATGTGCGCTTGCTCATTAGCGACGATGAACGCAAGCGATTCATTAAGCGCCTGTTCAAAGGCAGTGAAGCGGATTACAACACAGCCATCAGCGCCATCAACCAGATGAAGACTTGGCGCGAAGCTTCGTTGTATATTGACCGCGAAATTTTTTCCCGCTTCAAGGTTGATGAATTCTCAAGCGAAGCCGTCGCCTTTGTGGACATTATCTTTGAACGGTTTCAAACCCGATAGTTGAACATGATTCCAAAGAAACTTCGGCTCAAAAATTTCATCAGCTACGGCGACATTTTGCAGGAACTGGACTTTGATTCGTTCCAAGTTGCGGTGCTGACTGGCGAGAACGGTGCTGGCAAATCAAGCCTTATTGAGGCCATTCCATTTTGCATCTGGGGCAAGGGTCGAGAGAAGCACACCATGCTTCTACGCACTGGCGCCAAAGAAGCCTGCGTAGAGTTCGAGTTTGAACTGCACAACCAAATCTATCGCATCAAACGCATTCTCAAAGCCCGAAATAGCCAAGAATTAGAGTTTGCCATCTATGACCATTCCATCAAAGACTTTCGCACGCTGACCACTGGACAATTAGAAAAGACTCAAGCCGAAATTCAACGGCGCGTCGGGATTACCTACGAAACCTTCACCAACTCCGTCTTCTTCGCACAAGGCAAAGCCGATGCCTTCATCAAAAATGGTCCAACCGACAGGCGCAGAGTGCTCGGCGAAATTTTAGGTCTGGTCCGCTACGAAACGCTCTCTGAAAAAGCCAAAGAAAAAGCCCAAACCGTCAGAGGACAACTCGAATCAACGCTTTCTCGCATTGGGTTGCTTAAATCTGATACAGCGTCGCTTCCATCTTTACGCCAGCAGCTTCAAGCTCAACTCGCCGAAGAGCAAGAAGCCCAAACCGCACTCCAACAAGTCGAATCCTCTCTGTGCTCTCTTGAAGCCGAGTTGCGCTTGCTTCAGCAAAAAGAACAAGAACTTGCTGTCCTGAACGCCGAAACCTCCGCCTTGAAACAGCGCATCACTCAAACCCGCCAAATCATTCACCAAACAACTTCTGAAATCTCCTCGATTGAAACACGGCTTCAAAAACGCGACATGATTTTAGAGCAACTGCGCACCTATGAATTGCTCAAACAGGAAGTTGAACAGTTAGACCAACTATGCTTGCGTGCACAGGCACTAAAAGAGCGCATCTCTGCGCACGAGATTGATTACAAGACTCACCTTACTCGACTTGAATCCGAGAAAAAATCTTCACAAGCCCAACTGGATAAACTCCGACAGTCCGTTGCAGAACGCCAATGGCAATTAGGTCGCAAACCAACCTTGCTCGAGAACCACACCCAATTACAGATCAATATCACTAAACTTAGAGACACAATCGGCGGCATCCCCGAACTTGAGTCTAAAATCCATAACATCAGCGCCAAGATTTTAGACCTAAAGTCCGATCTTAACTCGGTGCAATATCAAATGAACATCATCGCAGAGAAAGGCAAAAAATTCAAAGCACTTGGGGATACCTGTCCAACTTGCCTTTCGCCTATTGACGAATCACACAAAGAACACATCCTCTCCACTTATCGTGCAGATTATCTTGCTCTTCAAGCCCAAAAAAGACAGCGCGAAGATGAACTCAACACCCTCGAGCAAACATATGCCCAACTCCAAACCGAATACCACTCTCTCAAACACAAAGAGCGTGAGCTGAATGACCTGCTACTTCAATCGGCTCGGCTCTGCACAGAACTGGAAAAACTTGAAACCATTGAGCAAGAGCTTCAGCAATTTCAATCTGACATCTGCACACACGAAGAGAGGCTCAAAGAAACCGAACAGGCCTTTGAACAACTTGCTTTACTCAAAGCCGAAATAGACACTCTTCGCAATGAACTTTCAAACATTAGCTACGACCCGAATTTGCATCAGAAGAAAAAATTACAACTTAGCACCTTCGACGCACTGCCTCAACAACTTGCCTCGCTCGAGCACGACGCCAACCGCAAAGCCGTTCTTACTCAAGAACTCGCTAAACATCAACTCGAGCTGACTTCACTCGAGCAACAAGTTACCGAAAAGCAGAATGCGCTTGCGGCACTTCAACATGCGCTCAAAGCCAAAATGCACCTTGAATCCCAGCAGCAAACCTTGCTCCAATCTAAAAGGCAGTGTGAAACCCGACTGCGCAACGCTACAAGCCAGCGCCTTGCGCTCGAAGCCTCTATCAAAGAAAAAGAAGACAAAGTCTCTCTCCTAAAAACCCTAGAAGCCGAGTCTGCTTCTCAGAAAGAAGTGTTTGAGCTTTATCGAATTTTGCAAGAAGCATACAGCGTCAAGGGCATTCAAGAAATGCTTATTGAGAAAGCCATTCCCGAAATTGAACGTCTGGCAAACGAACTCCTTGCGCGATTGACACGAAACTCGTTTTCGCTCTCAATTGAAACTGAACGTCAAAATCAAAGAGGCCATACCGTCCAGACGCTCGAGATTTTGATTTCTGATGCAAACGGCAACTTGCGCCCCTACGAAACTTTTTCAGGCGGAGAACGCTTCCGCATTGACTTCTCTTTGCGACTTGCACTCTCCAAATACTTAGCCACCATCAGCGGCACACCGATTAAAATGCTCGTGATCGACGAAGGTTTCGGCACACAAGACCAAGCTGGACTTGCCGCTATGATTGACACCATGAATCAAGTGAGCGACGATTTCGAGAAGCTTATTCTCATCACGCATTTGGAAGAGATGAAAGATGCCTTCCCAGCGCGAATCGTTGTTCACAAAGACCCACTCAACGGCTCACATTTTGAGGTCATTTCCTAAACGTGTATAATCTGAAGCGTCATTAAGCTTTTGTGAGAACGATGCCGAAATCGACTCTCATTTTTCTGACAGGGTTCAGCACAGCAGGTAAATCGACTATCGGACCGATTCTTGCCAACGCACTGGGCTTTGACTTCTTGGATATTGACAAAGTCATTGTTGAGCGCGAACAAAAGTCCATCAACGATATTTTCGCCGAAAAAGGGGAAGCCTACTTTCGTCAACTCGAGTTTGAAATTCTTTCTTCCATTTCGCATCATGAGAACCTTGTCGTTTCGCTTGGCGGCGGCACATTAGAACACGATGCCAGTTTTGCGCTCGTGCGTAGTTCTGGCACCATGGTTTACCTACAATCAGATTTGAACACGCTGACACATCGGCTCTCGAGCAAAGATGACCGTCCACTCCTTAAAGGCCAACACGGAGAAAGGCTCTCTGCCGAAGCCATCGCTCATCGAGTCAGACTTCTGATGCAGCGTCGTCAAGAACGCTATGCACAAGCCGACATCTACATTTCCACTGACCAAGCGCCGCTCGCAGAGACCGTTGAGCAACTGCAACGCGAGTTAGAACGGCACCTCAAATCACATCGTCATCATTAACACTCCAATTCTTCAGGCGTTGCACAAGGTCGTTTTTTCTTCGTTTGACACATTTCACAACGCGCTGACTTCGCACACACTTTCAGCGAAAGTCGCTCTGCTCTTCGACCGCAACACGCACGCACTTTTTTCACACAACATTCTTCACACGCTTCGCCACGCACACCTTACGCATCACGCTTTCGTTGTGCCTGCATCGGAATCGGCGAAAAGTTTGCAAGAAGCAGAACGGCTCTACGGTGAGTTCATCAAACTTGGGATTGATAGACACACAACACTCGTGGCGATTGGCGGCGGCGTGGTCGGCGATTTAGGCGGATTTCTTGCGGCAAGTTACTTGCGCGGCATTCCGCTGGTTCAAGTTCCCACAACGCTTCTTGCAATGGTCGATAGCGCAATTGGCGGAAAAGTCGCCATCAATCATTCGCTCGGGAAAAACATGATTGGCTTCTTTTATCCGCCCGCCTTCACCTTCATTGACATTGAGTTTCTTGGCACCTTACCAAAGCGCGATGTGTATTCAGGGCTTGCCGAAGTTTTCAAATATGCGCTGATTCAGGACGCACCATTTTTGAACATCCTTGAATCGCGTTTTGAGCACATTCTCTCGCTTGAACGCCCTGACCTTGAGCGTGTCATTCGCCGCAGTGTGAAGAATAAAATGCGTATCGTCAAAAAAGATTTCAAAGAGACACTTGGACTGCGTGCGCTTCTGAACTTTGGACATACCTTCGGACACGCGCTCGAAACCATCAGTCAATACAAGGCATTTCGGCACGGCGAAGCCGTTTTAATCGGAATGCTTTGTGCTTCAGCTCTTTCCAAAAATCTTGGCTTCCTTGATGACCGTGCTTTTGCGCGCATTGCAACCTTTGCCAAACGCTTTCCACTTTCACCCAAACTTTTGAAGCGTCATTTTTTTGAAGTGAAAGAATCTGAACTTGAATCGGCAATGCAACACGATAAGAAAAAGGCGGGAAACTTGATTCGTTTTGTTTTGCTCAAAGAAATTGGCAACGCATTTTTGTTCAACGAAAAAATCTCATCAACAGAAATTCGCCGTGCCATTCGCAACGCAAAAGAAGTCTTAGCATGAAGCGAGAGACGTTCTACAAAATTCGTGCATGGTTTTTCCGCATCGTGATTTTCATAATTTTTATTCAGGTGCTTTTAGCGATTGGGAAATGGATTTACAGTTCGTTCTTTTTTTGAGTGTGTTCAGAGTGCCTCGGCTTGCGCTTTTGCCTTTTCCACATCAACGAAGAGAAGCACAAGCAATCCGCTTACGAACAACACAATGAGCGAAAGAATCCCGTAACGCAATCCGCCAAAAAGTTGATTGATGAGACCGAAGAGAAACGGACCAACCCACGATGTTCCGCGCTCCGAAAGTTCATAGAACGAAAAGAACGCCGCTTCTTTGCCTTCGGGAATCATCACCGAAAAAAGGCTTCGCGACAGGGCTTGCGTGCCGCCCATCACGAGTGCGACGACCGCCGCCATGCCCCAAAATTCCAACGCACTCGAAAGAAAATACCACGCATAAATTGTAACTGCACACCACACCACAAGACAACTCACCACCGCAGGCTTTGCGCCGAGCCACTCGGCGATTTGGCCGAACAGCGTTGAGCCAATGAACGCCACAAGTTGCACCATCAAAATCACTTGAATCAAACTTGCCGATTCCATTTTCAATTCTTCTGAACCGAAAATGGTTGCAACAACGAGAATTGTCTGCACACCATCGTTGTAGAGCAAATAAGCGACAAGGTATTTGAGTGTTTCGGGCAAGCGTTTGATGTCGCGAAAGGTTTGTGCGAGTTCTTTGAACCCAACGCCCAGAAAGGTTTCGCCTTGTTTGAGCGATTGAACGGCGTAGCGCGAGCGCACCATTGCAAAAGTGAACAGCGAGAAGCTAAGCCACCACACGCCTGCGGAGGCAAGGCAAATTCTCACTGCGTCGCTTTTTGAAAGTCCGAGCGATTCGCGGAGCGTGAAGAAGATGAGGTTGAGGAGCAAGAGCAATCCGCCGCCCAAGTAGCCCAGTCCCCAGCCGAATGAGGAGACGCGGTCGTGTTGGTCTCGTGTCGCAATGTCGGGCAGGAACGCATTGTAGAAGACCATTGCCGCACCGAAGGAAAGGTTTGCAATGATATAAGCCGTTGCGCCGAACCAATGCCGTCCCTCTTCAAGCGCGATAAGCATTATCGTTGCAATTGAACCAGTAAGCGTGAAGAAGAGCAGGAATTGTTTGCGGCGTTTGGAGTAGTCGGCGATTGCGCTAAGAAGCGGCAGGAAAAAGGCTTGAAGCAACACGCTAATTGACGTGCAATACGCAAAGAGCGAATCATATTTGATGGGAATGCCTACGGCATATAGAAGCCCATTGGCATCGCTTGCAGCTTTGGCAAGTGCAGTGAGGTAAGGTCCTAAAAAGACCGTTACAACCGTTGTGCTAAATGCGCTGACTGCCCAATCATACATTGCCCACCCGAAAATCGTGCGCTTATCGTTTCGTGCAGGCACGGCTTTTATCTCTGATGTGGCTTGCATGATTGGGCGATGGAACTTACAAGAGTTTTTCGGTCAGAAATGCTTTTGCTTGCGAAAGTGCAATCCGCTCTTGATTGCCTGTATCGCGATAGCGCACGGTGATGGTTTGGTCGTTCAGCGTCTCATGGTCAATCGTGAAGCAGAATGGAGTGCCGATTTCGTCCTGTCGGTAGTAGCGTTTGCCAATTGAACCCGCCTCGTCATATTGAACCTTGAAATGGCGCTTTAAGTCGTGATAAAGTTTTTCAGCGATTTCAGGCAAGCCATCTCTTTTCAGCAAAGGGAAAATTCCGGCCTTGATAGGTGCCAGTTCAGGCTTGAGCTTGAGGATTACATGTGGCTCACCGTCCTCGAGTTGCTCCGTATAAGCATCGCACAGCACCATCAGGAAATTTCGGTCGCATCCTGCGGATGTCTCCACAACGAATGGGATATATTTTTCTCTGGTTTCCGTATCGCTATACATCATATTCTTGCCTGAATACTCTTGGTGGCGGCGCAGGTCAAAATCGGTGCGGGAGTGAATGCCCTCGATTTCTTCCGTTCCAAATGGAAACTTGTATTTGATGTCGAATGCCGCATCGGCGTAGTGCGCCAGTTTTTCGTGCTGATACCAGACAAGATTTTCAGGCTTAATGCCGAGTCGCTCGATGTGCCACTTCATGCGTTTTTCTTTCCACATCTCGAAGGCTTCCAGTTGTGTGCCAGGCTTAACGAAATACTGCATTTCCATTTGCTCGAACTCAATCATTCGGAAGATGAAATTGCCCTTGACGATTTCATTGCGGAATGCCTTGCCAATTTGCGCAATGCCGAAGGGAATTTTCATTCGTGCCGATTCTCTGACCGTGTGAAAGTTGACGAAAATGCCTTGTGCAGTTTCGGGGCGCAGATAAATCGTGCCAGCTTCATCGGCGACTGCTCCCAACTTTGTGGAGAACATCAGGTTAAACTGCCGTACTTCCGTCCAATTAAACGCACCTGAATCAGGCGATTTGATTTGTTCTTTGATGATGAGGTCGTAGAGGGCTTTCGTCATGTCGTCGCTATTTTGCGCCTTGACGAACTCGTCATTCACGCGCCGCGCTTCATCGTGTTTGCCTTTCTTTTCCAACTGTTTGATGTAGCCTTCGATGAGGTGGTCAGCGCGGTAGCGGATTTTGCTCGTCTTGTCGTCAATGAGTGGGTCGCTAAAACTTTGCACGTGTCCCGAAGCTTCCCAAGTTTTGGGGTGCATCATGATGGCGGCATCAATGCCCACAATGTTGTCATGCTCGCGTGTCATAGCGTTCCACCACGCCGCCTTGATGTTGTTTTTGAGTTCAACGCCGAGTGGACCGTAGTCGTAGCACGCGCCCAGCCCGCCGTAAATTTCAGACGACTGAAATACAAACCCCCGCCGTTTGCACAGCGAGACAATTTTTTCCATCAGTTTTTCAGATGTATCGGTTTTAGACATGAATCGGTTTGAACGAAAGAGATGGTTAGAAAATTGACGGCAAATATACGAAACTGCCCGTTGCAGAAATGAAAAAGCCCACCGTTGCGATGGGCTTTCAGTGAGATTTTTGGCTCTTATCTATCCTTGATAATGCGCGTTTGAAGTTCTTGCGCCCCTGTGCCGCCTACAAACCCTCTGGCAATCACGGTATAAACGCTCTTTTCTTGAACACGCACAGAATCAAGCGGAATTATTGTTCCGTCGACGGCTCGAATAACCAAATTCAAGGTTGTGTCGGCGAGTGTTGGAGTCGTTGCGCTTAGTCGGAAAGTTCTAAACCTTGCTTGAGTGTTAATTTGCTCTTGGGACAAATTTTTTAAGAAGGTCAGTGTGTCCGCGATGATGTAGGTGGTATCGGTGGTGGTGGGATCGATCTGGCGCACTAATCCGATATTCACGCCGGGTGCGTTTGGCGAAAGATGAAGTACGCGCAGTTGGAATCGCCCGGTGAGCGTGTCAGGTCGGAGGTTGTAATTATCGCGAATCAGGAGCGGCGAGTTGTTTCGTGCAGAATCGACAACCATGAAGGTAAAGAACTGATTTTGGCGGTCGCTGAAATCGGCAAGTGTATCGATGGTGATACGGTTTCGGTCTCCACCGACGGTTACGCGAATGTTGCGGTTGCCTGAAAAAACTTGGAAGTAGTCAGTTTGTTCCTCTCCGTATCGAATGTTAGTAACGAAGTTGCCATCGACGAGAATGTCTAAACTTTGGACATTGGCGTCGGGCATCATGTTCCAAAAGCGGAGATTCGTTTTACGGACATTGGTTGCCAGCGGTTCAGATTCTCCGCAAGACGCTAAGAAGGTTGTTGAGAGCGCAACAATGGAAAGAAGTGTTAGAAAATTGTTTTTCATTGTCGTTTTGTTTGACACTTTGTGGTTTTAGAAGCCTAAGCGGACGGCAAAGACTTGGTTTCCGCTGAAAAATTTTGCCGAGCGATAGGCGTAATCAAGCATAATGCTCACACCACTGAAACGGTATTTAATCCCTGCACCCAAGGCGAAACTGTTTGTAAAGACGTTTTCACCGTGTTTTGAAACATCGAAGTTCATGCCGCCACGCAGAAAGAGTAGGTCTTGGAAGGCATATTGCGCGCCGACTTGATATTCATCCTCGGAGAAATTGTTGTTTCGGAAGTTAGCCGCTAGCGTTACGATATTACGGGGGTCGAATTTGAAGTCATAAGCCGCGCCGATTTCAAATGAGGATGGCAGTTCGCCAGCTGATGCAATAATTTCAGTTCGGAGCAAATTCAGCGGCCCGTCGCCAGGGAAACGCGCCACTTGTCGCTCTAAGTCGGGACCCGCATAGCGCATTTGGTTGCCGAGATTTTTCAGCACGACGGCGACTTTCAACTCAAACGGCGCAGTGTATTGAACACCTGCGTCTATGGCTAATCCGGTTGCCGTTGAGCTCAAAATCGTTTCTGAAATGAGTTTTGCCGTAATACCGACAGCCACGCGGTCGGTGAAGGTTCTTGCGTAAGTTAGAGCTGCGGTGAGGTAGTTGGGTGACCATTTTTCGCCACGCAATCCGTCAGGGTCTTCGTCAGTCGTGCGTAAAATGTCTCCAAAGTTGAACGACTTGATGGAAAATCCAAAGGCGCCAACATCTCCGAGATTTGCCGTCGCGGCAACATAGTTTACACGAATGTCCGCCAAGTAGCTCATTGAGGAAAACATCAGTTCTCCTTTCTGTGAAAACGCAGCGGCACCAGGATTCCAATACAGGGCTTCAACGCCGCTAAGCGTGGCCGTCGCAGCCCCCGCCATTGCCAGACCAACACCACCAACAGGAATCAGCACTTGATTACCACTTGAAGCACCTACGCGTCGCTCTTGAGCGTTCAACGCCGGTTGCATCAGTGCTGTTGCAATCAGTAGGCTTAGTGCTATTGTTTTGAGTTGTCTCACGTTTCGTCTCCCTTATTAGGTTCAAATTCGTTTTCTAACTTTGTTGAATTACAACCCTGCTCATTAAGAAAGCAAGGATGATGAACAGTAAAGTAACTCTCGTTTAGAAAAAGTCTTCACGCTCTTGCCGCATAATCACTCCAAGTTTGAGGACTTTGCTACCGAACTCGGTCTCAATGTGCACAAGGTACATTCCACTGGCAACTGGGATATTGTAGTCATTTCTCAAGTTCCAATCCTCTAATGAAGAATTCGGATTATCTCGTTCAATGACGCGCACGAGGTCGCCGCTGAGCGTGAAAATGCGGATTTTGCACTTTCTCGGCAAGTTGGTGAAGGTTACAAACGTTTGGCGCAAGAATCGTTCGCGTCCGCTTGAACCGAGATATGGGTTCGGGAACACGTTGATTTTCGCCAATTGGTCTTCGCCAGCGCGACGGTCATTGAGGCGCGGGGCTTCAGTTTGAATCACATATTCCGTCTGTGGCGTCAGGCGGTAGTTTGGATAGATGAAGAGCGTATCGCCACGTCGGAAATTTCTACCTTGTAACTGTCTTGCCCACAGCACGTAAGCCACGTCTAATTGATTGGATTCTGTTGCAATGAGACGCGGTCTGTTGTTTGCTGTACCCACCACATAGCGCAAGATATCTTCGTCGCGATACGGTGAGTTCATAATGAAGAGCAGTTCTTGCCCGCCGTGTGGCGCGCTCGAGATTTCCCATTTTCCATCGACATTAAAGCCAAGATTTCTTGCTTCGTTGCGTTCCGTGAAGAGGAGATTTACCTGCTCAAAATTAAACCCGCCGCCTGCTTTTGGTCTCATCTTAAACGCCTTAACTGGGATATTTCGTCGGTCTTGGTATGGTCCGTTTACATTGAGACGATTGGTTTTAGGCACGTTCGGACCACCGGGAAATAGCGGCGTAGTAGAGGTATCAATAAACGCACGGTATGACTCATCAGCGACAATTAGGAAGTTACCCGGGAATCCTGTGCTCCGAATGTTCAAGACATAGCGATATGCCCGCGTAGAATCACCGAAGACTAACGCTACGGGCAAGAGACTATCAGCCGGCAGGTTCGTACCAGGAGTCGTTTGTCCGAAAATGTCAATTCTTGGATAACAGACACTTCCGCCGTCGCTAATACCATTTCTGTTGAAATTATTGACACTTGCTTGTAGTGCGTCTGTGCTGCCTCCTGCGGAAGCGGCAGTAATTGTGTTCGCTTTTGCTGTAAAAAAGCGGTTTTGAGACGGTGAGTAGACGACGGGCGGCATTCCTGTTTGTCCATCTCGTTTGACACCGAGCAAGTTTTGTTTCGCAATAATTCTAATGCCGTCGACAATCGCCGCATCTGCCGCTTGCTCAAACAGGGCGAGTGAATCAGGGTTGTATTGATTCTCTCGCGTCAGTGGTAGCACCCGCAGGGAGTCGTCTGGATCATTTGCTTTTGGATACACCAGTTGGTCATTTTGGTCAAATACTGCCCAGCGTGTGCCTTGTGGATTGAGGATTTTAACCTTGAATGTGCGTCCTGAAAGTTTGGTCGGGTCTTCAACAGTAACTTTTATGTTATCATCGCCTAGGGTTCGAAGGCGGTCACTTTGAAGACGGTCGCCGGTGCTATTTGGCAACACGGTTCCGAGCAGGGGAGCTCTCGGCACCACTTCAAAAATTTTTTCAAGACTTTCAATGGTGGCAGGGCTCGGTCTATCCGGAATGCCCGTCTGGAAGTTCGGATATGGACTTAGCGACAACATGTAAGGATTCACATAGTAAGAAGTTACGGCGTAGAAGTATCGTCTTCCGTTAACAAGGGCTCCGCCGCGAATAAAGTCTTCGGTGATGCGTAGTGACCGTTGAATCCCTGAGTTTGTGCCAGTTTGGATAACATCAACAACTGGTCTGCCTTGTGCGTCGGTGCGGCGTGGGTCGAAGTCTATAATTCGAGTAATGCTGTCAACTATATCAAACGTAGCAATCTTAACCACACGGGCTGTAGAAACTGCGCGCCCTTCGATTAGTTCAAACTGATAGACATTATAGCCCTGAAAGAAGTATTTGTCATCTGGCCGACGCGCACCGGGTCGCTCCAGTGGTATGTTTTCAATCGCGCGTGTAAATGATTGTGCCCTTGAATTGGTGTCAACCCAGTTCAAAATGATTTCATTGCTGAGTGCGGTAACACTTACTTTCGGAGCTGGTGGTTGTGGTACTTTGAAGTTGGCGTCAAAAATCGCTTGAATAGAGAAGTTTTCTTGTTTGAGCCGTGTCACTGAGTTCAAGTTGCTTGTGCCTTGGGCGATATGCACGCCGACGACGATGAGCTGCTCTTCGCCTGCATACACATCAAAGGGTCCAGTAACAATGAGCTGTCGCTTGTCTGCAAGTTGAGTTTCCACGATGCCTTGTCCGGTTTCAGGGTCGCCGGGGAACATAAATTTCGAGCCCGGTTCGGTATTTCCGAGCGAGTTGCCGTTTTTGTCTAACCCGCGCATAAAGTTATAGACATGGTCAGGTCGACCAGTTTCAGGGTCGCCAATAGGTCCACCCGCATTGTCAAACCGCACGTGTGCGGATGCGCCGAGCGTTGCTGGCTGATTAAAGCGCGGATTCGGAATGATGGTACCGTCAGGCAGGCGAATGGTCGTTGCCGTATCCAACTCCACCGGACGCGGTGTGCCTGTAAATGGCACATCTTTGCGTTTGAACGGACCTTGGAAGTAGTCAACCCCAACGGCAGGCGGCGGCGAGCCATACACAGGGTCAGACGGCGCACCGTTGTAGCAGTAAGCGAGACTGCGCAAGGTATCAACCCCGACCAGGTCATCGCCTGCATCACCTAAGTCATTGTCGTTGAAAATGGCAAAGTAGGTATTTTTCCAAAGCCCTGAGGTAGGATTGTTTCGATTCGGAATGTTCCGATTGATAACACGAAACTTGAAGAACACGGCTCTCCCAACTTCACCTGACGTCGCAAATGCGAAGGCCAGTTGTTGAATTTCGCAGTTCATCGGCTGGCTACTAAAGCGGCGGTTCAAGCGGTCATTATAGACACACCATGCCGTGACAGCACCGATGAGTTTTGGTTGGAGCCTGTTTTTTACTCGTCCAACGAACTGCTCTAATGTTTCGTTAGGATTGGGAAAAATGGGGTCGCCGGTTTCTTTATCAATCGCAATCGGCGGCGTAACGCCCGGAATGACCTCTTCGGGTGCGACATTGAAGCTATCGGCTAAGCCTGTTGATATTTCCAGCGTTTTGTAAGGCGCGCCTTGTTCGTAGGGCCAATCGCGATAATCGACATTGGTGTTTTCGTTATCGCCTGAACGAATCACATAGAGCCGATTGCTTGGTAAGTTCGGGTCATCAGATTGCAGTCCCGACGGTGTTTGAATAATCCTACCAGGGCGGAACTCCGTGCCGTTTCGACCGATGTTTTGCACCGCAGCGGTTCTCAATCCGCCGAGACTTTGGTCGCCCTCAAATTGGCACGCAAGCCATGG
>Ga0197142_1000425_pt1 | contig 38700 bp, 35 predicted proteins | sample GBS60_MetaG_FD_148614 | JGI IMG/M metagenome (GOLD analysis project Ga0197142, IMG submission 148614) | Sediment microbial communities from Great Boiling Springs, Gerlach, Nevada, United States - GBS 60_MetaG | ecosystem: Environmental > Aquatic > Thermal springs > Hot (42-90C) > Sediment...
CTTGGGGAGAGTGGCACCTCTGCTTCTGAGGGGCAACCCGTTCGCGATAGCGGGACGGAGTCCTTTCGCGATAGCGGGACGGAGTCCTTTGAAGTAAGTGCGCTCGTGGAACCAAGAACAAGAATCCCCGGCCTTTAGGCCGGGGAGTATGTCAATTCGGCACTGTCCGGGTTCGGGGTAGGTGCTAATAGTGGCGGTCGAAGGTTTTTCCGCCCCCCCTCCTCGCGCTAGCGGGACGGAGGGTTACCAAGCTACTCTGCTGTGTTGTAGCCGACGTAGCGCAGGAGCGTGCCCCGCTGCCCCAAGATAAATCCTCGGTCAGGGCCAAAGAACTTAATGGAGTAGAAATTGGCGGGAATGTTGCTTAGCTTCTTGGCCTCCTCCCACGTTTTGCCGCCATCGGGGCTGTGGAGGAGTGTAGCACCCCCTCCTACCACCCACAGGTCATGGTCGTTTTGGTAGGCTGCATCGAGATAGCCAAAGCTGAGGGCCCGTCCAGGTCGCAGCGGCTTAGACCATTCGCCAGAGGTAAAGTCATCTGTAAAGGCAATCTCTGCCCCCTGATTCAGTTTCCAGGCGCTGCCGTTAGGGCCAAAGCCCATGTTCTGGATACGGCGAGAGCTCTCCCGCAGATAGGGCTTCCAAGCGTGGGTTGCGGGCGTGTACAAGAAGTAGAAGCTGCCGCGTGAAGAAACGGCTAGGTACTCCCCTCCAGGACCGCGGGCGATGTTTTTAATTGCCCCAATTGGCTCCTCCACCTGCGCATGCCAGGTCTGCCCCCCGTCCTCTGTGCGGTAGATAGCTCCCACATTGGTGACCATTTCCGCAGCGCCAGCGCCCAGGGCATGGATTAGGAGTGGCTCTCCTGGCAGTTGGTTGCTCAGACGAATCAACGTCCAGTCGGATCCCTCATTCAAGGTGTGAAGCAGGATCTTTGGCTGCCCCACTATCCACCCCTCTGCCCCGGCAAAGCTAATTGATCTCAAGTAAGCCTCGGGCTCGAGGGCCGACAGCTTGCGCACCTGCCAGTGAAGGCCACCGTCTTGAGATTCCAGCAGCGTTGCCTTGTCACCTACCAGCCAGCCACGGGAGGGGTTAGTGCCAGTGAAGGCAATATCCAGCAGGATGTTCTGGGTGGGCACCTCCACCTGTTCCCAGGGCACCACCTTCATCTCTGGCATTCGCGCTGCCATCAGCAGGAGCGAGAAGGCAGCCAACAGCGCCAGTCTCAGGAGCTTCACCATTGTAACTATCACTCGACGAAGTAAAAACTCATTAAAAACAAAAACCCCAGGGCCAAGCCCAGGAAGATGAGTAGGTTTTTTTGCGCAGGGGTCATCACGTTGACCCCAAAGCCATAGCGCAGGTTTTCCTGAAAGCCGGAAGGCTTGCCCTTGGTACCCACCGCTTGGAACAGGCGCTTATCAGCTCGGCACACTGGACATCTCCAGTCAGGGGGCAGCTCCTCAAAGGGTACACCTGCCGGGATGTGATTGAGCTGATCCCCTTGGGTTGGCTCGTAAACATAGCCACAAGAGCGGCATTCGTAGCGCTGGAGGCCTCGGGGATCGCCAAGCTGAGCCTCGACCTCATCTTCCGGCAGCTCGATTAGCTTGGGTACCCTGGGGGCTTCGGACTGGTTGGCAAGATGGGAGTGGGCGCCACTCATGGTCAAGGAAGGATCTGTATCGTTCAACCCCTATTATGAAGGGATCCGTTACAAAAATCTACTTGCTTTCCCCAGAATACTTCTGTATTCGTCGAGCCAGTTGGAAACTGACGCGACACCCATCTCAACTGGCCAGGGGATCCCGTGCTATGTTTTAGCTACCCTATCTGCCTGGTGTGCCAGTGGGTGCCCTCTATGACCATGCCCCCTCGTCGACCTACCCTCAACCATCTGCTAATTGTCAAGGATCGCCATGGGCCCAAAGCTTACTGGCTAACGGCTGAGCTCTATTCCCTGGGGCGGGATCCGAGCAACAGCATTCGCATTGACTCCCAGTACGTCTCCCGCCACCACGCCATCTTGGTGAAAACCGAATCTCCCACCTCTCTCGATGGGTTTACCTATCAAATTATCGATGGAGATATCCACGGCACGCCCAGCACCAACGGCCTCTACATTCGGGGGGAGCGGGTAGAGTTTTGGGATCTCGAAGATGGAGATGAAATCCAGTTTGGTAGCGACGCCACCGCCACCTATTTGCGGCAGGCTCAGGATTTGGACAGGATTCTCTCCACCTTTGAAAATACTCAGATCGTGGGCCTGTAAGAGCCGACTCATCAGGCAGGAGGGGAAGGCGGTGGCGGGGTCATTGACTCCTTGCAACGCAGCAGCTCTTGGATGAATGAAAAGGCTGTTGGCCTGCTGGCGCGAACGGTGAGGGGGGCGCTGCCTGCCAACGTGGAATAGAGAGGCTGTTACTGGCTAGCAGGCGCTACCCAGGTCTGCAAGCTGGCTTCAACTCCAGAGCAGGCGACCAAGAGGGGCCTACGGCTTGCTGCGCGAAAGAGGCCACCCTGCAAGCCCCCGCTGCTACTGGCACCCACACCAACCCATAGGCCAAGCGGGAAAGCGTCAGCCCTGTCTGTATCCAAAACCAGGTGTCAATCCGGCTTGGGAGTGGGAGGGGATGTGGACTCCGACGCGGCCAAGGGGATTTCCCTAGCTGGGGCTGCTACAGGCCAGACTAGAAGTTCGTGGCTAGGTTGCCAAAAGCCCTCCGTTTTAGCTGTGGGCTAGTTTACGTTTGGTGGAGTGCTTTGAAAACTGTTTGGCCAGAGGTGTGAAGAACACAAAACATGCATCCTCCGGGGATCGCTGGAGATTTACAGCTCTAGGCTCCATGGCGGGGAGCGCTTGGGTAGGGTTTCAAGCGGAAAGGCGAAGAGATGTGATTCGGAAAACCTAACTCAGGTGATCTCAATCAGCACGAGCCTCTGTTCAAGAAGATAGGTTACAGTTAACCAAAGGGATAACAATTTTGACGAAAAAGACATCTTTTCCTTTCTAAGCTGACTTTTTGATAGGCTGAGGTCGATCACAGGGAACGGAGGCGTTGAACCGTGGAGCATGAAATCGTGTATCAACTAACCCTGGAATGGGTCGAGGCCGACCGGCGCCGATCTCAAACGGTGTCGCCCGTCCTCGGCAAGCTGGTTACCATCGGGCGGGATCCCGGCTGCGATGTGGTGCTCAACGACCCAACTCGCTCGGTCTCAGGAATCCATGCCGGGCTTTATCTCGATCCCAAAACTCTCAAGTTTTACATTCGCAACCTGACCCGGGATCGTTTGCCGCCTAAGCAACCCAACCCCATTTGGGTGAATGGCCGAAAAATCATTCAGGAAGAGCCTGCGCTCGAGGCCAATAGCCAAATTCAATTGGGGCGTATTGTGCTGAGCATAAAATCCATAGAGGTTGCCGGAAAAGATCAAGGGGTTTCTCTGAACCGCGGGACTTTGGGCACCCTCAAGGTTAAGTGCAGCCGCCTGGAAAACCCTCACTATCTGCCGCCAGAATATCAAGGCCAGAACTGCCCCTACTGCGGACATTTGGTCTTAAGTGCTTCGCTGGTGATCCCTCCTCCAGAGGCTGACAGAGCCCCGCGATCTCCTGCCTAGAGAACTAAACCGTTCTATTTTTCTCTTGGAGCCCGGCAGTCGAAAAAGGGATCCCAAGCTAAGTCCAAGGTGACTCATGAGATTACATTGTTCTGTGTTGTTCTCGATTGAGTCATTTTTACCTTTACAGAGGTGAACAAAAGCCATGCAAATTCAACTAAGCTGGGAAGATCCCATTACCGAAGAACAGCAAGAGCTGATTTTTCCATTGCCTCTTGCCTTGGGCAGAGAGCTGGCCCAACTGCCGCAGGAATGGCAGGGGCAAGAAGTGGCCCGGGCGGTGTTTGCTAGCCGGGAGATCTCCCGTTACCACGCCCTTATCTATCTCGGTGAGGATGGTCAGGTCATCTACGAGGATCGCAGTGCCAACGGCAGCCGCATCAATGGGGAAAAAATCCGACAAGCACGCCGGGTGCTGCAGGGCGGGGAAGTGGTGGAGCTTGGCCCCTACAGCATCACTGTCAGTTTGCTGAGGGATCCCAACGCCACCGTATTGCTCGGCACCCCCACCCTTTTGCTGGAGCCCCGCACCGACCTCATTCGCCCGGCCACCCAACCCGACACCGCACTTGAGGTTCCCCCAGCTTCCACAGTGGTTTTCGCCCCGGAGGAACTTCCCGAGGTGCGGGCCAGATCCGACTTCCCCCCACCGGACTTGTTCCGAGCTAAGCAAATTGCCCTGAGTGCCCTCAAAGCCACTGGCCTACCTGTGGAGGAGACCCTCTATTTGGCTTTGGGCGGTGGTATTGGCAGCTTTGCTTGGGTGGATACCCTGCGCATTTATGGAGTCAGATCCGAACATATCCGCGTCATCAGCATTGCCCGTAAACCCTACGAACGCTATGAACGGCTGTTGACCAACTGCCAGATCCCCCGCTGGAAGCGAATTCGCTCTGGCTCCGATTCTTGTCCGGACAACATTTGGGGCTGGCCCGGCTATGCCTTGCGAGAGGCCTGGCGCTCTTTTTTCTCTGGCCGATTGTTGGAAGCACTCGGCTTTTTGTGGCAGGTCTTTAGTGAGCCTTTGTTGGCAGATACCTACACACCGCTGGCAGGGAATGTATTTGCCTCGATGGATCGGGAAGCAGCTCGCATTGGCTGGGATCAAATGCTTTGCTACGGCCATATTCGCGCCGTTCGCAAAACGGAGGATGGGCGATACGTAGTAGCCTATTCGGCAACGCGGCCCGGCCATACAGATCACCGCTTTATGGTGGCCAAGTACGTGCATTTGGCAACTGGGTACCCGGCCATCAGACTGCTCAACGATCTGCAAGAGTTTCGGGAAAAAACTGGCGATCTAAAGTCGGTGGTACACGGCTACGAGCCCCATGATCATGTTTATGAGCAATTGGAAAAACAAGGCGGCACCGTTTTGATGCGAGGGTTCGGGATCGTCGCTTCTCAGGTGCTGGAGCGCCTCTACGAAGCCCGCAAAGTCAACCCTCGCATCTCGGTGGTACATCTGAGCCGTGCGCCCAAGAGTGGCAATCGCTTCGGACGGGCCAAACGAGTAGTGGAGAACCATTGGGAGTTTCAGCCCTTCAACTGGCCAAAAGGCACTTGGGGTGGGGTTCTGCGCGCCAAATTGGAAGCAGCAACCCCCCTGGAACGGCGCGAACTACTGGAAGCCTGGGGCGGCACCACAACGGCCAGTCGGCGCAGGTGGCGGCGGATTGTGCGGCAAGGGCTGCAGGAGGGCTGGTACTCGATTGTCTTTGGCAAGGTGGAATCGGTGGTTCTCGGCGACAAAGGCAAGCCGGTAACCTACATTCGAGGTACCCACAACAACACCCAATTGAAGGTGGAAGCCGATTTCGTTATCGATTGCACGGGCTTGGTTTCGGATCCCATGACCAATCCCCTCCTCAATGATCTGATTACCCACTACAATCTGCCCCTCAATCCCCACGGGCGCCTACATGTTTCCAACGATTTTGAGCTGGTGGAGATGCGCAACGGGGATGGACGGATGTACGCTGCTGGGATCATCACCTTGGGTGGGCCCTACGCACCGGTGGATACGTTTTTGGGCTTGCAGTACTGCGCCCATCGCTCGGTGGAGCACTTGGCTCGGCTGGGGGCACCAGGGGTTAAAGGTCTAGAAGGGATCCGATCCCTGTGGCAGTGGTGCAAGTGGGCCTTGAACCTCAGCCCTTAGCCTTTGAACTGAAGCCAAACGAACTAACGATTTGGGCCAACGAAACTGGAGGAAACCATGACACCCACTCTCATTGGCCGTTGGCAAACCCGCATTTTTTTACTGGCTACTGTAGGTGTTTTAGCGACTTTGCCTTTTTACTTTGGACTGACTGGACATAGAGGCAGCCTTACCTATTTTTGGGTGCTGTTCTACGTAGGTTTGTTTGGCTGTGTTTGGGATGTTGTCTATAACTACCTGATGGGGTGGAGGTGGGATCACGATTGGCCTGGGATCCTGCAGCTTTTGGCCGGCATTTGGGAAGGGCTTTTCTTGGGCACAGTCCTGAGTCTGGTGGGCCTTCCCCATATCCCAAGCCAACGGTTTGACCTGGGCGACTTTATTCTCCACTACAGCGTGGTCTGGGTTTGCCTTTACCTCAGCGCTTGGGTGGTGATGCGGATTTTGTTTCCCCGCTGGCGCTTTCGCGGCGGAGAGTGGCTGGGGCCATGGCCTCGCTCCGACAACTAGAGAAACCAGAGTTTTGCCCCACGCAAGCCTGTACTCTGATGGCTCGCACCCAGATCTGCGCCCCTGGGATCCTGCTGAAGCCGGATCCCTGCCGCCTTAGCCCCAGCTAGGGTGCCGGCTGGATTGGCTGGAGGGGGGATCCCCATCTAGGCTGCTCTACCCTTCCGTCTGCTTGCCATAGTAGGATCAGCACCTGCGTAGCCTACCTGCAGAGGCCGCTGGTCTTTAGCGGTCGAGGTTTTTCTAGCCTCAAACGTCCCTCATGCCGCCCATCACCAAGATCCTGATTGCCAACCGAGGCGAGATTGCCCTGCGCATTATCCGCACCTGTCAGGAAATGGGGATCCGCACTGTGGCCGTCTACTCCACTGCGGATCAGAACTCGCTCCATGTCCAACTGGCGGACGAGGCGGTCTGTGTGGGGGAGGCCCCGGTGGCCAAAAGTTACCTCAACATTCCCAACATCATCTCGGCAGCCCTTACCCGCGGTGCCAATGCCATTCATCCGGGCTACGGGTTTTTGGCAGAGAATGCCAAGTTTGCCGAGATGTGTGCCGACCACAACTTAATTTTCATTGGCCCTTCCCCAGAGGCCATGCGCAAGATGGGCGACAAGGCTATGGCGCGCGAAACCATGCAGGCGGTGGGCGTGCCGACAGTACCTGGCAGCCGTGGGTTGATCACCTCTGAGGAAGAGGCGCTGCGGCTAGCTGAGAAAATCGGCTACCCCGTGATCATCAAAGCCACTGCCGGAGGCGGGGGACGGGGTATGCGGGTAGCCCGCGATGCCCAAGAATTGCTGAAGATGATGCGCACCGCCCAGGGGGAAGCCCAGGCAGCCTTTGGCAATGGGGGGATCTACTTGGAGAAATACATTGAGCGGCCCCGTCATGTGGAGTTTCAGATTTTGGCCGACAGCTATGGCAATGTGGTGCACCTCTATGAACGGGATTGTTCAATTCAGCGGCGGCACCAAAAACTGCTGGAAGAAGCCCCTAGCCCTGCTCTCACGCCGAGCTTGCGCGCTCGCATGGGGGCCGCGGCAGTGAAGGCAGCCAAGGCGGTGAACTACGTGGGAGCGGGCACAGTGGAGTTCTTGCTGGACAAAAACGGCCAGTTCTACTTCATCGAGATGAACACCCGCATCCAGGTGGAGCACCCCGTAACTGAGATGGTGACTGGCCTGGATCTCATTGCCGAGCAAATTCGCATTGCCCAAGGCCAGCCCCTCACCTTTCGCCAGAAGGATGTGCAACTGCGGGGCCATGCCATCGAGTGCCGCATCAATGCCGAGGATCCCAAACAACAGTTTCGTCCCTGCACGGGCACCATCACCGCCTATTTGCCCCCTGGGGGGCCAGGGGTGCGCATGGACTCCCACATCTACACCGACTACACTATCCCCCCCTACTACGACTCACTGCTAGGCAAGTTGATTGTCTGGGGGCCTAACCGGGCAGCAGCCATCCGCCGCATGCAGCGAGCCTTGGGGGAGTGCGCCATCACGGGTGTGCCCACCACGATCCCTTTTCACCAGCAGATCCTGCGTCACGAGGCTTTTTTGCGGGGTGAGGTGCACACGGATTTCATTGCCCAACACCTGCTGAGCAGTTCCTCTGAGCGCTAGAGCGCGGGACTTCCCATGGCAGTCTGCTAAACCCTAGCCACCACCACCTGCTGCGGCTGATCCTGGTACTTGCCTTGGCGGTCGGCATAGGTAATTTGACAGGGATCTCCCTCCAAAAACAGCAGCTGCACTACCCCTTCGTTGGCATACACCCGGCAGTCAGCGCTGGAGGCATTGGAAAACTCCAGCGTCAGGTAGCCCCGCCACCCTGCTTCAGCTGGAGTCAGGTTGGCAATCAACCCCACCCGTGCGTAGGAAGACTTGCCGATGCAGATAACAGTAATATTGTCGGGCACGTGGAGCCGCTCGAGGGACACCCCCAGCCCATAGGAATGGGCAGGGATGATGAAGTAGTCTCCCATTTCGTCGTGGTGGAGCTCCACAGGTTCTAGGTTCTTGGGGTTAAACCGCTTGGGATCCACCACGGTACCGGGCACATGGCGGAAGATCTTAAATTCCACAGGGGAAAGGCGAATGTCGTAGCCATAGGAGGAAAGTCCGTAGCTCAAAACAGGCCGCATCTGTCCATTCCACTCCACGGCCCGCACCAATTCGGGGCAAAACGGCTCGATCATCCCTCGCTGCGCTTGCTCCCGGATCCAGCGGTCGCTTTTTAGCATGGCTACATGACATAGGGACCAGAGAATTGGGGGAAAGAGCGTATAGCTGCGGATCACAAAACTATGAACTGCTGACCCGCGAGGGAGCCAAGCAACTCCCCAGGCCACGGGAGAGCTCCTGCCGTGGGCGCAGTTGGGTGATGAGATCGGCGCGTTCCAGGAGAGAAGCCGGCATTTCGGGCCCGGTGATGATCATGTCCATCCAGACCGGACGCTGATCGACCAGGTCGAGCACCTGTTCTTCTGGAATCAAGCCCAACTTGATGGCCAAGCTCAACTCATCCAGCACCACCAAGCCATAGCGGCCACTCCTGACGGCCTCCTGGGTAAATTGCCACAACTCGTCCAGAGCTGCTCGCTCCTCCGGCTCCAGATGCGGTGTATCGATGCAGCGGTGTAGACGGCAACGAACCCACTCCAGCGAACTGCCCAGCAAAATCCGGTTCTCCGGGCCTTGCTTAATCCCGCCTTTGAGAAACTGCACAATCAACACCCGCGTTCCCTGACCCGCCAAGCGCAGCGCCTGCGCCATCACGGGGGTGAACATGCCCCGACCGGGATGGGTGTAGAGTTGCAGGGATCCCTGGGGGATGAGATGGGCGGGAAAGGCTCCATACCCTTGGAGAAAGGAGTCGCCAGCAGTAGAGCTAGCCTGGGCAGCAGGCTGTTTGACAGGGGCAACAGGAACAGCATCCTTGGGGGAAGGCATAGGGTTAAGGGAGGCAGTGCAAACCATGGTTTTATCTTGGGAGTGGGCAAAAGGACAATACCCCGCGAGCTAGGGATTGCCCACAACCCAAAAACAGAAGCGTCACCCACAGCCGGCACCAGGACCTATCCTTGACCGAGGTGGGCGACAGCCGCTAGGCTGCAGAGCCTGGAAGTGGCGCAAGGCGCCAGCCACGGATTCCATGAAACACCACCTATGGCTATCCGTCAACGAGCGAGGGCTTTCAGCAGCCGACGCCCAAAGTTTGCCCCTCCTAGGCGGTTTTTCGAGCTCCGCCGACTTTCTTAGAAGGCCAGGAGCTTGTCGCGGCTAGCTGAGGCCTCTTGCCTTTCTGGGTATAAAGGGAGCAGAGCAGAGGAGAGGGTATGGCCGGCTCTCTTTCCCAAACGCCAGGTGTGCACCTACAAGACAATGGCTGCCCCCTAGGTGCCTCCGTTCTACTCTGTGGCTACAACGATTTGGCAGAGTTGACGCTAGAGATTCTAGAAGAATTTGGACAGCGGGCAGTGGTGGTGGCTCCCTGCCCGCCGCCCTCTCGGAAAGGGGGATGGCAATACCTGCAGGGGGATCCCCATCAGCCGGAGGTGTTGCGCCGGGCTGGGATCGAGCGGATCAAGGTGGCATTGCTTGTGGAGGACAACGACCAAGCCAACTTCGAGCTGGCTCTCTTGATTCGGGATCTCAACCCGCAGGTGCGCATTGTCTCTCGTCTGTTTAACACCGGCCTTGCCCGCTACCTGGACTCGATTTTGCCGCAGCATTTTTCCCTGTCGGTGGCTGCCTTGGCTGCGCCGGCCTTTGCTCTGAAAGCTGTCTCGGACGAATTTGTCGGCTACTTCGAGTTGCCCCAGTTAGAGGCTCAGCCGGCCACGCTGCCGCCGGAGCTGGCCGATCCGCTTTATTTTGGCGCTCCCCAAGAGACCACCCTCTGGAACGTGGTGGAGCTGACCATCGGCTACAACTCCCGTCTGCTGCACATGCCCCTCTCGGAACTGGAGGAAACCTTTCGGGCGCGGGTGCTGTTTCACTACCCGGTGGACGGGCTGTCCGACTTTTCCGAGTCTCGGGTTTTCGACGATTTCGACCACGAGGCAGAGCTGCTGGAGGGGGATCGCATTTTGGTGATCTGCGACCCCAGATCCTATCTGCACCTGTTGGAGCGCAACGGGCGGCGCGGCTCTTCGCGGGCACAACGCTGGGCCAGCGGACAGGTGCAAGACAAACGACAACAACAGCGAGGCAACTCGTTCAGGCAGCTCCTATCTTGGCTGCGCAGAAGCCTGCAGGGACTGCTGCAGGTCAAGCCCATCGTGCGTACCCTCACCTTCACCTTGGGAGCCATGCTGGTGCTGGGGATCCTTAACTTTAGAGCTATCGGCAAATCCGTGGTTGACGGGCTGCTGCTGACCATCGTGGTGTTGACGGGGGGGTATGGCGACATCGAGGCTTTTCAGCAAGCGGAGACCCCTCTAGGGGTGAAGGTGGTGGCGGTGGTCATGACCTTGGTGGGCGCTGCCCTGGTGGGGTTGATCTACGGGTTGGTGACCGACAAGTTGGTGAGCAGCCGCTTTGGCTTGGGCCGAGCCGCCCGTATGCCCAAAGCGGATCATGTGGTGATTGCCGGTTTGGGGCGGCTGAGCTACTTGGTGCTGCAGTTGTTGCGGCAGATGGGCTATGAGGTGGTGGTTGTGGAGCCCGACAGCGACAACCCTCTGGTGGAAGCAGCGGAGCGGGAGGGGGCAGTGGTGATCCGCGGCAACTACGCTCTGGCCAGCACGCTGCACCAGGCCCGCATCCAAAGCAGCCGCTCTTTGATCTGCACGACGCCTGACGATCTCACCAATCTCGAGACCGCCCTGACCGCCCACAGCCTACACCCCGGCCTCCGCACCATTTTGCGGGTTACCGATGCCGAGGTGGCGGCGCGGATGCAGCGGCATCTGCAGGCCCTGGGGATCAGCTACAGCCCCACCGCCCTGGGGGCGCGGGCTTTTGCCACGGCAGCGCTGGTGGGATCCGTTTACGGCACCTTGACTTGGGACGGGGAAACGCTGCTGGTGACGCTGCTGGAGGTCTCGGCCCATGATCCTTACCTGGGGCTGTCCCTGCGGCAACTGGCCCAGGATTACGACCTGGCGATCTTGCTGCATCACTCCCGGCCGGGCCGGCCCTGTGTTTTTCCCAAGATCTGGCAGAAAGAGGGCGAGACCCTGTTGAAGCGGGGGGATCGTCTATACGTGATGGGGACGGTGGGATCCCTGATTCGCCTGGCTCAGGGACGCCCTCTGCCGCCGGAACTCTATCAAGTGCGGCTTTTGGAATACCGCAACCCCTACTTTGAAGACGAGATCCTCTCCACCTTGGCGTTTTATGCGCGGCTGCCCAAGACGGCCCTGAAGCCGCTGTTGCGCTGCCTGCCGGCGGTGGTGAGCCCCCCTCTCCCCCGCGACAAGGCCATTAAGTTGGCCCGCCAACTGCGCAAAATGAGCACCGAGGTGGAGGTGTTTGCCCAGGTGCAGGCCGAGCGGCGGATCCCTGAAGTCCTCTAGGTTTTTTCGGCCACAAGGCGCACAAAGCGATTTTGCCCATAGAGCTCTTGAGCCACCACCGCAAACCCCACCTTTTCCAACAGCCAAGCCAAATCTTCGGCGCTGAAGCGGTTGTGCTCGTAGAAATGGGTAAATTGATCCACCAAGGTATCTAGGGGTGTGTCCGGCTGAAACAGTTGGGCCTCTGTGGCAGCATCGAAGTAGAGACTAAGCGGGGCGCGCACCCAGTCCACTAGCAAAAATCGTCCCCCTGGCTTGAGCAGGCGTCGCACCGCTTGCAACAGGCGCACCGGCTGCACCATCTCGTGGATCACCACCACTGCCTGGGCTGCATCAACGCTGCCATCTGGCAGGGGCAAGTGGGGATCGTGCAGGTCGTCCTGCAGCAGCTGAATGCCAGGGATGTCTTTCAAGTCTGCCGCTGCCCGCTCCAACATGTAGGGCATTAAATCTACGCCAATGAAATGTCCGCCGGGGTAGCGCTGGGCCCACTGCCGGAGGACATACCCCGGCCCCGTTCCCAAATCCAGCAGGCAGGGCGCAGCGGGCAAGCAGGGCTCAACATGCTGCTGCCAAAACTGCCAAAAGGCCTCATTGAAGCGCCCAGGAGCGGTAGCCAGCATCTGCTCGCAAAAGCTAGGGCCACGGTGGTGCTGGTAAAGGAGCTGAAAGGTATCGAGGCCAGCTTGGGGCATGGCTAAGCCTCCTCAACGGATCCTGGGAACAAAGTCAGAGGCGTAGGCAGGGCATCGCAGCAACTCAGTTGGCCTAGCGGGCGGCGGAAGCAGTGGAGAAATTGGCAACAGCCGTCTCCAGGTCGTCAAAACAGGTCAAGACCTTCTCCATTGAGGTGAGCCTGAGGACAAGGGCGACGCTTTCGGGAACGCAACAGAGGCTGAGGTTGCCACCGGCAGCCCGGCACTTGCGCAGGGCCGAGATCAGCACCCCTAGGCCAGAGCTATCCATAAAAGTAACTGCCGACATGTCAATCAACAGGTTGTGGTAGCCAAAATCCAAAACCTGCTGCAGCAACTGCCGCACTTCGGAAGCGGCCCTGGCGTCAAAGCGACCCTCCAGGGGCACAATCGCCAGTTCTTGCCCTTGCGGAGTTTTGGCAGTCCGGATGCGTAGCTTAAGATCCATTGTTTCTGGTCAAGACTTCATGCCCTACCTTAGCACCATTGGTTGCTGCCATTAACCCCTCAGCAGAAAATCCCCCTTCTGCCGCTTCTTTGGCAGGACAATTTCCAGCTGGCTGAGATTATCTGCCAAAGGGAAGGGGGAGCTGGCGACTACCCCGTAGAGAGGGATCCCACCTTGGCTTCCCATCTCAGATCCGGGCCGTCGGGCGTGGGAAGGGACATATGTAGGCGGGGACGGTGCATAGCAAGCAATTGGGCCAAGCGCTTGCGCAGTTCAGTCCGCGGCACGATTGCATCGATGAGCCCATGGGCTAGCAAGTACTCAGCCGTCTGGAAGCCCTCCGGGAGTTTGCCCTTGCCAATGGTTTGCTCGATAACATTGGGCCCGGCAAATCCTATCTGGGCGCCGGGTTCGGCCAGGATCAAGTCTCCCAGCATGGCAAAGCTGGCGGTCACTCCCCCATAGGTGGGATGGGTGAGCACGGAGATAAACAACTGCCCGGCTTCGCGGTGCCTTTGCAGAGCGGCTGCTGTTTTGGCCATCTGCATCAGGCTGAGGATCCCTTCCTGCATACGGGCTCCCCCCGAGGCCGAAAAAAGGATCAGGGGCAGGTGATCGCAGGTGGCGCGTTCGGTGAGACGGGTAATCTTCTCGCCTACGACCGAGCCCATGCTGCCGCCCATGAAGCGGAAATCCATGACGCCAATGGCCACCCTCATCCCTTCCAGAGTGCCCAGCCCGGTCAAGACGGCATCCTTGAGCTGGGTGCGCTCCTGGTAGGCGGCCAGGCGCTCGGCGTAGGGCTTTTGGTCAAAAAAATGCAGCGGATCGGTGGGGGCCAGGTGCTCGTCGAGGGGCTGCCAGGAGCCGGGATCCAAAAGCTGCTCCAGCCGCTGCGGGGCTGTGATGCGATGGTGGTAGCCACAGCTAGGGCAGACCTGCCAGTTCTGCTGCAGATCCTTGGTGTAGGTGAGCGCATCACAAGCTGGACACTTCTGCCACAGGCCGTCGGCAATCTCTCGCACTTGCCGCTCTTTGTCAAAGGGGCTGCTGCCTGTCAAGTTGAGAGAAGTCTGTTTGCGCCGCTCGGCAAACCAATCCAGTAAAGACATAGCCGCTGAGGTACCCCCCTAGCTAGGGATGGCCAGAGCTGAATCTACAAGCCCTGCCGGTGAGCCGCGAAACTCATCTTAACGTTCTCAAGCTATCAAAGAATCGCCAAGCTGGAAATAGAGACTTGCAGTAGACCATGACCGCAGAAACCCAGTGGCAGGTGTTGACCACAGGGGATGGATCCCTGACTTTTTTCTCCCAGGAGTTCGGGCAGGCTTTTCACAACCTCAGCGGCGCTGCCCAGGAGGCACTGGAGAAGTTCGTCCGCCCTTGCCGGCTGGATCGGCTGCCGTTGGAGCGGGATCCGGAGGATCCTATTTGCCTTTTGGATATTTGCTTTGGCCTTGGCTACAACTCCGGCCTAGCCTTGGAGACAATCTGGCAGGTGCGGCCCAATTGCCGTGTGGAAGTCATTGGCCTAGAGCGATCCCCAGAGGTGCCCCGCCAGGCCTGGCAGGTGGGGGTGGGATCCACTTGGAGTTTTAGCCAGGAGTGGCAACGTTTTATCAACGAGGGATCCTGGCAATCACCGCGCTGGCGGGGGATCCTGCTGTGGGGAGATGCCCGCCAAACTCTGTTGCAGGTGCCGCTGGGATGGGCGGATGCGGTGTTTTTGGATCCCTTCTCCCCTTCCGTTTGCCCAGAGCTGTGGACGGTGGACTTTTTGCGGGCAGTGGCGGCGCGAATGCGCCCCGGCGGGATTCTGGCCACCTATTCCTGTGCGGCAGCAGTGCGGGCAGCTCTGCTGGAGGCAGGCCTGTTTATTGGCTCGACGCCACCGGTGGGTCGCCCCTGGCCAGGCACGGTGGCCTCACCCCAACCGCATCACCTGCCGCCCCTCTCGCCCATGGAGTGGGAGCACCTGAAAACCCGCGCCGCGGTGCCCTACCGGGATCCCACCTTGCGAGGGGATAGAGCCCAGATTCGGCTGCAGCGCCAGCAGGAACAGCAAACTTCACTCCTTGAGCCCACTTCCGCCTGGAAACGCCGCTGGCTTGTGCAAGCCTAGCAACCGGAGGGCAGCTTTTGCCGGGATTGCTGTTGGGGTGTAGCCAAGACAGCTGCACCAGTCCCGTACCCTTACGCAAGCTGCCCTTTCTTGACAAAGTTAAGCTAGGATGAAGCTTTTCTCCGGTGAACTGCCATGTCTACACTGGTTGCCCTTTGGGCCGAACAGCACCGGGTTATCCTGCAGCTCTTGGCTCGTCTCTCTCGGGCCGCGGAGTTGGATCTGGAGCAGCGGCGTCTCTGGGTGCAAAGGTTGCGGCAGCGCCTCTCCCGCCATATCCAACTGGAGCGCCACGCCCTCTACCCCCTGCTCAGGGCAGCCCTGGCGGCGGAGCCTCGGCTTAGCAGCCAGGTTGAGGGGTTGGAGCAGCGGATGCGGGATCAGATCCCGGAGCTGACCCGCTTTTTGCACCAGGCGGAGCGTGAGCCGCAGCAGTTGGATCCCTCTGCTGCCCTTCATTTTTATCAGCAGTTGCGGGCCCAGTTTGCGCAGGAAGAGCAGCTCTTGCCCTCCCTCTTTGCCCAGCATGTTTCTCCCGCCGCCGAGCAGCAGCAGTTGCGCCTGTTCCGCAAGCGCCTGCAGGCCAGTGTCTCCAGGTCTGCCACCGGTCGTCGCTCTAGTTTGGAGGAATGGGAGCGGCAGGCAGTGACTCGCCCCGTCTTGACCCACGAACGGGCGTCGATGGCCACCTCCTAGCCGAGGACGGCCTTGTCTTTGGATGCTGCCTTGGTTGGCCTTCAGGAGCGCCGACGGGTTCGCAATGGCCAGAGCCGTCTGCCAAGGATCTGTGAGCGCCCATGTTTGGAGCAGATTCGCTGGCGGGCTCCCCAGGTCACTGCCCTCCTCATCCACGGATCGCCCCCACCACCCCCTGCTCTGCCCCCTTGCTCGGCCAAGAGAGGAGGGTAATCGCTGGAGTGGAAGTCCTGACGCGATCCAACCTCGGCCTCTACACCCAGCCCTTCTCGTTTGTCGGTCTGCCAGTGCTGTCGGTGCCGCTGCGCGAGAGCGGATCCCTGCCCTTGGTGGCTGCCCCCTACCAAGAGGCCAACCTCTTGCGGGCCGCCGCCCATCTGGAAGCGCGGGGGATCCCGGAGGCGCGGCCTGCCTGAGCCAGCAGAAGCCCTCTTTTGAACTATATCTAGTGTTTCAATTTTGAATATTTTGCTCCAGACGCTAAATGTGTGATCCCTTCGATGGGAGTAAAAAAGGGCCGTTTTTGCCAGAGAGTTTGAATCCTGTCGGGGCAGGACGTGAGCTGCTTGCCTAGAGAGAGGAAAATCTTAAAGTAAAATTAATCCCCCAGTTGTTGTAGCAAATAACCTCTTTTCCGGGTTGGGTCGATAGAATGAACGGCATAAAATAGACACGGCACCCCCACCTGGACTCTATATCATGGATCACCCCACTTCTCTGGCCCAGCGCTACATGGAGGTATGCAAGGCTTACCTTGCGCTCAACGAAGCCTTTGCCAAATTGGATCAATCCTACAGCCGCCTGCAGGAGAGCTTCAGGGAAATTCTCGGCCTAGCCAAGAAGGCTTTGGTTCAACTGCCTATTCTACGCCAGCAGGTCGAACAGTTACAGCAGTGCGTCGAACAGAGGGATCGCTTGATTTGTTCCCTGCGAGAAGAACTGCAGGAGAAAGAAGCTCGACTATTGGAACAGGTGAGTCGCCTCACCAGTTTGGAGGATGAATTGGCAAGCTTAACAGAACGGCTGAACCAAGCAGAGGCAGCCCACCAAGCGTTGGAGGCCCGCAACCGTGAGCTGGAAGCAGCTCTGGGAGAGCGAGATCGGCAAATGGATAGCCTGCAAGGGCGGTTGGTGCCATTGGAGCGAGAGAACGCCTCCCTGAAGGAGCAACTGTCTCAAGTGGCTGACCTGCTTACCGAGGACTCAATAAATCTCCTGCAAGAAACGGAGGGGGCTGTTGAGGCCGATAAGGAGGTGCTGCCGCAGGTGCTGGCTTCGCTGCCAGCGACTGAGCACCTTGTGCAAGAGGCTAAGCAGCTCCTCTCCTCGTGCTCAGGGCTGGTCCAGCCGCAGGCGACTTGCGCAGAGTTAGCCCTCCAGCCAGGGCTGACAACTGCACACCAGGTGACGATCTCCGTAGGCGTTGTCGATGCGGCTGACACTGGGCCAGAACTTGCGCTCCTTGACCCACGGGAGGGGATAGGCGGCTAGGGAGCGAGGGTAGGGGCGATCCCAGTGATCGGCGGCCACTACCTCGGCGGTGTGGGGGGCAAGTTTAAGGGGATTGCGCACGGGATCCATCTCGCCCCGCTCAATGGCAGCAATCTCCTGGCGAATGGCAATCATTGCCTCACAGAAGCGATCCAGCTCTTCTAGGGATTCGCTCTCAGTGGGCTCCACCATCATTGTCCCCGGCACTGGCCAGGAGATGGTGGGGGCGTGGAAGCCGTAGTCCATTAGCCGCTTGGCCACATCCTCAACCTCAATGCCGGCGCTTTTTTTGAGGGGGCGCAAGTCCAGGATGCACTCGTGGGCCACCCATCCCCCCGGCCCTTTGTAGAGCACCGGGTAGTAGGGATCCAACCGCCTGGCGATGTAATTGGCATTGAGGAGGGCCACTTGGGTAGCTAGGGTAAGGCCGGCGGATCCCATGAGGCGGATGTAGGCCCAGGCAATGGGCAGGATGCTGGCACTGCCCCAGGGGGCGGCGCTAACCGGGCCGTTGCAGCCAGGCAAAAAGGGGTGGCCGGGCAAATAGGGCAGGAGATGACGGGCAACGGCAATGGGCCCCACCCCTGGCCCGCCCCCGCCGTGGGGGATGCAGAAGGTCTTGTGCAGGTTGAGATGGCAGACATCAGCCCCTAGCTCCGCCGGACGGCAGAGGCCCACCTGGGCGTTGAGGTTGGCCCCATCCATGTACACCTGCCCTCCGGCCTCGTGGATCATCTGGCAAATCTCGCGGATCCCTTCCTCAAACACCCCATGGGTGGAGGGGTAAGTAATCATCAGGGCGGCCAGCCGTTCCCGGTGCTGCTCCACCTTGGCCCGCAGGTCTTCGAGGTCGATGTTGCCGGCCCTGTCGCAGGCCACGCTCACCACCTGCATCCCGGCCATGACAGCGCTGGCGGGGTTGGTGCCATGGGCAGAGGTGGGGATCAGGCATACCTGGCGCTGGCTTTCCCCGCGGGCCTGGTGGTAGCGACGAATGGCCAGCAAGCCGGCGTATTCCCCCTGGGATCCGGCGTTGGGCTGGAGGGAGACGCCGGCAAAGCCGGTGATCTCCGCCAGCATTCGCTCCAACTGGGCAAAGAGGGTTTGATAGCCGCGAGCTTGTTCCAGAGGCGCAAAAGGATGGAGCTGGGCAAACTCCGGCCAGGTCATCGGCAGCATTTCTGCCGTGGCATTCAGCTTCATGGTGCAGGAGCCCAAGGGGATCATGGAGTGGACAAGGGAGAGATCCCGGCTCTGCAGGCGGTGGATATAGCGCAGCAGCTCCGTTTCCGAGTGGTAGCGGTTAAACACCGGATGGGTGAGGTAGGGGGTAGTGCGCAAGAGCTGAGGCGGCAGGCTTTGGTGGGGATCCGAACTCAGGCCCTCGGGATCCCAGGCTGGCTCCTTGGAGCCGGCGAAGATTTCCCAGAGATCCCGCAGATCTTGAGAGGTGGTGGCCTCGTCCAGGCTGATCCCCAGGGTAGTCTCGTCAATCCGCCGCAGGTTGATGCGCCGCTGGGCGGCCCGCTCTTGGATCTGGCCGACCTGTTCGGGGGACTCTGCCTTCACCCAAAAGGTATCGAAGAAATACTCTGGCCCCACCCTGTAGCCCAGATCCCGGATCCCGGCGGCCAGGTGATGGGCCTGGCGATGGATGCGTTCGGCAATTTGCCGCAGGCCGCGCGGGCCGTGATAGACGGCATACATGGAGGCCACCACCGCCAAGAGCACCTGGGCGGTGCAGATGTTGCTGGTGGCCTTGTCGCGGCGGATGTGCTGCTCCCGCGTTTGTAGGGCTAGGCGCAGGGCCGGCCTGCCCTGGGCATCTTGGGAGATCCCCACTAGGCGCCCCGGCAGCAGCCGTTTGTGGGCCTCGCGAGTGGCAAAGTAGGCGGCGTGGGGGCCGCCGTAGCCCAGGGGCACCCCGAAGCGCTGAGTGGTTCCCACCACAATGTCCGCTCCCCACTCCCCTGGCGGTTGCAAGAGAGTCAGGCTGAGCAAGTCGGCGGCTACGGCCACCACCATCCCTCTTTGGTGAGCCTGCTCCACCAGGTCGCGGTAATCCCGGATCTCTCCATAGGTGTTGGGATACTGTAAGAGCACACCAAAGCCGTTCCCAAGCTCAAACTGGGAAGGATCTGCCACGCGCACCTGGATCCCCAAGGGTTCTGCCCGTGTCTGCACGACGGCAATGGTCTGGGGATGGCAGCCGCGATCCACCCAAAAAACTGGGGATTGCTTGCCCGCTAAGGTGTAGGCCAGGTTCATGGCTTCGGCAGCGGCAGTGGCTTCGTCCAGTAGGGAAGCATTGGCAATCTCCATCCCTGTTAGATCAATCACCATCGTCTGGAAATTGAGCAGGGCTTCTAGCCGCCCCTGGGCAATCTCCGCCTGATAGGGGGTGTAGGGGGTGTACCAGGCAGGGTTTTCCAGGATGTTGCGCTGAATTACCGGCGGCGTCAGGCAGTTGGAATAGCCCATGCCCAAAAAGGAGCGCCACACCTGGTTTTGGGACGCCATTGCCCTCAGCTCCGCCAACACTTGAGACTCAGGGCAGGGGGATCCCAGTTGCAAGGGCCGGTTGCTGCGAATTGCTGCTGGCACTGCCTTTTCCACCAGCTCTCGGAGGGAGCCCAATCCCAAGGCCTGCAACATCTGGCGGATCTGCCCGGCATCCGGCCCGATGTGCCGCCAGACGAAGAGTTCCCGCTGCTCTAGCAGCTCTAGGTCGGGATCTGGGTCAGGGGGAGCTTGAAGAGCCTCCTGCCTAGAGGAGCGGAGGGAAGAAGGGTAGAGCTGGGCTAAGTCGGACATAGGACAAGCCAAACGCAAGGGCAAGTTAGCCAGTTGCAAGCGGACTGTTTCCCCATCATAGTTGTTAAAAATTATTTCTGCCGGTATCTAAACCCGAATTTGGGTCTCGATGCGAGGTAGCGAGGATGAGACACTAAATGGTCGGAAAACGTTAGCAACCTATCCCGTGAGCGCGGTTATGGCTGCTTTCAATCCTGTTTGCAGAGGTGGTACTATGCGTCGGCTGCTGTCTACCTGGTTGCCTGTCTTATTGATGCTTTGCCTGGGCTTGGCCTCGCTTGGGATCCCTGCTGCGGCGGCAGAGCTGCCGCCGGTAAAACACCTCGACACTCCGATTGACGTCAACAACACCATCCTGCGCAACTACCGCCAGTTGCCTGGTTTCTACCCCACTCTGGCCCGCATCCTGGTGAAAAACGCTCCTTACAAAAGCCTAGAGGACATGCTGAAGATCCCGGAGCTAACGGAGCAGCAAAAGGCGCTGATCAAGGCCAACGCGGAGAACTTCGTGTTTGGCGAGTATCGCGAAGGGGCTAGCCAGCTAGAAAACCGCATCAACCAGGGTTACTACAGCTGATTCCCGCTAAAAGGGATCCCCTAGCCCAGGACAATGTCTGCAAGTATCCCGCCTCCTTTGCCGGCTCGCTGCTGGGATCCCCCTCCACTTGACCCGGATCCTGCTCTCCTTATTTCCCATGACCAACTGCCGCCTCTAAGTTCACTAGTAGAGTTGGCTGGGGGGGAAGCTACCCCCCTAGATTTGGCAGACAGAGGCAAGAGGAAGGCGGGCGATGCAACAGGGCTGGCACCAGAGGGCAGCCTCGCTAGCTTCAAATCCCCTGCAGCGCAAGCAGCTGGGGTCCTCGTCTCCTGGGAACTGGAAGCGCTGGCAACATCGTTATTGGAGCTTTTCCCAACTTTATCGGAGAGAGTGGGGAAATGCAGCGCTGATGGAGCTCCCCACGCAATCTCTCCCAGGCCAGCTTCTTTCAGTCAAGGGGGCTCATGAAGCAGCCACAGATTTTGGGGCCACAGATTTTGATCTGTGGCTACTACGGCTACGGCAATGCCGGTGACGAGGCCCTGTTGCTGGCTCTCTTGCAGCAGCTGCGGCAGTTGCCCAATCCCGTGCAGCCGGTGGTGCTTTCTCCCCGCCCTGAGGCAACGGCTGCCACCTATGGGGTGCTGGCCTGTCCGCGCTTTGACGGCTGGGCTTTGCGGCGCTATCTGGGGCAGTCTCAAGCTTTCATCTGGGGTGGGGGCAGCCTGCTGCAGGATCGCACCAGTTGGCGCAGCCCGCTTTACTACTTGGGTCTAATGCTCTGGGCCCAGCGGCGGGGGCTGAAGACCTTGGCGTGGGCGCAAGGGATCGGGCCTTTGCAGCGGGGCTGGATCCGCGAGCTGGCCCGCCGGTCTCTAGCAGGTTGTACGGCCATCAGTGTGCGCGACGCCGTTGCCTCCCAATGGCTGCGAGATTGGGGGATCCCCCACCAGGTGGCCCCGGATCCGGTTTGGGGCCTGCCCGCCAAAACCCTGCCGGAGTGGGAAAGATGGCCTCAGCCCCGCATTGCCGTGGTCTTGCGGCAGCATCCCCAGCTCACTCCAGCGCGACTTGAGACTTTGGCGGAAGGCTTGAGGCGCCTCCAGGCTGCCACAGGGGCTTATCTGCTTTTGCTACCCTTCCAACTCGCTCCTCCTGGCTCCCTTGACCTTGGCCCAGACTACCGCCTAGCGCAACAGCTGCAACAGCGCCTGCCCGGCCCCAGCCAGGTGTTGGAGATTCGGGATCCCTGTCTTTTAAAGGGGGTCTTCCGGGGGGTGAGATTGGCAATTGTGATGCGCTACCACGGCTTGGTGATGGCGGCGGCTGAGGGCTGTCCCTGCTTTGGCCTCAGCTACGATCCCAAAGTAAAAACGCTGCTCGGGGAATTGGGCATGCCCGGCTGGGATCTCGAGGCGATCCCAGAGGATCCCGAAGCTTTGCACCGGGCTTGGCTGGCTTGCTATGCCGACGGGCCGGCCCTCAGCCCTGACCAAGTAGCTGTTTGGGTGGAGCGATCGGCCCAGCACGCCCAGTTGCTGAGGCAGCACTTGCCTTGAAAGGAGAGGGGGGATCCCAAGCTCCTACCCCCTTGACCGAGACAAGGGCGGCGCAACCCCCGCTCTCTAGGGCTGGGAACTGAGAGTGTTCCCCGCTGCCAGTGTGGATTCGGGCAGCCGTTCTTGTCGGGATTCGCTCTACGCTGGGAATAGGCTCCTCCCATGAGTGCCAAGATGCAGCCCTGTACCCGCCAACAGATCCTGATCGGGATGGGCCTGACCAGCCTGATCCTGGCGCTTATTGCCGGTCTCTGGATCTGGCTGGGATCCCTCCGCGTGCCCTTTTGCTGGGATCCGCTGGCCGTCGCCTGGGGAGTGGCGCTGGGGCTAGGGGTGGCGCTGCTGAGCGGCGGGGCTTACTGGCTTTGGCCAGCCTATCGCCGGGCAGCTTCCGCCTACTTGCACCTGGTGGCGGATCCCTTGCAATGGGGAGACGTCTTCTGGGTGGGGGTGCTGCCGGGGTGGAGCGAGGAGTGGCTGTTTCGCGGTGTGCTGATGGCAGCGCTGGTGGCCAGCCCCTTGGGGTGGACGGGCGGGATCCTCCTGAGCGGGCTCTTGTTTGGGGTTTTACACTGGCTAGAGTGGCAGGGTTGGCCCTATGCCGTCTGGGCCAGTGCCGTAGGTATTCTCCTGGGGATGGGCGTGTGGCTGTCGGGAAACCTGTTGGTAACCATCGTCGCTCATACTTTGGTTAACTGGATTGGAGTTTGCCTTTGGAAAGGTTCTGCCCTGCTAGCCAAATCCTAAGGCGCCCAACGTCGCTGCCCAATCCCTCCCAGCGGGAGAGGGGCCGGGGGTGAGGGGAAGGAGCCATGGGCAAGTCTTTGATTTTCGGATCCCTTCTGGGACTGCGGCTGGGGCCATCCTTGCTGCTCATTGGCCTGGGGGTGTACGGCTACCTGCTCTGGCTGGGCTGGTTTCAATCGGAGCGGCTGATCTTTTTGCCCCGCCCCGCCAGCTACCAGGATGGGGACGCCATTCTCAAACTCACCACCGCCGATGGTCTGCAGATTTCAGCGGTCTACCTGCCCAATCCCGCAGCCACCTATACCCTCCTCTACAGCCACGGCAACGCCGAGGACTTGGGGGATATCCTGCCGCGGCTGGTGGGTCTGCAGCAGGGGGGGTTTAGCGTCTTGGCCTACGACTACCGGGGCTACGGCACCAGCGAAGGGATCCCTTCCGAGGCCGGTGCCTACAAAGACATTGAAGCGGCCTACGCTTACCTACGAGATCAGGGGATCCCGCCGGAGCGGATTTTGCTTTACGGACGCTCGGTGGGAGGTGGGCCCTCAGTTTACCTAGCAGCCCAAAAGCCGGTGGGGGGCTTGATCCTGGAATCCACCTTTGTAACCGCTTTTCGCGTCTTGACCCGCATCCCGCTGCTGCCTTTTGATCGCTTCGACAACCTCAGCCGTATTGCTCAGATCAATTGTCCGCTGCTGATTTTGCACGGCACTCAGGATCGCTTGATCCCCTTCTGGCATGCCGAAGCCCTTTACCAAGCAGCACGGGATCCCAAGCGTTTGATCCCCATCGAGGGAGCCGATCACAACAACTTGCTCCAGGTAGCCGGGGAGCGCTACCTGCCCATTCTGCAGCAATTTGTGGCCGAGCTGGTGGAGCCCAGCCCTTTCCTGGACACTCCGTAGATCCCGGTGGGTTTGAATAGCGCTAGCCTAATAGCCCTCCTGCTGCAAAGACGGAGATAGACAAGCGTGAGGATTTTTAAGTGACTTCCTGACTGACCAGTTCTTGCAGCAGCTTCTGCGCCGTTCCCATATAGCGCAGCACGTCGGGATGATGGCTCCAGATTGGGTCGCTTTCGGGGAAAACCTCCAGAGAGAACATTCCCTGGACAGCTTGCAGGTAAGGCAGGAGGAAAGTGTAGCTAGCCGGGCTGAGACGAGAGCGCAAAGCCTCATCCAACAGCTCCAGCATCTGCCGCACCAGTTTCCACTCCACCTTCAGAGGGGGGTACAGCATCACGCAAAGGGGAAACAGCTCCTGCTGCACAGCGGCCACGCTGCCTTCCAAGGCACAGAGGCCCAGGTACACCTGGAACATCTCCACATCGCGGATGCTGGAAATCCGCACCTCCAGATCCGTCAAGGGGCCGCTTTCGCAGCGATAGTCCGGGAAACGCTGAGCCACTTCGGCACAGATAAACTCCGCCACACTGGTTACGATGGGCAGCAGTTCCTGAACAGCCAGCAAGGAGGCAGAAGAAGCGTTGTCGCTGGCGTGGACAGCGGCACCCTCGTACATCCTCTGGAGGGGCATGTACAGCTGGTCGTCCATGACTTTTAAGTAGGGGTGGAAGAGGCCGCGCTCCTGAGGGGATAGAGCTTGCAAGACCATTTGCCCCGTGTAGTGGAATTGCATGCTTAAAAAGCCCAGCACCCGCGGATCCCGTTCACTGTAGCGGGCCCGCAGCCGTCCACAGAGCGGCGCGATCTGCACCGAAAAGCGGGCCGGGGAGAGGCCCTCCCCACAACTTTCCGCTGCCCTTTCAAATAACTCGCGGGAATCTTCGGCAATTTGCCAGGGATCGATCAAGTCCGGATCCAGCCGCTGCCTTGGGATTTCGGCAGCCAAGAGCCGCTCCGTCTTGGCCCAGGCCTGGGAGCTGGCAAAGCGCAGGGATCCCTTCACCTTATCAGCCAGTTGGGTGCCCGGCAGCTCGCCCAAGGCCGCCTGGGCCCGCAGCTTGTCTACATATTTTTGGGCCCACAGGGTGGCCAGGCTGTAAGGTGTAACTGCTTCTAGGCTTTCCATCGATCCCAAGCAGAGGAGCTAGATTCTGTTGTCTACAATACCCCTAGCACGCCGCCGTTGCAGCCTGTAAGGAAGCTACAGAATGTTAAGACCTCCCACAACAATTGTTCACATCAGGAAAGGGCTTCTCGCCTTGCGGCCAGGTTGGCGATGATCTAAAAATCTCCTAAAATCCGCTCGGGAAAGTCGAGTTTTTGTGGCAAAATAGGGGGCGGATGGATCAAATCCTACCCTCAGCGGACTGAACCCTTTACTGAGGAGAAAGAGTGTATGTCTCTCCGACTTGGCGATACGGCTCCCAATTTTACGCAAAAGTCCACCCACGGCGAAATCGACTTCTATTCCTGGGCCGGGGATAGCTGGGTAGTGTTGTTCTCCCACCCCGCCGACTACACGCCAGTCTGCACCACCGAGCTGGGTACTGTTGCCAAGCTGATGCCTGAGTTCGAGAAGCGAGGGGTGAAGGTGCTAGCCCTCAGCGTGGACGATGTAGACTCCCACCTTGGTTGGGTAAAAGACATCGAGGAAACCCAGAATGCCCGGGTGACTTATCCCATCTTGGCAGACGTTGACCGCAAGGTCTCCCAGCTCTACGGCATGCTGGATCAGACCAACCTCAATCAAGAAGGACTGCCTTTGACGGTGCGCTCAGTGTTCGTTATCGATCCCAACAAGAAAATCCGCCTTATCCTCACCTATCCAGCTAGCACGGGGCGCAACTTCGACGAGCTGCTGCGGGCAATCGATGCTCTGCAGTTGACGGATAAGTACAACGTTGTCACTCCCGCCGACTGGAAAGATGGCGATGATGTCATCATTCCACCTTCGCTGCAAGATCCTGAAGTGCTGAAGGAGAAGTTCCCGAAAGGCTACAAGGAGCTCAAGCCCTACTTGCGGATCACTCCTCAGCCCAATAAGTAAGTCCAACCTCTTTGGGAGGAGGGAAGGGATCCCTTCTTGGCAGAGTCGAGCTTCAAGAATCCCCCGCCGCCACTGGCAGTTAATGGACAGGGCTCCCCCCAATCGCAGAGGGTAGGAGCCCTTTTTCTACCCCCGAGCCCCAGGGCAGGAGCGCCCTAGTTTTCCCTCAGTAGCAGCACCGTTGCAGCTGCAGCCGGCCAAGCTAGCCAGCGTCGACGCCACCAACGGCCCCCAGGCTAGAGCCCAACCCCGGCAAGCAGGACCATCACCACTACTGCCGCAAAGATGATCAGGGCGTAGAACTGCGCCTTGCCGTTCTCCAGGTATTTCATCACCTCGCCGCCGACCATGGCCACTAGCCCCGTCAGGTTGACCACCCCATCCACAATGCGGCTGTCCACCTCCAGCGCCTCCCGCGCTACAAAGCGAGTACCTTGCACAAAGACCCGCTCGTAGAGATCGTCGATATACCACTTGTTGAGGGAGAAGTAGTAGAGCGGCTGCAGGCTTTGGGGGAAGGTGCCGGGATCAATGCGCTTTTGCCAGTAGATGAGACCCGCCAAGGCAATGCCAAGCAGCCCAATGCCCACCGAGCTGCCTGCCATGATCACAAACTCCCGCCAGTCGAAGCGGCCCGCCAGTACTGCTTGCCACTCGGCTGCCACCTGGGCCCAACCAGCTTCTGCTGCAGCCTCACTAGGCGGATGGATGAACGCCTCGAAGAAGTTGGCAAAGGGAGTGCCCACCAACCCAATCAGCAGCGAGGGAACGGCCAGCGCCACCAGCGGCATTGTCATCGATAGCGGCGACTCATGCGGTTCAGCGGCCTGCCCATGCCCTTCGTGCCCCTCTTTCCCAGCTTCGGGATGGCTGCTGGGCTGGGGCTTTTCGTAAATGTTCATGGCTCCAGGCCCAAAGGCGGCCTCTTTCCCGGCAAACGCATAGGCAAAAGCCGGCACCGGTCGGCCCTGGCTGACAGCTACCTCCTGGCGCAGCTTGAGGTTGGTGCCGCGAAACTCCCCTTCAAAGGTAAGGAAGTAGATGCGGAACATGTAGAAGGCGGTGATCCCTGCCGTGAGGAAGCCCACCCCCCAGAGAGCGGGGTTGTGCTCAAAAACCGCAGCCAAGATCTCGTCCTTGGACCAGAAGCCGGCAAAGGGCGGGATCCCACAGATGGCCAGCGTGCCCATCAAAAACGTGAGGGCCGTAACTGGCATGTATTTGCGCAGCCCTCCCATCAGGCGCATGTCCTGGGCCAAAACTGGGTCGTGGCCCACCACCGCCTCCATGCCGTGGATGACCGAGCCGGATCCCAAAAAGAGCAGCGCCTTAAAGTAGGCGTGGGTCATCAGGTGAAACAGGCTGGCCCCATAGGCACCGGATCCCATGGCCATGACCATATAGCCCAGTTGGGAAATGGTGGAGTAGGCCAGGCCCTTTTTGATGTCGTTTTGGGTAATGGCGATGCTGGCCCCCAAAAAGGCCGTCCCTGCCCCTGTCCAGGCAATGAGATCCATGACTGCCGGGATCCCTTCCAAGACCGGAAACATACGTGCCAACAGGAATACTCCGGCAGCCACCATGGTGGCCGCGTGGATGAGGGCGGAAATGGGCGTGGGGCCTTCCATGGCATCCGGCAGCCACACGTGCAGCGGGAACTGAGCCGACTTAGCCACTGGCCCCAAGAACACCAAGAGGGCAAACAGGGCAACCAAGCTGCTGCTCACCGCGCCGTTGGCCACCATCTGCTCCACATTGCGGGCCAGTTCCTCGAACTCGAAGGTTCCAGAAATCCAGTAAAAGCCCAAAATGCCCAGCAACAGACCAAAGTCGCCCACCCGGTTGACCACAAATGCCTTCTGGGCTGCCTCTGCCGCCGCCTGCCGCTCGTACCAGAAGCCAATCAGCAGGTAGGAGCACATCCCCACCAGCTCCCAGAAGATGTAGATCTGGACCAGGTTGGGACTGAGCACCAGGCCCAGCATCGAGGAGGCAAACAGGCTTAGGTAAGCATAGAAACGCACATAGCCGGGATCCTGGGCCATGTAGCCATCGGAGTAGATCTGCACCAAGAAGGCCACCGTGGTCACCACCACCAGCATCATGGCGCTGAGGTGGTCGACTACAAAGCCCATGTCCAGCGAGAAGGAGCCCGCCTGGGCCCAGGTGATGGTTCTAAGGACGGCCTCATGGCCTTGCAGCTGGCTGGCCAAGAGGGCAAAGGCGTGAACCATCGCCGTCCCCGTTGCGAACACACTCAAAAAGGCGGCTAGAGAGCGGTTGGCCCTTGTCCAGGCGTTGAAGACCAAAATGCCTAGACCCAGCAAAAAGGCTGCCACTAGGGGATAGACGGGGATCAACCAGGCGTATGCGTAGATGAATTCCATGGGAAATGGTGCTGAATGCTTCCGCTTGCAGTAGTCAACCCTTCCTGCTGGCCGCTGAGAAGGCCTGGGCCGGCAGGGACTCTGGGGCCTCTGACATTGTAAATCTTTGCAACACAATCAGCGCCCCCTTGCGGCTACTCACTCCATGAGAGCAGAGATTTTTCTTTCCAAGCAACTGGATCCCCCCAGAAAACCATCCCCAGCCTCAAACTGCAAGGGCAATAGCCCGCTGACCCAAAGGGCTGAGGCTGGCGCTGCATCCCTTGCGGGCGCTAAAACAAAAAAGGCTAGAGCGGTCAGTAGTCTGGAGAAAAGCCCATGAGCCTGAACCTGGTGACCTTGGTGGGCCGGGCCGGTACGGATCCGGAAGTGCGTTACTTTGAATCGGGCAAGGTGGTGTGTACCTTTAGCCTGGCGGTCAACCGCTTCCGCAAGGGCGAAGACAAGCCCGATTGGTTTAACCTAGAGCTGTGGGGACGCACCGCTGAGGTGGCGGGGGAGTATGTGCGTAAAGGCAGCCTCATTGGGGTGACGGGCAGCCTGAAGTTCGATCGCTGGAAAGACAGATCCACAGGGGAGGAGCGCCAGCGGCCCGTTATTGCCGTGGAGCGGCTGGAGTTGCTGGGATCCCGTCAAGATCGCGAGCCTGATTTGCCTGCAGAGGAGCCGTTTTAAATTTCTCCAGCTGACGTTGGCACTCCTGCACTACCTCAGCCAAATTCTGGCTACACCAGGGGTAGGGCAAAGGGGGTCGTTGGATCACCCAGAGGGGGATTCCTAGGGTCTTAGCCACGGCCTGTTTGACCAGTAGACCACCGGCTTCCCCGGAGTCCTTAGTAATAACCACTTGGGGCTCCAGCCTCTGCCAAAGCTGTAGTTCCTCCTCAAAGCTCAGGGGCAAACGCCTGCCAATGACCCGCTCGGCAGCAATCCCAGCCCGTACCGCTTGGGGAACTGACTCCGGAAGCACCCGCGCGTACAACTGGCAGCGATCCTGCCAGGGTACAAACAAGGGCAATGCCTTCACCCCCACCGTTAAGAGCACCCGCCGCCCTGCCAGTACGCTCTCGCTGAGGACGGTCTGCCAGTCCGGCGCCACCTGCACCCACGGATCTAGACCTACAGAAGGACGTTCGTAGCGCAGGTAGGGGATCCCCAGTTGGGCTGTTACCTGTATAGCCAGCTGCGAGATCTGCTGGGCAAAGGGATGGGAGGCATCCACCAGCACCCCAATCCGCCGCTCCTGCAGGAATTGTGCCAAAGAGGGCAGCGAAAAGCGGGTAACCACCACCTGCCCAGGCAAATCCCGGTAAAGCCTGCTTCCCCCTGCCGTGGTAACCGTAGCTATCCAAGGGATCCCTTCTTGGCTAAGGGCGGCGGCTAAGCTGCGGCTTTCACTGGTGCCGCCGAGGAGAGCTACTGCAATTGAGTGCCGGCTTGAGCTCATGCGTGTTGCCAAAGTTTTCTACTCGTGGGTACGATCGAGATCCAGAGGCTGGAGGCAGTTGACCATGATCGAGATGCAGGTGGCTGGGATTGCGGTCGATGCCGTTAACCAGAACCCCATTGTCATCCTGCGCGATACCCATGGACGTCGTGCTCTGCCTATCTGGGTAGGAAAAGCAGAAGCCAATGCCATTTTGCAGGCCCTGGACGATCAGAAGCCGCTCCGCCCCATGACCCATGATCTTATCCTCAACTCCTGGAAAGCTTGGGGAATTAAGCTGGAGCGGGTCATTATCCATGCCTTGCTGGACAACACTTTTTATGCGGTGCTGGTCACGGTTAGCGGTGACAAAAAGCAGGAGATCGACTGCCGTCCCAGCGATGGTATTGCCCTGGCTCTGCGGGCCCACGCCCCCATCTGGACAGTAGAGGAAGTCATTGCGGAGGCCTCGATCCCAATGAATCAGGATGCCGACGAAGCTGAGCGCGAGGCCTTCCGCAAGTTTGTGGAAAATGTAACGCCTAGAGACTTTATTCGCCACCGACCCCTCACAGACTACCCTACGGATTCCACCACAGAAGCAGACAGCTGAAGCTGCTGTTTTCCCCGCCCTCCGGAAGGGAGCCAGGGGGGCAACTAGTGGCCTGTCTGGAAAGCACCTCGAGGCAAGGGTAGGCAGGGCCCCTCAATAGGCGGGCATTTCCGCCTACAATGAGGCTAGAGCAGCCCTTCTGAGCAAGCTATGCAAACTGTGGAGCGGCCCAACGCACAGCAGCCCTACCCAGAACCGGTCTACCCCCGTCGCCCCACCCGCACAGTGGCGGTGGGCAACGTCTTCATTGGCAGCCGGCACCCAGTGGTGGTGCAGTCCATGATCACCGAGGACGTGCTTAATATTGACGCGGCGGTGGCTGCCATTCGCCGTCTGCACGAAGCGGGCTCGGAAATTGTGCGGGTTGCCGTTCCCAGCTTGGCCCATGCCAAGGCGATGGAGGCAGTCCGGGAGAAGTTGCTCCAAACCTACAAGCCGGTGCCGCTAGTGGCTGACGTTCACCACAACGGCCTCAAGGTTGCCCTGGAGGTGGCCAAATACGTTGACAAGGTGCGCATCAATCCTGGGTTGTTCGTTGTTGAGAAGCCCCAGCCAGGGCGCACAGAGTACACAAAGGCTGAACTAGAAGCCATCCGTAGCAAGATCCGTGAAGCTTTTGTCCCCCTTGTACAGACCCTCAAGGCCGAGAACAAGGCCCTGCGCATTGGCGTCAACCACGGCTCCCTGGCGGAGCGGATGCTCTTTCTCTATGGCGACACCCCCGAGGGAATGGTGGAGTCAGCCCTGGAGTACGCTGAGATCTGTGCCGAGCAGGACTTCCACAACGTGGTTCTCTCCTTCAAGGCTTCCCGTCCGCAGGTTATGTTGGCTGCTTACCGGCTGGCGGCCCGCCGTTTCGACGCCTTGGGCCTGAACTACCCCTTCCACCTAGGGGTGACCGAGGCTGGAGATGGAGAGTATGGCCGCATCAAGTCAGCAGTGGGGATCGGGACGCTCTTGGCGGAAGGGATTGGCGACACCATTCGCGTCTCCCTCACAGAAGCGCCGGAAAAAGAGATCCCAGTGGCCTACGGTATTTTGCAGGCCCTCAACCTGCGCAAAACCATGGTGGAGTACGTGGCCTGTCCCTCCTGTGGGCGTACCCTTTTCAACCTGGAGGAGGTGCTGCAGAAGGTGCGGGCGGCAACTCAGCATCTGGTAGGCCTCGACATTGCCGTCATGGGCTGCATTGTCAACGGCCCTGGGGAAATGGCCGACGCTGACTACGGCTATGTGGGCAGGACGCCGGGGGTGATTTCCCTCTACCGCGGCAAAGAAGAAGTGAAAAGGGTGCCTGAGTCAGAAGGCGTCCAGGCTCTGATTGAGCTCATCAAAGCCGATGGTCGCTGGGTGGATCCCCCTGGGGAAGGAGGGTCCTCCTCTGCCTGCTAGTTTTATTCTCAGAGATACGTCGAATGCCTTGTTATGACCAGCACGCTCCGCTCCACCTCGTTCAATACCACCCGCTCCAAGGAGATCTTTGCCCGTGCCCAGCAGCTGATGCCAGGAGGGGTTAATTCTCCAGTGCGTGCCTTCAAGTCCGTCGGCGGGGATCCCGTCGTGTTTGACCGCGTCTCAGGAGCCTACGCCTGGGATGTGGACGGCAACCAGTACATTGACTACATCGGCAGTTGGGGGCCGGCCATCGTTGGACATGCCCATCCCGAAGTTATTGAGGCATTGCGGCGGGCACTGGAGAAAGGCACTAGCTTTGGCGCTCCCTCTGTTTTGGAAAACGAGCTGGCAGAGCGCGTGATCGAAGCGGTGCCCAGCGTGGAGATGGTGCGCTTTGTTAACTCCGGCACCGAAGCCTGTATGGCAGCGCTGCGCCTCATGCGGGCCTACACGGGCCGGGAAAAGGTGATCAAGTTTGAGGGCTGCTACCACGGTCATGCGGATATGTTCTTGGTCAAGGCCGGCTCGGGGGTAGCCACCCTGGGTCTGCCGGATTCGCCGGGGGTGCCCAAGGCCGCCACCAGCGCTACGCTGACTGCTCCCTACAATGATCTAGAGGCAGTTAAGGCTCTGTTTGAGCAGTATCCAGATTCGATTGCCGGGGTAATCCTCGAGCCAGTGGTGGGCAATGCCGGCTTTATCCCGCCGCAGCCAGGGTTTTTGGAGGGCCTGCGCGAACTAACCCAAAGGTATGGCGCCCTGCTGGTGTTTGACGAGGTGATGACCGGCTTTCGCATCAGCTACGGCGGCGCCCAGGCCAAGTTTGGCGTCATCCCTGATTTGACTACCCTGGGTAAGATCATTGGCGGTGGCCTGCCGGTAGGCGCCTACGGCGGCCGGCGGGAAATTATGGAGATGGTAGCACCGGCAGGGCCGATGTACCAGGCGGGTACGCTGTCCGGCAACCCTCTGGCTATGACGGCGGGGATCCAAACGCTGGAGATTTTGCGTCGCCCGGGCACCTATGAGTATCTGGAGCGCATTACTGCGAAGCTGCTGACGGGGCTGCTGGAGATTGCGCGAGAAACTGGGCACGAAATGTGCGGAGGCTATTTGCCCGGCATGTTTGGCTTCTTTTTTACTGCCGGCCCAGTGCGCAACTATGAGGAGGCCAAGCAGTCGGACTTGCAAAAGTTTGCCCGTTTCCATCGCGGCATGCTGGAGCGGGGGGTGTATCTGGCGCCCTCCCAATTTGAGGCCGGCTTTACTTCCCTAGCCCACACGGAGGCGGATGTAGAGAGAACCCTGGAGGCCGCACGGGAGGTGCTGCGGGCCCTTTAGTTCTCTCACCAGCGCAGCACCTGCTAGGGGGGAAGCCTAGCGCAGTCCCTTCCCACCCCTGCTTGGGCTGGATCCGACGGAGTCGAGGCCCCTGGCCCCCGCCACTCCCCTTGGGACTGGGGCCTCCAGCTGCCCTGCAGCTTGCAGGGGGCAGGTACAGCTGGGGTTGTGACCTCCAGAATTGGGGGGACAGGCCATGCAACCCAGCGGAAGGATTGCCAGCGCTAGAGGGCTGCCAACTGGGGCAGGCCCACCAATTTCTCGCTCAGCTCCCAGAGCAACTTGGCTTTGGCCTCATCCTTTGCTTCGTCGGAAACCTCTTGGTTAAAGGGTTTGGCATTTTTCCGTTGCCGGTTGCCCCAGCTCCAGTAGAATCCCGAATGGCGAAATTCGGGATCGGCCACCACCTGCGCTACCCGTTCGCCGGCCAGCTCCTGGGAGACATAGCCGCCCGTGATGTTTTTTTGAAACCAGGGGAAAAGCTTTTGGAACAAGGGATAGTGGTGGCGGAAGAGGCCGGTTTCTGCCACACAGCCAGGATAGAGGGAGAGAAAGGTGATGCCGGTGCTTTCGTGGAAGCGGCGGTGCAGTTCCCGCATGGTGATGATGTTGCAAACTTTGCTGTCTTTGTAGGCTTTGACGGGATCGAACTTGCCGCCATCGGCCATGCTGATGGGTTCCTTAAAGCCCTGGGCAAAGCCCCGCAGATCTCCCAGGTGGGGTTGGGGAGGGATCTTGCCTCCCAGCTCCTTGGGGTTGTGGGTAACCGTCCCTAAGATGACCAGACGGCGGTCCGGGTAAGGGGAGCGCTGGAGATCCTCCAGCATTAGGCGGCAGAGGAGGAAGTGTCCCAGGTGGTTGGTGGCCATCGTTAGCTCGTAGCCCTCGGGGCTGCGCAGGGGCTGCTTGAGCAGGGGCATGTAGATGGCGGCGTTGCACACCAGGGCATCCAGAGAGCGGCCCGACTGGCGGAACTGCTCCACAAATTGCCGCACGCTGGCCAGGCTAGCCAGATCAATTGGCATTAGGCTATAGCTCCCCTCTGGGATCCCCACCTTCTCGGCCATCCGCCGGCCCTTGTCCAGATCCCGACAGGCCATGACTACGTGCCAGCCCCGCTTGGCCAAAGCCAAGGACGCATACAGGCCAACGCCCGAGGAAGCACCAGTAATGACGACAGTGGGTTGCATTGGTCCCTCCCTATCCAACTCCTTCCTAAAGTGGGATCCTCCGGATCCCTGCAGGATCCATCTTGGAGTGGAAAGGGAGCTGGACAAAGAATTGATAAGGTTTGCGACGCTTTTCCGGGTCAGTCCCTTCATTTTTAGATACAAGCTCGGCTTCCGCTCCTGCAAAGCGGGGCCAGGTGGGCAAAGCCCTGCAATCTCTAGGGATCAAAGGCAAAGAGAAGCCGCACCGCCCCTGTAGAATCCACCTCAACCCCGCGTAGGAATTCCCGCAGGTAGGTGCGGCGCTCGCTCTCGCTGAGATCCTGCCAGAAGGGTGGGATGGAGAGGGTTTGGATGGTCTGGGTAAGCTGAGCAGGGGGGAGCTGTTCCAGCTTTTGGGCCAAGCGGGCGGTCTCAGCTCGCAGCTGGTAGCAGCGCTGGGCCAGCGAGGGCTCATCCATCAGTCCAGATTGCTGCAGCGCCTCCAGTTGCCGCAGCCGCTCGCTGTTGGCCTGGATCTGGGCTTGGAGCTGTTGGCGGGTTCGGTCTAGGGCCTGCCAATCCAGGTTTTGGGCACGGTGGGGAAGCTGTTCGCAGACCTGGCGGATCACCTCCTGCAAGACTTCAGCATAGCGGAGGCTATAGCGACAGGCCTGGCAGCGCAAGTAGAGGTAAGAAGAGCCGTTCTGCTTGCCCTTGCCGGGGGTGGTTTGCACAATGCGCAAAAGGCCGCCACAGGTCCGGCAGTGGACGAGGCCGGCCAAGGCGCGGGAGGCACTGGCGCTGCGGCGCGGGATCCCTTGGTTGCGCTTTAGCCAGCGATCGATCTGGGCGGCTTCGGTGCGGCTGAGGAGAGCTGGATGAGTATCGCGCAGAACGGTGCCATCGGCGTAAGCCAGATCCCCTCGGTAGACCGGGTTGAGCAGCCAGTTGCGCCCAGTGGCTACGGAGATGTGCTTGTGGTGTTTCTCAGCAATGAAGCGCACCGCCTGGCGCAGGGATCCGTAGCGGAGAAAGTGCTGGAAAAAATCCTGAACAATGGGGGCCTGGCGGCAATCCGGGACATAGCGTCCCCCTTCGCGGCGGTAGCCAAAGGGAGGTGGCCCAGGGGGAGGCTTGCCCGCCAGACGGCTTTGGGCTTGGCGTTGACGGAGACGGCGACTTTGCAAGTGATGGGGAATTTCGGCCAGCAGCGGGATCCAGTCGCTGGGAGTGCTAGGGGTTTGCAGGCCGTCAGCACTAACTAGGCTAAGGCGGATGCCAGCCTGTTGGATTTGCAGCAGCCGCCCGTGCACCTCCTCCACCTGGTCTCCTAGATCTGCTAGGCGCACCAGCAGCACCTGCTGCACCGAGCCCCTGGCAACCTCCTGCAGCAGTTCCTCCAGGTAGGCACGGGATCCCCAGTCGTGCCAGAGGGGATCCGCCCCGTGGGCTTTTAGCCAAGCCAGCTCCTCCTCCGGCCAAGGAGCATAGGCAGGCGTGTAGAGGTAGCCGCAGACGCCCATGGACAAACACCCTGCCACCGCTGCTGCCCTAGGCTTGCTGCGCCCCTGGTAGGCTTCCCAGCAGATGCCCCTAGGGCCAGGTCGACACCCCCCAGCCTGCCTGCTTTACTCCACTGCTGTTGCCGCATATTCCAGCTCTTCTTCTGCCACCTCCAGCTGCGCTTCCTCCGCCTGTCCCGCCTGTTCTTGCTTGGCAGCCCGCAGTTGCTCGCGGTACTTGGCTGCCATCTCCTCCGCTTTCTCGTAGACCAGCTTGGGATCCCGCAGCATATCGCCGGGATTGGGCTCCAGTTGCTTAGTCGATAGCGAAATTCGACCCCGTTCTGCGTCTAGGTCGATGATCATTACCTTCACTTCATCGTTGACGTTGAAGACGCTGTGGGGGGTATCGACATGCTCGTGGGAGATTTCGGAGATGTGCAGCAAGCCGGAGACGCCGCCAATATCGATGAAGGCCCCGTAGGGCTTGATGCCACGCACTGTGCCGACTACTACCTCGCCCACCTCCAGCTTGTTCATCTTCCGCTCCACCAGGGCCCGGCGATGGCTTAACACCAAGCGGTTGCGGTCTTCGTCCACCTCGAGAAACTTCAGGGGCAGTTCCTCGCCCACCAGCTCTTCCTTGGGCTTGCGGCTGCTGATGTGCGAGCCGGGGATAAACCCGCGCAGTCCCTCAATGCGCACCAGGGCGCCCCCACGGTTGGTGGCAAAAATGGTGGCCCGCACCGTGGCATCCTCCTTTTGAAGCTGGCGCACCCGTTCCCAGGCCCGCATGTACTCAATGCGGCGGATAGAAAGGGTCAGCTGCCCCTCCTCGTTCTCTTCGGTGAGGATGAAAAACTCGCGCGTTTCCCCCGGCTGCAGGACCTCGTGCGGATCCTCCACCCGGCTAATAGACATCTCCTGCAGCGGCAGAAAGGCAGCCGTTTTGGCCCCAATGTCGATTAACGCGCCGCCCGGTTCCACCGAAAAGACTGTGCCGGTTACAATTTCGCCGGGGCTAAAGTGATAGTCGTACTTATCCAGGAGAGCAGCAAAGTCCTCGGTGGTAAAACCGACATCGGCAGCAGCGGTAACTCGAGTCATAGGGGCCTGGTAGCAAAGGTAGTTGCACAAGTTCAAAGAGAGCTGAGCTTAGCCTCTGTGAAGGCACCAGCGCGCCTCCACCTTCCCACCCCACCTAGGGTAGGCGCTGGAAACACTATCCTAGCTCAAAAAAGAAGCTTTTGTGGCAAGTTTCCCTGCAATCTTGCCAAGCTAGAAGGAGGTGGCCCAAAGAGGTGCGGGAGAGAGGCAGTTGCATTTCATTGACCAAGTGGAAATTGAGGTGCAGGGGGGAAATGGCGGGGATGGCATCGTTGCCTTCCGCCGCGAGAAGTACGTCCCTGCCGGCGGACCCTCGGGTGGCAATGGGGGGCGGGGCGGCTCGGTGATTCTGGTAGCCGATCCCGGCCTGCAGACCTTGCTAGACTTTCGCTTCCAGCCGGTAATCAAAGCTGAAGACGGGTCAAAAGGAGGACCCAACCAGCGCACGGGGGCCAGTGGTGCAGATCGGCTGGTGCGGGTGCCCTGTGGCACGATGGTGTTCAACGCGGAAACGGGCGAGCTCCTCGGGGATCTGGTGCAGCCGGGGGATCAACTGCTGGTGGCCCGCGGCGGCAAAGGGGGTCTGGGCAATGCCCACTTCTTGAGTAACCACGATCGCGCCCCCCGCCGCTTTACCAAGGGTCAGCCGGGAGAGCGAGTGCGGCTGCGCCTAGAGCTGAAGCTCATTGCTGAAGTGGGGATCGTCGGCCTGCCGAACGCCGGCAAGTCAACCTTAATTTCCGTGGTCTCCTCCGCCCGCCCTAAGATTGCCGATTACCCCTTCACCACGCTGCAGCCCAATTTGGGAGTGGTGCCCCATCCCTCGGGGGATGGAGTGGTGTTTGCCGATATTCCCGGGCTCATTGAGGGAGCCCACCGAGGGGTAGGGCTGGGGCATGACTTTTTGCGCCATGTGGAGCGCACGCGGCTGCTGATTCATCTGGTGGACGGCACGGCCGCCGATCCTGTCAGGGATTACCAAATTGTGCAGCAGGAGTTGCGTGCCTATGGCCACGGGCTAATCGACAAGCCACAGATTGTGGTTTTAAACAAAATCGACGCCCTCGAGCCGCGGGAGGTTGTCGAGCGCACCCAGCGGCTTGCCGCTGCTGTCGGCGCTCCGGTATTGGCCATCTCGGCGGTGGCCAGGCAGGGTCTGGATTCTCTCCTGCAGCGGGTGTGGCAGGGGCTGGGCCGGGATCCAGAGCCCTCTCCTGGGGGAGGGAGAAGCAAGATCCAACCAGCTGCAGCTCAGGAGAAGCCTAGAATAGGAGTGCCCCTGCTTTCCCACAGCCCAGATGTATATCTCCGAGGAGAATCTGCCACCCGACTTGCGCCAGATTAAGCGGGCCGTTGAGCAGGCAGCGCAGGCGAGGGCAGGAGTCTGTCTAGAGCTGTTAATGCTGCTGCGCCTGTTGGAGGATCTGCACCGCACTATTTTGGAGGGAGCCTTCCAAGAAGCTTTGCCCAACACTCGGCACGAGCTCTATCGAGTGCTGCAGGAGCTAGAGGAGGCAGGTGACTGGCCCTACCTGCCGCGTTTGCACATCCAGGCCCTGATGCAGCAGCTCAAGGACCGGCCGCAGGGATCCCTGTCGGTGCCGCCCACCCCTCGTCCTATGGTGGAAGTGGCGGAAAGTCCTCCTGAAGCTTGAGGTTTTCTCTCCCTCATGGCCGAGTACTTTAGGATCCATCCCCAGCACCCCCAGCCCCGTTCCATCCAGCGCATTGCAGCTGCTCTCCGCGAGGGGGCGGTGATGCTTTACCAGAAAGCGCCGTAAGGCCCTGCCCTTTAGGGCAGGGATAAAGGACTCCGTCCCGCTACGCGATAAGGCGCCGCATGTTGTTTTATCGTATTGAGCCCGTGATAAAATGGTAGCATGAGAGTC
>Ga0197142_1000426_pt1 | contig 38692 bp, 33 predicted proteins | sample GBS60_MetaG_FD_148614 | JGI IMG/M metagenome (GOLD analysis project Ga0197142, IMG submission 148614) | Sediment microbial communities from Great Boiling Springs, Gerlach, Nevada, United States - GBS 60_MetaG | ecosystem: Environmental > Aquatic > Thermal springs > Hot (42-90C) > Sediment...
AGCTGGCGCTGGCTTTCGCTGAGCAGTATCCCTGCGGGGATCATCCTAGCTGATCCACGTATTCCTGCAATTGCCGTTGGTTGATCTTGGTGTAGCGGTCTGGAATGATCTGCGCCATCTCCTCTTCAGTCAGGCGATAGGATAGAATCTGCAGGGCGTCTTCTGGTGATTGTCCGTAAGCCAGCTTCTTCTTGCCGTTCTTCATCTCGAACAGATACATGTAATGCGGGTTGGAAAAGCTGCTCATGGCAATCCTCCCGAAGCGAGCGTCCGTTAAGCCTTGGCTAGGGCATCCCAGAAGTTCTTGCGCTGCTGACGAATCGTCGGCAGGCCACGATTAATCTCGTCGTCGTATTTGCCGCTCAGCAGGTCGCGATAGAACTGGTAATCAATGCCCTTCACCTTCTCGTCGTCTGGATAGCGATGGTAGTTCTCCTTCGACATCAGACTCTTCCCTTCGGCGATGAGCTGGTGGCCGAGGGCGGAGCCAGGGTAGGGGGCATAGAAAGAGATGGAAGGCATGATCCGCTTGGTGTACTTGATCATGCGCATGGTCTTAAAGGCATCCTCGCGGGTTTCGCCGGGAATGCCGAGCATGATGTTGCTCCAGAATATCGGCGGCTCCAACCCCTGGGCTTCCATGTCGTCGCCGATGCGCGTAAGCAAGTCAATGGCGAAGTAGTTGTCCTCTTCTGTGCATTCCTTATTCAGGATTTTGAGCACGCGGTCACTACCGCTCTCGAAGCCGATCGAGACGATGTGCCAATTGGTCTTGCGCACCAGCGCTTCAAACAGCTCTGGCCATCGACGGACGGTATCCGCGCGCGCGGCAGCCCAGTAGGGCCAGGTCTTATTGGCGTACTTCGGATACTTGTCCAGCCACTCCTCCAGCCAGGATGGATTCTGGAAGAACATCGAGTCATGGATGACTACGGAGCCGATTGGGCCATAGGTCTCGTCTAAGTAGTTCAGCTCCTCGATGACCATCTCTACTGGCCGGCGGCCCATATTGGGGATGTAGCTGTTCTCGTTGCAGAAGGCACACTGCCATGGACAGACACGGCTGGTGAGGATGGTGGCGACCGGTGGCGGACCCCAGCCACATTCCGGCTCCAGCGGCCAGTTGAACTTGGCAGCGAGCTTCTTACTGGCCGGCTTCGGCCAGAGCGTCCGATCGATCATCGGCCATTCGGCCATGCTCTTCGCCCCAATGCCCAGAACCACGCGCGGGAAGGCATCGGGGTTGGCGACCAGATTAACGATGATGTTCTCACCTGGCCCTTGGCAGATCTTGTCGAACTCAGGCACGGCCAACATCTCGTCCAGCGCGACGGTGGCGTGCATGCCGCCGGTGAGCACAATGCCATTCGGGTTGACCTTCTTGAAGATCTTGGCCGCGCGGTAGGCGATTGGGTAGGTGTAGCTACGCACGTTCATGATCAGCATGTCGTAACCCTTCATGCGCCGCTCAACCTCTTCCCAGCTCGTGCATTGGCGCGTGCTAAACATGTCGGTCATCAAGCCGTGCTGATGCAAGATAGTGCGCAGCAGACCCATACCGTGGTCTTGCCACTGCTCGTGTGGGCCGGCGGGGTTGACGAGATCGCCCAGGTCGCCCAAATCGAGCCACAATCTTCTCGGTTCTTTGCCGTTTGGCTTAACCTTCGGCGTGAGCAGGTTCTTCAACATTGCACTGCTAGCTTACAACTAGTAAGAGAGAATGGCCTCAGCAAGCGTTAAGGTAGCTACGCCGTGTGGCTAGTCTGAGCGCGCGGCGCGCGCTGCGCAATGAGTTCGCTGAGGTTATTCGTTAGTGGCAGCCACAACCGGAGCCACAGCCGGCGTCTGCGTCGGCTGTGCTACTTTCTCTGGTGCGGAAGGAATTACCGCAGCCACATGACGAAATCGCGTTGGGATTGTCAATCCTAAATCCACCACCCATCAGGCTATCTACGAAATCAATAGACGCGCCGCTCAAATACATCAGGCTGGTGGGATCGATGAAGAGCCGAATCCCATTCTGGTTCACTACGGTATCGAACTCGCGAGGTTGCGCCTCAAAGGCCATGCCATACTGCAGGCCAGAACATCCGCCGCCGGCCACAAACACGCGCAGCCCGTAGTTTGGGATATTCCGTTGTGCCATCAGCTCGCGCAGCTTTGCCTCAGCCGCAGCGGTCAAGGTCATGACTGGGGGATTTGTCATCGCATCCTGATAACCATTCGGGGTTGACATCCTCAAGCTCCTCTCCTTATCCATCACGCATCTGACCGTTGGTATGCTGACGCGCGATGCTGAAGTTTGTTCAAGATTGTACCACGCTCACTTTCTCAGAGATAGCTGAGGAGCGCGTTCGTGAAGTCAGGCGCAAGTTTTGATTGCGCTGTCGCAAGCGTGGCACTTCCTCACTTCGGCGTCTCTGCACGAGGAGCACCAGAACCTGACTGTGACATCCTTCCGTAGATACGAGTGCATTCACCAATACGGGCAACCTTCCACAAGCGATACTGCCAGCGAAGGTAAATGCTGGAGGGTGGGCGACGGCAGTGCCGTCGCCCACCCAGAGCGTTCTGCCCCTATCCATGAATACACCCTTCCGTGGATACATACTAAGACTTATAATCTGCGTTGTGGCCTTTACAGTAAACGATCTTCGCGACCTTCTCCGCCTGCTGCGCGAGCAACCTGACTGGCTGAGCGAAGTGCGTCGGGTTGTGCTTGCCGAAGAGCTACTGGCGCTGCCGCGCGAGTTAGCCGAGGTCCAGCGCCGCACAGATGAGCGCTTCGCCGAACTGGCCGAGGCGATCAAGCAGCTGACCCTGCGCTTTGAGGAGGCTCAGCGGCGCAACGATGAGCGCTTCGCCGAACTGGCCGAGGCGATCAGACAGCTAACCCTGCGCTTTGAGGAGGCTCAGCGGCGCAACGATGAGCGCTTTGAGGAGGCCCGACGGAGCAACGATGAGCGCTTTGCTGAGCTGGCCGAGTTCCAGCGCCGCACAGACGAGCGCTTCGCCGAGCTGGCCGAGGCGATCAGGCAGCTAACCCTGCGCTTTGAGGAGGCTCAGCGGCGCAACGATGAGCGCTTTGCTGAGCTGGCCGAGTTCCAGCGCCGTGCAGATGAGCGCTTCGCTGAGCTGACTGAAGCGATCAGGCAGCTAACCCTGCGCTTTGAGGAGGCTCAGCGGCGCAACGATGAGCGCTTTGCTGAGCTGGCCGAGTTCCAGCGCCGCACAGACGAGCGCTTCGCCGAGCTGGCCGAGGCGATCAGGCAGCTAACCCTGCGCTTTGAGGAGGCTCAGCAGCGCAACGATAACCAGTTCGCGGATATCCGAGGGAAGCTACTGGAGATCGAATACCGCAATAAGATCGGTGCGATCTTTGGTGGCCGACTGCGCAAGCCACGCGTGGTAGATGCCGGCGATGTATGGGACATGCTTAGGGATCAACTAGGCGAAGCGGAGATCCGCCGGATCGTCGCCGCCGACTTGATCGTGCGCGGCGAGCTGCTGCGAGCGCAAGGTGAAGGTGAGTTGTGGCTAGTGGTCGAAGTCTCCAGCGTAATTGACCGAAATGATGTGGCACGTGCTGCGGAGCGCGCTGCTCTATTGCGGAAGGCTGGCTTGATGGTTGTGCCAGTCGTAGCTGGTCAGCGGCTCACCCAAGGTGCAGTAACGCTGGCTGAGGAATTCGGCGTAGCCATCGCCAGGAACGGCGGGCTGGATGGCTGGGACAAAGCGCTCGCTGAAGCCGGAGGTCCTTACCCTCCAAGGGGATAAGTCTGCTAGCCTGGGAAAAACCTCAAAAGCTTTGCATCCTAACAGGCGCAAGCGCATTGCTTTGCGATGGGCTTGCGTAGCGATGTCTGAACCACCACCTGGCGCGTAAGGTTGTGTTATTCCTCGCCCGTCAATAGAAATATTCAATTGGCCAGCCGCGCTGCTGCGCATAGCGACGCAGGGCGCGGTCGGGATTCACCACAACAGGATGTCCAACGACATCCAGCAACGGGCGGTCAGTGTATGAGTCGGTATAGAAGGTGCAGGCGCTGAGCGGCACGCCATGCTCGGTTGCGATGCGCTCGGCCCAGATGCGCTTGCCGTCGCCATAGCACGGCTCGCCAACGACGCCGCCGGTGAATTTGCCATCGCAGACCTCCAGCTCGGTGCAGCGAAAGGGGATGCCGAGATGACGGGCGACCGGCTCAACGGCGAACTGAGTAGATGCGGAGAGCAAGACCACGTGGTCGCCGCGCGCCTGATGCGCGCGCAAGCGTTCCAGCGCCTTCGGCGCGATGTAGCCCAGCAGTTCTTCTTCTGCCCAGCGGTCGCATAAAGCTTTTGTCACTGCCGCATCGCCGCCTTGGACGCGCCGGCTGAGGCGGGCCATCGCCGCCGGGAAGTTCAACATGTTCAGCGAGTATTGTGCCGTGACGAGCATCACCTCCAGCATCTCACCGAGGGAGATCAACCGATGACGCCACAGATAGCGCACGTAGAGTGCGCTGCTGCTCTTGCTGAGCAGCGTCTTGTCCATGTCGAAGAAGGCGATTCCCATCGGGCTAATCTCCAAACAAGCCGGTCTCCAGAGGCTCGCCACGGCGATAGCTTGGCAAGGCTCGGCAGAAGTATTCCGTGCCTTGGTTGCGGCGAAAAAGGAAGCGCTGAATGCGGCTGCGCCGGCCAAACGACTGTTGGCTGGCATGGCAGTCGGCCGCTTGCTGCTTGATCGCGACGTAGCGGCGCGTGTCAATCCGCGTGGTGATCGGTACGTCCCACGAAGCGATCTGCACCAGGTCAATATCGCCGTTCCGTCCAAACGCGCGCGGGTTCTGGCCAAACAGCGGCAGGATGCGCACGGCCCATTTGAGCAGGGTCTTGGGGAGCGTGGCGAAGTACAGCCGCGGCGCGGTCGGCGCGTTCTGTCGTGCGCTCACCCAACGTCCATCGGCTTCCAGCGTCCACTCAACCCCATAGCGCAGCTCATAAGCGCGCAGCGTAGCACGATGGAGCTTGATGTGGTCCGGATGGCCGTAGCCGCCGAACGGATCGTGTGTGATGATCACGTCGGGGCGCAGCCGCTCGATATGTTCGATGATCCGACCGGCGACCTCGTCGAGCGGGGCTGCGTGCAGGCTCTCGGGGAGCGAGTTGCTCTCTGTGCCGGCCATTCCAGAGTCGCGGTAGCCCAGAAAATGCACGCCAGCCAGCCGCAACACGCGCGCTGCGCACATCAGCTCGGCAGTGCGCAGCGCTCCGACATCGGGATAGCCGTTCAGCCGCTCCGGATCTACTGTGCCGGCTTCGCCGCGCGTGCCACACACGTAATGAACAGCGACGCCGTTGTAGGCATACTTGGCCAGCGTCCCCCCAGGGCCGAATGATTCGTCATCCGGATGAGCGAAGATGGCCAGCAGCGTGCGCATATCCAGCAGCTCAGTATAACGACCGACGTTTAAGAGTCGCGTTAGGCTGGGTGCACAGCTCTGGCGACCGCCATAAGCAGACGCTAATATGCATGGACGTTCACTTGGCCGGCGGGTTCGCGCCAGTCTTGGACGGCATGGGCAATGACTTGTGCGGCGGTCTCCGCCTCTTCACGCGAGACATAGCAATGCGTGACGGCGCGAATGCGGCGAGGACCAACCGGCAGCATCTTCACCCCCTCAGCCGCAGCGCGCCGACAGAGCGCCGCGGCGTCGAAGGGCAGGAGAGGGTTAAGGTCAAAGTACACCATGTTGGTGCGCACTTGGGCCACGTTGACGTGTAATCCCTCGACCCGAGCGATGCCCTGTGCCAGCACTTGGGCGTTGGCATGATCCTCGCGCAGCCGATCCACCATCTGCTCAAGGGCCACGATGCCGGCAGCGGCGATCACGCCGGCCTGGCGCAAACCACCGCCGAGCAGCTTGCGCCGGCGACGGGCCTTCTCGATAAATTGGCGTGGGCCGCACAAGAGCGAGCCGACCGGCGCGCTCAAGCCTTTGCTCAGGCAGAACGTCACGCTATCCGCTGGCTGAGCCAGGGCTTTCACATCCACGCCTTGGGCAACTGCCGCGTTGAAGATGCGCGCGCCGTCTATGTGGAGTTTCAGTCCGTAAGCATGGGCGAGTTCGGCGGCCTTAGACGTGTATTCTGGCGTTAGAAAGGCTCCGCCCATGCGATTGTGTGTATTCTCCAAGGCCACGACGCGCGTCACCGGATAGTGCACGTTATTGGGCCGGATCGCTGCCGCGACTTCATCCAGATCCAGCGTGCCGTCTGGCTGATTTGGGAGGACGTGTGGCAGGATGCCACCCACAGCGGCAAGGCCGCCGGCTTCATAGACATATACGTGCGCCCAGTCGCCGACGATGACTTCATCGCCGCGCTCGCAGTGCGTCAACAAGGCGACCAGGTTGCCCATCGTGCCGCTACACACCAGCAACGCTGCTTCATGTCCCATCCGTTCGGCGGCCATTTCCTCGAGCAGGTTGACGGTGGGATCTTCGCCGAACACGTCGTCGCCCACTTCGGCTGCTGCCATGGCTTCGCGCATGGCCGGCGTAGGGATGGTGAGCGTGTCGGAGCGCAGGTCAATGAATCCGTTGAGCGCCATAAGTTAGTCTGCTTCCGGAAAGCCGCCGCCAACCTGGCTGACGCCTCGTTCGGCGGCGATCTTTTGCTCGTAGCCGCTCTGATGCAGGGCAGCAATAGGATCAGGATGAAGGCCCATCTCTTGGCGCACCTGGGCCAGCAATGGTCGCACGTCGGTCTCGAAGGCATCCATTAAGACGCGGTGCGCGCCCAGCACGTCGTGTTCTGCCTGCCGTGCGCTCAGCGCAGCGCGATCAACGATCAGTGCTTTGGCATAGGCAACCTGGATGTTGATCACGCTCTGCACCATCGCCTCGATCTTCGGCTCGATCACATGGCATTGGTCAATCATGTAAGCCACATCCTTGGCCGCCTCGCCAGCGGCCACCAGCTCATTGAAGATCAGGAACAGCTCGAAGGGGTTGATCGTGCCCACGATCAGGTCGTCGTCGCCGTACTTGCGGTTGTTGAAGTGAAACCCACCCAGCCGGCCCTCGTCAAGCAAGGTGGCCACGATGTGCTCGATATTCACGCCGTGGGCATGGTGACCGAGGTCAACCAGCACTTGGGCGCGCGGCCCTAGCTTGAGGCAGACGGCGTATGCCTGGCCCCAGTCGGCCAGGTCGGTGTGATAAAAGGCCGGCTCGTAGAACTTGTACTCGATCAACATGCGCATGGATTCCGGTAGCGCCGCATACACGCGCTGGAGAAACTCGATCATGCGGTGGCGGCGTGCGACGAACGATTCTTGGCCGGCGTAATTCGTGCCGTCGCCATACCACAGGCTTAGCGTGGTCGAGCCGACCTGTTGGGCGATAGCGATGCACTCCAGATGATGCTCGAACGCGACCTGGCGAATGGCAGGATCAGCGTTGGTGATGCTGCCCCACTTGTAGCGGTCGGCCTGAAACGTGTTGGTGTTCACCGCGCCAATTCGCACCCCTTGGGCATGGGCATATTCAGCCAAGGCGCGCCAGTCATCCACTTTATCCCAGGGGATGTGGATGGCGACTGATGGACACACGCCAGTGAGCTTATGGACGAAGGCTGCGTCGGCGAGCTTCTCATAGATATTGCGTGCGGCGCCAGGCCAGGCATAGGTCTTGAAGCGGGTCCCAGTGTTAGCAAAGCCCCAAGAGGGCAGCTCAATGTGCTGAGCCTTGAGTTTGGCTTTGACGAGCTCGACGTCAATGCCTTTAGCGGTCAGTTGTTCAGCAAGCGAGGCATAGCCGGTCATGATGTTGCCTTCCCTTTAGGATGTAGGATAAGCTAATTATCGAACGCTTGCGACTGACATGAGGCGCGGGCCAACGCGCGGTGGTCTGATCACAGAGGACTGCCGAGCTATCCAGAGGTGCAATCCTAGTTCTGTGGAGATGCACAAAGCACCCTCATCGGCAGAACGCAAGCATCAAAACGACGTCCAGGCCGTCCCTTCCTCTGCCGACGCTCTCACTCGAGGCCGACTCTGCCCTGCGCAGCAAGCTCAAAACGACATGAGCGCCTACAAGCGCGCGACCACTTTGATGTTTCGCGCCTCTAGACCATCACCGCGCTGGCTTTTGACGAGGTCGAATTCAAAGATGACGTCGCGGTTGGGGATCTCGCCAGCTTCCACCCGGTCGAGCAGCTGCGAGTCGTGGAAATAGGCTGTCTTGTAGGGCGAATCCTTACGGCGGGTATCCGACATCCATAGATCAGCGTTCACGCGCTCCAGGAAGCGCATGAAGCCGTAGCCTTCTTTGTGATAGTAGCACACGCCGCGCACGCGCGAACCGATCTCACCCCAAGCCGGCGCACCACGCGGCTGGCCTTTGATCGGCAGCAGGTTGGGGATCAACCAACCCGGGATGAACATATCCACTTCCTGGCGCAGGTCGGCGGAGATGTTGGCGAAGGCGACTAACTCCACGCGGCAGCCACGATTCTGCAGCGCGCGCACCACTTGGACGAAGTCGCCATCACCGGTCAGCATGAGCACACGGTCGAGCTTCTCCGACTGGAGCAGCATGTCCACCGCCATGTCTAGGTCGGAGTTGGCCTTGGTCACCGTGTTGCCCTCTGGGTCAACGAAGCGCCTGACGTTCTTCTGGATGACCTTGTAGCCGAAGTCACGCAGAGAGGAGTGAAAGCTCAGCTGACCTTCGGCGTAATCCTGATCAATTTGGGCGCGTTCCGCGTCGTAGGCCACGTAGGCGTTCAGGCGGACAACTTCTCCGTTATCATGGCATGCAAACTCGCGCAATACATCGAATTGCATGCCATATCCGCCGTTCATTGCGATATTCGCTACATCTACATAAATGCCGACAGAGGCTTTATAACAGGACATGAAATACAATCAGTTTAGAGATGGCTTGGTGATAGTCGGCCAGCATTTTGCTGCCGAGCGATCACGATTTACCCAACTGGTTGGACCGAGCCGTCTCCGGTTCGGTGCGAAAGACCTGATCCCAAAAGTTGGTGCTGACGCCAAAGCGGGCATCGGGCGTTTTGAAGTGATGCTCCATGTGATGGCGCTTGAGAAACTTCATCACCGGGCCCTTAACCGGCAGGTGATGGGTCGCATAGTGGATCATGTCGTAAGCTACATAGCCCAGCACCGTGCCGGCAAAGGTTGGCGCGACCAAAAAGGGCAGCCCCAAGATGACATCGAGCACCACATGGAACAGCGCGTAGAACAGCAGCGCGCCCGGAATGCTCACTGCCGGCGGCATCACCAAGCGCGTCTTGACGTGCGGCTGATAGTGGTGCACCCCATGAAACAGGAAGATCAATTGCCATTGCGTGCGGTTGCGCGGTCGAAAGTGAAAGACGAAACGATGCACCACATACTCGATAAAGGTCCAGATCAACCCTACGCCGATGAAGAAGGCGACGCCATACCAGAGCAACGAGACGCCCGCCGGCCAATTGAGCGCGCCGATCATCAGGAAGGCAACTACCACCGGCAGCCAAATGATCAGCACAGTCTGCGGTGTTACGTGTGTGAAGCGCTCCAGAAAATCGGACTTCAATAGACGCACAGGCTGTAGGTCGTGATTGACCTCGTCGTGCGAGATGCGATCTACATCCACTGCCATCAGGCGATCTAAGATGCTCATCAGCTCTCCTTCTCCAGCACTTTTTATTTTACGCCTCTCGCTTAATGACGATTAGCGCTTGATCATCAAAAGGTGGCTCGTCGCCTGTGAAGGCATCCACGGCGGAGAGGACGGATGCGGCAATTTGCCCGGCATCTAGCCCGTGCGCCTCGGAGAGGGCTGCTTTTAGACGGGCAAGGCCGAACGCCTCGCCAGACGCATTCATCGCATCAGTCAGTCCATCAGTGTAGAAGAGCAAGACATCGCCGGATTGCAACGCCAAACAGATCTGCTCCGGGACGATGCGCTCTAGGACACCCAGCGCAGGACCAGCAAGGCGCACTGTGCTCACACTGCGGTCAGCCCGGCACAACAGCGGCGCCAGGTGGCCGGCGCTGGCCATCCAGATTTGGCCGCTGCGCGGATCCCAAACTGCGCAGAGCACCGTCACGAACAGATCGGCCATCGCATCGGTTTGGATCAGGGTGTTGGCGCGGGCCAACACGTCGGCTGGGCCTGGGCTGCTGGACATGGCCGCGCGAATCAAAGTGCGCGAGAAGATCATGAACAGCGCTGCCGGCACACCCTTATCCGCCACATCCGCGATCACCACGCCCCAGCGCCCATCTGGCAAGGGGATGAAATCGTAGAAGTCACCCCCCACCTGCTTGGCGGCACGCCAGCGGCCGGCGACGCTCCAGCCCGCCACGTTTGGCACACTGCGCGGCAGGAAGCTGGCCTGAATATCGCGCGCCAGGGCTAGCTCCTGCGCCAGTCGCTGGCGCTCCAGCGACTGCTCATATAGACGAGCATCCTCCACGGCTACCGAGACCTGTTGGGCCAGCAGCTCCAGGTAGTGCGCTTCGCTGGGTCCAAAAGCCTTCGGATCGCTTGCCTGTAAGTGAAGCGCGCCGATGACGCGCTCGCCAATGCGAAGCGGCAGGACGACCTCGCTGTAGCGGTTCGGATGCGACTGGCAGACCGCGATCATGCAGTCCTCGGCCACGCAGGCGCCGATCAATCCATCGCCGGGACGAACGCGCTTGCCAAGCATGACCTGCCGGCTGGCCGCACGGCAGACCACATAGCCCAGCTCATCTTTGAGGAAGACGCCGACGAAGAGATAGCCAAACGCGGCGCGAATGGCCTCAACTAAGCGAGGCAACAGATCGGCCAGCGTGAACACAAGGGCGGTTGAGCGCGCGATCGCGCTCACCAGCTCCATCTGCTGGGCACGCATCCGCTCTTGTCGTAGCGCGCGCGCGTTCTGGATGGCCGCTGCGGTCTGATGGGCGAGGATACCTAGCATCCGAGCTTGCGAATCAGCATAGGCATTCGCGCGCTCGCTCTGGACGACCAGCATGCCGATCATCGCATCGCGCGCCATCATCGGCACAAACACCGCCGAGCGCAGCACACCGTCGCCGGCATGGCTGACCATTTGGGCGCGAAGATCGCGCACGATCAACGGCCGGCCGTGCGCGCGCACCCAACTCACCATGTCATTGTCAACGCACAGGTCGCCCACTGCACCCACCTGCTCAACGCCATGGCGATAGTGCAGCTTAAGGACGCACCGCTCATCCTCGAACAGCCCAATCTGGAAGTCAGCGACATCGGCGATCTGGACAGCTTGGCGATAGACCAGCCGATATAGCTCATCTTCATCGAGGGTCGCTGAGGCGATGGCGCGAGCAGCGTCGCTGAGCGTGCGTAGCTCAGCCGTGCGCGCCTCTAGCTGGCGCTGGCTCAGCCGCCATTGATAGAGCAGCACGCCGCTCAGCGCAATCGCAGCAAGCAATAACATTATTAGCGCAGCGCTTAGGCCGGTCATGCTGAATGTGCTGAGAGACGCGGAGTGATAGTGATAAGGAGGACAGCGGCGGATGAAACTTGCGAGATAGCACGCCGGTGCCTCTTTCAATCTCAATCATACAGATAAGTGCTGAGTGTTAGGGGCAAGCCCTTCGCCAGACAAAACGCCCGGAGGGAGTGCGGGCGCGTCCGCGCCAAGCCGTCAATAGGCCCGCACGGATGCAGCGCCGCACGGCACAGCTATCACCGATCACTGAGCGGCGTGGCGGTTGTGGCGATCCGGCTCAAGGTCACCGAGTCGCCAGGGACGCTGATCTTGATCAAGATGCGCCCATCGGGGGCGAGATACGCCCCAACGTGCTCGTTCTGAGCTGCGATATTCACCAGGTCAACTGCCACCTGGTCGAACACCCGTGTTTGCCAGTTGAAGAGCTGAATGCCGGCAGTCTGCAGACCCTCCAGCGCGCTGCTGGCGTTGTCGAATTCGATGTTGAGCGCGATCCGCGCGTTGCGACTGACGGTGCGCAGGTCGAACCAGGGTGTGAGCAACAACAGATGTTCGCCGCGCTGCAGGGTCAACCCATTATTCCAGAGGTCAACGCCGCCAGTGGTTGCGACGACGTTCCACGCGAAAATCTCCGCCGGCAGGGGCTGATCAACAGCGGCCAAGTGTTGAGCAACAGGCAGCCGCCACAGGCGCAACGTCTGATCGGTGTAGTCGGCATTGGCGACGCGCAGCCCGCTTACATCATCATCAGCCCAACATCCCAGATATACACCCGCCCCGATGCTATCCGCGCCGAACACACCCGCGACCAAGCCGAACTGCGCTTCCTGACGCGCAGGTTCATCCCTGAAGCTCTGCCAGTGCACGAGCGCATCACCGATCGGCTGGGCAATTTGCTCGAACGGATAGCGCATATCCCAGGCCGTGGGCGCCGGCCTGGCGGAGGTGCGCTGGGCCACTTTGCCCCGGATCGCCCTTGAGAGGAACAGTGGCCCGCCCGTCAGCCGCTCGCGGGTGTTGTTGATTGCCCGCAGCGGCAGAAGGGAATGCGGATGGCCCGCGAGCAGGCTCAGGCGGACCTCTGCCGTCTCCCCCGCCGCGAGGTCGCCGATCGCCTGATAATCCCGACCCGCGATCAGGACGCAGGCGCGCAGGTCAGCTCGCGAGGCATTGCGGATTGATCCGGCGATGACGGCCTCTGGGTCCCCGTTCGCCGGAACGAATCGTAGCGCGGTGTCTATTTCTGGCAGGCTAAGCCGCTCACCACCCTGGGCATACAGCGTGCGCACGGTGGTGTTCTCCAGCGGCAAGTTTGTCACCAGGCTGGGGGTGCCGACCACAAACGTAGTCACTGGACCTGGCTCGTCGGCATCTCGCGGCGCAGCGATCATCTGAACGAGCGCACGGCCAGCCTCGACCCTGATTTGCTGATTGCGCGGCGCGAAGAAACCGAAGATGCTGAAGAGCCGGGCGTGGCTCGTCTGCATATCGCCCAGGGCGACGCTCAGCCGGTGGACGTAGGGCACGTTGCCGCGCGGACGAAAGCCGCTGAGTAAGCCGAGCAATGTGAAGGCCACCACAATGGTCGGCACAGTTAGCCAGGCCCATGACAGTCGTCTGAGCTTACGCAGCAAGAAAAAGTTCAAAGGGCCGACCGCGATCACGTAGAGGGCGAAGAACAACAGGACGAGCAGCGGTGAAGGAGGGCCGGCCACCGAGTGTGCAGACGCAGCCCAGATGAACAGTTCTTGGTCACGCACGACGCCGATGTCGGCGGCCAAGCCAGCCCGCCCACCCAACAGCGCAGTGAATAGCGCCACCCGCCCTGTCCAGTCCCGCAGCGGGGCCAGGGCCGGCTCAAACGCCAGTTGGTCCACGATGCCGCGCCCGATCTCTCGGCGCAAGATCAAGGGGGTTTCAGCGCTGCTGGCCAAACTGCGCGCGTGGCGCGTCGCCGGTTGCAAAGGCGAGACCAGCAAAGTCCCCGGCAGCGTAGGCAACGCGCCGTGCGCGAACGGTTGTGCAAAATCGTAGAGAGGAGCGGGGTCGGCGTTGGCGAGCACAGGCGCTGCACGACCAGGCGCGAGTTCCCCAAGGCCGGCGAGGACGCGCGCGGCGCCCGGCCCACCAGCCAAGATCAAATGGCCGCCGCCGATTACCCACTGATACAGCGCATCCCGCTGCGCCTGCGTGAGCAGAGCGGTGTCCACGTTTGAGAACACGATCGCGTCGGCTGACCCAAGCGCGGCGACGCGATCGGGCAATTGCTCCAGCCGAAGCGTGGCCAACGTGCTGCCGGCTCCGCTGGGCGCACGCACATCGCCAATGACGTTATAGGCGTCTGGCGGATCGCTGATGACCAACACCAACCGATCGGTGGCCGTCAGCTGACGAACGGTGGGGGTAGCGCTGGCGAGGACTCGGCCGGCTGACACCAAGCGCACCTCCAGTGAATCGCTGGCCGGCGATACGTAGAGGGTCACCTGGCGACGTGCGTTGCGGCCCAGCAGGACGGGCTGTGCAAAGCGTTCGGTGAGCGCCAGTGCCCTGTTGACCACTTCAACCTCCCCTTCCATCAGGTCGCTGGCGTTGGTGAGGCTGATATGCAGCGGGATCCAGGCGTTCTCTTTGACGTAGGCATTAAAGCCGGCCTCAACTGCCAGGCTTACTGCTGCCTCAAGCCGATGCGTCGGCTGTGCGAGGATGGGAGGGGGAGCGATGATGCCAACGTAAAGACACGCGAGCGCGAGTAAAGGCACTAATCGCGCCCTGTTCACCACGGCACGAAGATTATAGGCTCATCACCTCTGGGTGGGCGACGGTATGCCATCGCCCACCTGATGCGATGCCCCTATCATGAATGCATCCACCGAATACTGTTAGAATTGTCGTCGTCACTATGACCTTTCGCGTTCGTCGTGCGCCCTCAACCGGCGGTGTGTCGGGCAGGTCTCTCCCGGCGTGAGGAGCGCTAAGCAACCCGCGGACGTAGCCCCTGACACACGTGGGTGTTGGGGGCTTTTGTTTTTGTCAACCATGATCGTCAACGTGGGCATCTTCGGGGCAACCGGCTATACCGGTGTCGAGCTGATCAAGCTGCTGGGCCGGCATTCTCACGCACGCATTGCCTTCGCCCATTCAGAGAGCCACGCCGGTGCGCGGTTGAGCGAGGTCTTGGCTTGTCCCTTCGATATCCCTCTCGTCAGCGCGGACGATGCGCTGCTGCATAAGGCAGATGTCGTGTTTAGCTGCCTGCCCCACGGCGCCAGCGCTGCGCTGTGCAAGCGCGCCCTCGACGCCGGCCGGCGGGTGATAGACCTCTCGGCGGATTTTCGGCTGCGCGACGCAGCAACTTATGCCCACTGGTATGGCCACCCGCATCCTTATCCCGACCTCCTACCGCTCGCTGTCTATGGCCTGCCGGAAGTCCATCGGCGTGAGATCGCCCAAGCGCAACTGGTCGCAAACCCCGGCTGCTACCCCACCAGCATCATCCTGGGCCTATTGCCGTTGATCGAAGCGGGCGCGCTCGCCGACCCACTCGTGATCGCCGACAGCAAAAGCGGGGTGAGCGGCGCCGGCCGCAAGCCTTCTTTGACCACCCACTTCGTCGAGGTCAACGAATCGCTGGCGCCCTATAGCATCGGTCGCGCGCATCGCCACCTGCCGGAGATCGAACAGATGCTCAACGCACTCCGACCAGGCGTCCCTCCCGAACCGATCCGCCTCATCTTCTCGCCGCATCTATTGCCCATCTCGCGCGGCATCCTAAGCGTGATTTACCTTAGGATCAACGCGCTGCGCGAAGACGTGCTCACCCTGTTCAATCGTCGCTACGCAGACGAGCCGTTCGTGCGCATCCTGCCCGCTGGTCAAATCGCGACGATCGCTCACGCTGCGCACACCAACTACGCTGTGATCTCGGTCCATCCTGTAGCCGAGCTGCCCGATCGCGTCCAGATCGTTTGCTGCATTGATAACCTGGTGAAGGGCGCAAGCGGACAAGCCATCCAGAATATGAACGTGATGTTCGGCCTGGACGAGACGGAGGGGTTACGGTGATGAGTGACCTTCAGGTGATCAAGGTCGGCGGCAACGAGCTGGACGATTCGAGCTTCCTGGCGCAGCTCGTCGCTACCCTGGCCGGCCTGGCCCAGCGCGGGACAAAACTCGTCCTCGTCCACGGCGGCGGCAAGGCGCTGACTGCGCTATTGAGCGCCTTACAGATCGAGACTCGCTTTCAGGATGGGCTGCGGGTGACCGACGCGCGGACGCGCGATGCCGCGCTGATGGTGCTGAGCGGCCTGACCAACAAACAATTGGTGGCCGCCCTGACAATGCACGGTGTGGATGCCATCGGCTTGAGTGGTCTAGATGCCGGTTTAATCCGCGCCGGACGTTTAAACCCAACGCTGGGCTTCGTCGGTAGGCCAACCCACGTACGGGCTGAGCTGCTGCGCGCTTGTCTGGCTCAGGGCTGGCTGCCGGTGATCGCGCCGATGTCGCTGGGCGAGGATGGCGAGATTTACAACGTCAACGCCGACCACGTCGCTGGCGCAATTGCCGCGGCGATGAACGCGGCCCTGCTCACCTTCGTCACCAATGTGCCCGGCGTGCTGGATCGCAGCGGGGAGCTTCTGTCCGAACTTTCTGCCGCCCAAGCCGAGGCGCTGATCGCCGATGGCACGATCTCCGGCGGGATGATCCCCAAGGTGCGCACTGCGCTGGAGGCGCTCAACGCCGGCGTGGGCCGCGTGCGCATCACGAACCTGGAAGGCATCGCCAATCATGCCGGCACGATATTCGCCCGATGAACGCCGAGATGCGCACGCTGGTCGAGATCGTCCTGCGCGACTTCCCTTCAGCGCAGGCCATCTATCTGTTCGGCAGCTATGCACGAGGTGAACAACATACACAGAGCGACATAGACCTGGCGGTGCTGTTGCCGGTGGACATCGCGCGCGCCGCCGGTGACCTGCGCCTGAGCGACACCGCGCTGGCGCTCGCCAAACAGGCGCGCAGAGACGTTGACTTGGTCAACCTGCGGCTTGTCTCCACCGTCTTTCAGAACGAGATCATCCATACAGGCGTGTTGCTCTACTGCAGCGACGAGCCGGCGCGCCAAGAGTTTGAGATGTTGGCCCTGTCGGCATACATTAAGCTGAGCGAGGAGCGCGCGGATATCCTGCGGGCATTCCTTCGGACCAGACAGGCCTACGACGTATCGCAATGAACAACGTCGTTATTAACAAGGTGCAGAGCATTCAACGCTATGTGAAGCGCGCCCGCGAGGAGTATAGTCAGAAGGAGTCGGCTAATAAAAAAACACGCCTAGGTGAGCGAGTAATGTTATGTCTAGGATTCTGAGATCCCTTCCTGTTGGCGAGAAGATCGGCATCGCGTTCAGCGGTGGGCTGGACACCAGCGCAGCCGTCACCTGGATGCGCGAGCACGGCGGCATTCCTTATGCCTACACGGCCAACCTCGGCCAGCCCGACGAACCGAACTACGACGAGATCCCCCAGCGCGCGCTCAGACACGGCGCTGAGAAGGCCGTGTTGGTGGATTGTCGCCGGCAACTGGTGGAGGAAGGGTTGGTCGCGCTTCAGTGCGGCGCCTTCCACATTAGCACCGCCGGTAAGTTCTACTTCAACACCACACCGCTGGGCCGCGCCGTGACCGGCACGATGCTGGTCAACGCAATGAAGGAAGACGGCGTGAACATCTGGGGCGACGGGAGCACCTACAAAGGCAACGACATCGAGCGCTTCTATCGCTACGGCTTGCTGGTCAACCCTCATCTGCGCATTTACAAGCCATGGCTGGACGAAGCCTTTGTTCGGGAACTGGGCGGTCGCCGTGAGATGAGCGAGTGGCTGGCCAAGCGAGGCTTCCATTACAAGATGTCCGCCGAGAAAGCATATTCCACCGACGCCAACATCCTGGGCTGCACGCATGAAGCCAAGCACCTGGAGTTCCTGGACACCAGCGCGCATATTGTTGAGCCGATGATGGGCGTGCGCTTCTGGGATCCGGCTGTGCCTATAGAGCCGGAGGTGGTGACGGTGACGTTCTATCAGGGCTTGCCGGTCGAGATCAACGGGCGCGAATATCGCGATCCGGTGGCGATGATGATGGAAGCGAATCGGATCGGTGGACGACACGGCTTGGGCTTTAGCGATCAGATAGAGAATCGCATCATCGAAGCCAAGAGCCGCGGCGTATACGAGGCGCCAGGGATGGCGCTGTTGTTCATCGCCTACGAGCGGCTGGTGACGGCCATTCACAATGAGGACACCATAGATAACTACCGAACGCTCGGCCGCCGGCTGGGTCGGCTGCTCTACGCAGGTCGCTGGTTCGACCCCCAGGCGATGATGCTGCGCGACAGCCTCCAGCGCTGGGTGGGTAAAGCCATCACCGGAACGGTCACGTTGGAGCTGCGCCGCGGGGACGATTACACCATTCTCAACACGACCGGCCCACACCTCACCTATCACCCTGAGCGGTTGAGCATGGAGAGCGGCAAAGCTGAGTTTGGCCCGCTCGACCGCATCGGCCAGCTCACCATGCGCAACCTGGACATCGCCGACAGCCGCGAGAAGCTTCAGGTCTATGCCCAAGCTGGCGTGCTCAACATCGAAGGCGGCGAGGCCTTCGGCCTGCTCAAGGGCGATGGCCGACCGGGCATCGCCAAAGGCAAGGACGCCGGAGAGGAATTGTTGATAGACCTAGATGGTTGATGCTCATCAGCGCACATGGTCTCGGTTCGGCCAGCGACCCCGGATGATGTCGCCGCGATTGCGGCGCTGATCGCACAGAACGTCCGCAAAGGCGGTCTGTTGCCACGCGACGAAGCCGACATCCGCGCACATCTGGACAACTTCCTCGTGGCCGAGGATGGCGATGCCGACCAGCCGGGCCGGGTGATCGCCTGTGGCTCGCTGGTGCCGATGAACGCCACGCTGGTCGAGCTACGCTCGCTGGCAGTAGATGAGCACGCGCGGGGCGGTGGGGTTGGGCGGCGGTTGGTGGCTGCGCTCGTCGAGGAAGCGCGTCGCCGCCAGTTCGGCACCATCTTCGCCCTCACGCGAGCGGTGGGCTTCTTTGAGAAATGCGGGTTCTCCGTGGTGCCTAAGGAGTTCTTCCCGGAGAAAGTCTGGAACGACTGCGTGGCTTGTCCGATGCTGGAGAACTGCGATGAGGTGGCTGTGATGATGCCCTTACAACCCGACCGGGCCAGCGGGTTCCAGATCAGACCAGAAGACCGCGAGCGCGTGCTGCGCGCCGTACAGGCTGGCCGCCTCGCCCGTCGTGCAGTCAGCCGCGAGAACCTCATCCCGTTGGAAACTGTCACGCGACTACATCCAGGCGCAACGCCGGCCGCGGGACGCGGCGTGCGTAAGGTAGTGCTGGCCTACAGTGGCGGGTTGGACTCGGCAGTCATCGTCCCGTGGCTGATCGAGACGTATCAGTGTGAGGTCGTCTGCTTTGTCGCCAACATCGGCCAGCGTGAAGACCTCGATGCCGTCTGCCAGCGCGCTCTGCGCAGCGGTGCTGCTAAGGTCGTCGTCAAAGACCTGCGCGACGAGTTCGCCAACGAGTTCCTTCTGCCGCTCCTCCAGAGTGGTGCCATCTACGAAGGCGGGGATTTGCTCGGGGCGCCGATCGCTCGGCCACTTATCGCCAAACACCAGGTGATGATCGCCAAACAGGAGGAGGCTGATGCTTTGGCGCACGGCGCTACGGGCAAAGGCAACGATCAAGTCTGCTTTGAGCTGGCTTACATGGCCTTGAACCCCAACCTGCGCGTGATCGCGCCGTGGCGCGAGTGGCAATTCACCAGTCGGGATGAGCTGCTGGCCTACGCGCGTGCACGGCATGTGCCGCTCGACCTGCGCAGCGATGCGGCCTACACCCTAGATGAGAACCTCTGGCACTGCAGTCGGGAGGGCGGGGAGCTCGAGGACTTGGCGTATGAGCCGGCAGAGGCGCTGTGGCGCTGGACGAACACGCTCGAAGAAGCGCCCGATCAACCCGAATATCTAGAAATAGAATTCGTCAATGGCATCCCCAAGCGCTTAAACGGCCTGTCGCTGAGCGGCGCTGCGCTCATTGAGCGCATCAACGAGATCGGAGCGTTGCACGGCGTTGGTCGCTCCGATTTTGTCGTCAATCGGCTGGTGGGGATGAAGTCGCGCCGACTACAGGAAGCGCCTGCTGTGACGATCCTGCGGGCTGCTCATCAAGCACTAGAGCAACTTGTTTTGGACCGCGAGACGATGCACTTTAAGCAACTGGTCGCCTTGCGCTACGCTGACCTGGTGTATAGCGGTCAGTGGTTTACCCCGCTGCGCGACGCGCTCCAGGCGTTTATCACTGTTACCCAGCGCGACGTGACCGGCAGTGTGCACCTCAAACTCTTCAAGGGGCATGTTCAGGTGGTGCGGCGTCATGCTGCCTACTCGCTCTATCGCGCCGACTTGGCCACTCTGAACGGCAGCGAACACTACCGACACGATGACGCACAGGGGTTCGTTCAGGTATATGGGCTGCCAACGTGGATCAAAGCTCAGCTCGATCAGCAACGCGCAGCGCGCCGTTCGCCGACTCGCAAAGGGCAACGGGACTAGAACGCCTGCGCGCGTCGCTTGTAGGTTTCAGGCTGCTGATGGGCGCTCGCCGGTGGCGTCTTGCAAGGCATCGTCCCATCCAACCAGGCTGCCATCTTGGACCAAGACGACGCGCGACTCAGTCGCTAACGCTGATGCGCCCTGAGTGAGCCGTTTGCCGGCTGCGACGGGTATTGCCGGCAGCCCTGCTTTGCGCAGTAACGCCGCACGCGCCGCCGCGCGCATCACATCGTTTTGATCAACCACGTAAGAGACTTCAACAGCCAGCCACAACTCGCCTTCCCCCTGTGGGGGCAACAGCCGGCCGCGCACAATCAAGTCTAAAGCGACGATCTGTCGGATTTCCTCCTCATCAAGGCGATCTCTCAGCACATCCCACATGTCGCCGGCGTCCACGACCTTTGGTTTCTTTAGGCGACTGCCGAAGATGGCGCCGACCTTGGCGCGATAGTCCATTTCGAGCAGGGTGCCTTTCAGCTCACCGATCTGTTCTTCCGTGCGCTGCTGGAACTCGGCCAGCCGTTCATCTGTCCGTCGCTGGGCTTCGGCCAGTTCGATGAAGCGTTGGTCGGTGCGCTGCTGGAACTCGGCCAGCCGCTCATCTGTCCGTCGCTGGGCTTCGGCCAGTTCGATGAAGCGTTGGTCGGTGCGCTGCCGGAACTCGGCGATCTGCTGCTCGATGCGCTGCTGGAACTCGGCCATCTGCTGCTCGATGCGCTGCTGGAACTCGGCCATCTGCTGCTCGATGCGCTGCTGGAACTCGGCCATCTGCTGCTCGATGCGCTGCTGGAACTCGGCCAGCCGCTCGTCTGTTCGCCGCTGGGCTTCGACCAATTCGCGCACCAGGTCTGGCAACGTCAGCAGCTCATCAGTGAGTAGAACACGCCGCACTTCGGCCAGCCACTCCGGCTGCTCACGCAGGATGCGCAAGAGATCATTTAGATCGTTGACAGTAAAAGCCATTTACGTAATTATAAGGTCCCGTGTATGCCCCATCACTCTGGGGAGAGCTCAAATTCGGAGTGATATAAAGTCCTGAGAGACTACGACGGTATCCGGGATAGACCCCTCGCGTTTGGCGGACAAGCTGCGATACAAAACAGCGTAGCTCGGCGTTGTTTGCCTCGACCGAATCAGTCTGCGGCTTGCTGCGCGCTACCGGGTGACGACTGCGACGATCTAAGCTACGTATCCGTCCGAGCAAAATTGGAACGTATCGGTCAACCACGTTTTGAACTACTCAACCGTACGTTCGGTCACCGATGCCTAATTCGTCATTTATTACATTAAAAAACTACAATAAATCAAAGTTTATTTTTGTCTCGTAAAGTTATATAACGCATCTAGCTCGGTCACCTCCGAAGTGGCGGGCATGGGCGGCTCACGAAGCAACATCCCTGTCCCGCCAATGGCAGACGGATTCCTTTTTGCGTTGGGTGAATCCCTCAACAACCATCTGCACTGCTTTTCACGCGTCTTGTCCTCTAGGTTTTGGTTTGGGCATGGTTGATTGCTTGCATTCATACTTCTGCAAGCCACTGCGAGTGCTTTGTGCACCTCTTAGCTGCCGCAAAGAGGCATGGATGGCTGACTGGTCTTCTAGAAAATTAAACCTCTTCTTATTGGTTCACTTCTGAAGCGGTGCATTCACCCATAAGGAGCGTGGGCCACTCGCTCGCTATACCGACTATTATGTGAGGAGCGTAGCATTGCTACACCCTCATACGAAGCATCTCAACTTCTGTCCCACCAAAGCCTCAAGAAGTCATGTACGCCCAAGCCTGTTGTCATGCCGAGTGGCAGCGAAGCGTCTAAACGCCCACCCAACCAAAGCGTTGCGAGGCCGGCAAACATCCGGGACTTGTGATGCTGGCAGCATCTGGTAAACCTTTATCGCCTTGCGACAACTCAGTCAGGCGCGAATCTAGATTCGCTGCTAGCGCTCAGAATGACGGGGCAGGCAGGGCATTGAGCGACCCTAGTGTGCTCGATCCGTCAAGCATCACCGATCTGCGCGATGCTTCGCAGCGATGAGGTGAGTGATGCGCTTGTAGATGACCGACACGTGTGCTCAAACGACGCAGCCTTTCATCCCGAATTGGAACACTCCCGTGTTTGAGGTGTGTTCACAGCAACGAGCAGAAGCTTGCCCTCGCGCGGGAACGCCAATGTTTGCACCAACGAGGAGATCGGCGCTCACGCCGGACTCACGGAGTCACCGCTGGCTGCCGATCATCGGATCAATCCGCCGATCTGCACGAACAGCGGCGCGAAGACCAACGAGACCACGCTCATGAGTTTGATCAAGATGTTGAGCGATGGGCCAGAGGTATCCTTAAACGGGTCGCCCACTGTATCGCCGACCACGGCGGCTTTGTGGTTCTCTGACCCCTTGCCGCCCAGCTCGCCGGCCTCGATGTACTTCTTGGCGTTATCCCAGGCCCCGCCTGCGTTGGCCATCATCACTGCCAGCACAAAGCCGCTGCCGGTCGCACCCACCAGCAGGCCGGCCAGTGCCGCCGGCCCTAACACAACCCCCACCACCAGCGGCACAGCCACTGCCAGCACACCCGGCAGCACCATCTCGCGCAGCGCTGAACGTGTGCTGATCGCCACGCAGCGCGCATAGTCGGCCCGCGCGCCAGGTGCGCCTTCCTTCAGGCCAGGAATCTCGCGGAACTGCCGGCGCACCTCCTCGACGATCTGCATGGCCGCCCGTCCTACCGCCGTCATCGTAATCGCGCTAAACAGGAAGGGCAGCATTGCGCCGATCAGCAGCGCGCCCAGCAGGCGCGGGTCGAGCAAGGTCAGCTCGGCAGCCTGCAAGCCGCTGGTCTGGGCGTAGGCTGCGATCAGCCCCAGCGCCGTCAACACTGCTGAGCCGACGGCGAAGCCCTTGCCGGTGGCCGCGGTGGTGTTGCCCAGCGAGTCCAGCGCGTCGGTGCGCGCGCGCACCTCTTTGGGCAGATGCGACATCTCGGCGATCCCGCCGGCGTTGTCGGCCACTGGTCCGTAGGCGTCGGTTGCCAGCGTGATCCCCAGCGTGCTCAGCATCCCAACGGCTGCCAGCGCCACGGCGTATAGCCCGCTGTCAGCTCCGCCCGACCGGCCTCCGACATCGTTATTAAAGCCCAATAAATACGCGCCGACCACCGCGACGACGATGATCACCACCGGCGGGAGCGTAGAGCGCATCCCCACCGCTAGACCCTCGATGATCAAGGTTGCGACGCCAGTGCGCGAAGCCAGCGCGATCCCTTGGGTTGGCCTCTCGGTATAGCTGGTGAAAAACTCGGTGAAATAGGCGATCAGCAGGCCAGCCACCAACCCCAGGAGGACCGCGAAGAAGATCGGCCAACCAATCGTCCCGTCCAGCGCGATCAGGATAGCGATTGCCGGCACGATCAGTATCGAAGCCGTCCAAATTGCCGTTCGCAAGGTGCGCAGCAGGTCGGCCTGCGTCGCGTTCTCGCGCGTCCGCACCAGGAACGTGCCGATCAGCGCGGCCAAGATGCCGACGGCGGCAATCGCAAACGGCAACAGGACGGCTGTGGGGCTCAGCTCTCCACGCGCGGCGCCCACCATTGCCACCGCCGAAGCGGCCACGATCGAGCCGACATACGACTCGTAGAGGTCTGCGCCCATGCCGGCCACGTCTCCGACGTTGTCGCCGACGTTATCGGCCACCACTGCAGGATTGCGCGGGTCATCCTCTGGAATGCCGGCCTCGACCTTGCCCACCAAGTCCGCGCCTACGTCGGCTGCCTTGGTGTAAATGCCGCCGCCGACGCGGGCGAACAGGGCGATGGATGACGCACCGAAGGAGAAGCCGGCCAGCGCGTCCACCGCCAACTGGCCCATGCCGAACGCCAGGAACAGCAGCCATAGGCCGAGCAGCCCGATGCTCACCACGCTCATGCCCATTACGCTGCCGCTGCGGAAGGCCACCCGCAGGCCGGCGTCCAGCGACTTCATCGCCGCTGCGGTGGTGCGCGCGTTCGCGCGGGTGGCGATGTTCATCCCGATGAAGCCGGCAAGCGCCGACGTAAAGGCGCCGACGATGAAGCACACCGCCGTTTGCCAGCGGATGAAGATGGCGATCACGATGGCCACCGCAGCGGCAAAGACGATCAACACGCGATACTGCTGTGCCAGGAACGCTTGCGCGCCCTCGCGGATTGCCCCGCTGATGCGCTGCATGGTCTCATTCCCGGCATCCTGGCCCAGGATGTTCAGCGCGGTGACGACGACGTACACAATGCCGATCAGGCCAACAGCAATTGGAAGCAGCAACAGGGGGAGAGTTGAAGCTGAGAGAGACATCGTTGTTCGTAAACTCCTCTAACGATCGCTCACTGATTGCCGTTATGGATTCTACCCACGTTGATCGCCCGGAGGCGCATGGGGGTGCATTCACCAATAGGGGCAGCCTTCCACACAAGCGATGCTGCCGGCGAAGGCGAATCGAAAGGATGGACGACGGCCCTGCCGTCGCTCACCCAGGGCGCTGTCCCTAGCCGTGAATGCACCCTCGCCTACGTATTCCCTATCCCGCTGTAGAATCTGGCAGGGCTGTTATGACTGCGCACGACAGGGACTACTACGCAATCATGCAGGTGGATGAGTTGGCGGAGAGCGTGGTCATCGCTGCTGCGTATAAGGCGCTGGCGGCCAAGTATCATCCCGACCGCAACCCCTCGCCGAACGCCACGCGCCAGATGCAGGCGCTCAACGAGGCCTACGCAGTGCTCTCCGACCCATACAAGCGGGCCGAATATGACCGACAACGCCCTCGCCGGCGAAATGTCAGCGCAGATGGCTATCCGCCCGCTACATACAACGGCACAAGCTTGGCCGATGGGCGATCGCGCGAGCGCGTTGAGCGCCTCACGCAGCGCATCCGCGACGTGCAAGAACATGCCCTCCAACAGATTCAGCTCATCCAGGAGCGGGCAGCCCAGCAAATCCGCGACATCCAAGAGCGCGCCGCCCAGCAGGTCAAGGCCATCCAGGATCAGACCGCCCAGCAGATTCGCGAGATTCAACAGCGAGCCGCCGAGCAAATCCGCAGCATCCAGGAGCAACTGCTGTAGTCATTTCTCCGGCTGGAGCAGGCCGTAGTCGCCGTCCTTGCGCCGATACACCACCTTCACTCGGTCGTCGTCGGCATGGACGAAGACGAAGAAGTCGTGGCCCAGCAGCTCCATCTGTTCAATTGCTTCCTCGATGCTCATCGGCACGATCTGGAAGGTCTTGATGCGCACCAGCTTGGGCGGCGGGGTGGCTTCCACTTCTTCTGCGATGGGCAACGCCTCGGCTGCTAACAACTCGGTGTCCTCGAGCGCGGGTGCGCTGCCGCGCTTGCGATCGATCCGCCGGCCCTTATAGCGGGCGATGCGGTGATACATCTTCTCCAGCGCCAGGTCGAAGGCGACCAGGGGGTCAGCGTTTTGTTCTTCTACCCGCAGCAAGGTGCGCCGGCGGCGTATGGTGAGTTCGACGCATTTGGGCACGTCGCGCTTGGTGCTCTGGCGCGTGAACTCCACGCGCACCTCCTCGATGCCGGGCAGATAACGCTGTAGTCGCTCCACTTTGCTGCGCACGTATTTATCCAGCCGCTGGCTGACGTTCATACTGTGACCAAGGATTGAGATTTGCATAGGGTCTCCTTCAACGAGAGTAATGTTCAGGCGCGGGCCAGCGTGAGCGCGATCACCCGGCTGGCGCCGGCCCGGTATAAGACGATGGCACATGCTGAGATCGTTGCACCTGTGGTGAACACGTCATCTATCAGCAGCACTGCTCTCCCATCTAACGCTTGCGCAGCGACGAACGCGCCGCGCACGTTGGCGCGCCGTGCCTCGGGATCGTCCAAGCGCGCTTGCTGCTGGGTAGCGCGGACGCGGCGCAGTGCCTGAGCCCACACGGGGGCGTTGGCGACCGTGCTCACCTCGCGCGCCAGCAGCGCGCTTTGGTTGAACCCGCGTTCGCGCAGGCGAGATGAATGCAAGGGGACGGGCACGATCGCGTCAACCGGCTGGCCATGGCGCGCCCAAAGTGCCCCCATCCGCGCCCCTAAGATGGACCCTAAATGGATGTATCCCTCGTACTTAAAACGGTGGATCGCTTCGCGCAGCGGGGACTCAAATTTGGCTGCTGAGAGCACCTTGAGGTCGGGGTAGCCATCATCCAGCGGTTGGGCAACTGCGATCGCCTCGCCCTCCAACCAGGGCACCCGTGTGTCGCAGTCGTCGCACCACCAACCGAGGCCGGCTCGGCCACAGCCCCCACAGCAGGGGGGATAAAACAAATCGAGCAGGAAGTCAAAAGTGCGCCTGACCAGGCTGATGGCTGCGCTGTGCGACATAGCGGGATGGTAAACGCGATCAATGTACTGGGCAACTCTAACGCGCTACTATCAGCCGGCTGAAGAAGTCGGTGATGGTCGGCCCCAGTAGCACTGCGATGGTGATCAACACGATTGAGAAGAGAATCACAATCAAGGCAAAGTCAATGACGCTGCCGCGCTCGCTCTCTCCGCCAGGGGATCTCATGTGATGCCTTGATTATATGCCCGGCTTAGCTGCATCGCGCAGAAGTGGCGTTGGCCCAATAGAGATGTCTCACTGGATGCTGTGCTTTCAAATTTCTCGTTCTCCGCGCGAGAGCAATCTTATCGAATGCACCGTGTAGTAGGTGCGTTCACGAGTGGGCGGAAGGCGAGCGAAGGCGTTGTCTCTGCTGGCCTGCCTGTGGTGGGGTTAGGGCAGCGCTACGCAGGGGGGACGCGGTTCACGTAGTTGACCAAGATGTAGCGCCGGCCGGTTTTGTCGTCGTGGCCAATAGTGACGGCGGTGAGCGAGGCCGGTGCGATGCTCAGGCGCTGGAAGTGATCAAAAGGCATGCCCAGGTAATGGGCCAGCGCGGCCTTGATCACGTCGGCATGGGCGACGATGGCCAGCACTTGAGGGCGGCGCTTCGGCTTATCCTCTGCGCCGCCGCCGGCTGGGTCGCCCGAGGCCTGCACCTCTCGATCAGGATGAGCGGCGATGAGCGCCTCTAGTGCCTGCACGACCCGCTGCTGCATCTCGAGCAGCCCTTCCCCATTAGGGAAGCGCGCTTGTGAGGGGGTCTCAATGACCACGCGCCAGAAGTCGCGGGTGGCTTCGTCCTCGCTCAGCCGCTTGATCTCCATGCCGGTGTAATCGCCGTTATCGGTGTCGGCTAAATCACGACAGATCGCCACGGGCAGGTTGCGGTCGGCAGCGATCCGCCAAGCGGTCTCGATCGCTCGCTCAAGTGGGCTGCTGTAGATGGCATCGAGGGGGTGTTCGTGCAAGAGGCGGGCGAGCGCTTCGGCCTGTCGGCGGCCTTCTTCATTGAGGTGAATGTTGGGCGTGCGCCCAGGCAGCCGGCCGGTCTTCACGAAGTCGTTGGTGGCATGGCGGATCAACAGGAGGACGGGCATGGCTATCCGACAGGCTTGGGCACGTCGTGCAGTGCTTTGATCTTAAAGGTGTCAAAGTCACGGGCGATGACGGTGTTGGGGAAGATGGCGCGCGCCTCCGCCTCCAGGTCGCGCTCGCGATACCGCCCGGAGATGTGGGTAAGGATGAGCTGTTGGACGCCGGCTCGCTGCGCCAGCCGCGCAGCTTGCGCGGCCGTGATGTGGCCGTTTTGACGCGCGATCTCAGCGTCGCTCTCCATATAGGTAGCTTCAGTGACCAAGGCGTGCGCGTTGCGCGCAATGCGCTCCAGCCCGTCGATCTCACCGATGTCGCCAGTGATCACCAACTTGGTCCCGGGCTGGAGTTCGCCTAGCACGTCGTCGGGGTAGATCACGCGGCCGTCGGCCAGGGTGACGGGCAGGCCTTTCACCAACGTGCGCCGCTCCGGGCCTTGGGGCACGCCCAGCGCGTTGGCCTTCTCATTCAGAAAGGGCCGTCGCGAGTGTTCTTGAAAGACGAAGCCGAAGCAGTCTGGCCCACGGTGGCGGACCGGGAAGGCAACGATGTCAAAGTCGTCGCCTTGAAAGACGTAGCCTGGCTGAATGGCAATCAGATTGATCTCGATCGGCGGGCGTGTGCCGCGGAAGACGATCCGGTTGATCAAGTCCTCGATGCGGTCGAGGGCGCTCTGGCCGCCGTAGATGTTCATGTGGTCCAGCGTCTCCCACTGACCCAGCGTGGAGAGGATGCCGGCCAGCCCCAGAATGTGGTCGAGGTGAGGGTGGGTGATGAGGATGTGTTCCAGTCGGCGGAATCCAAGCCCGCTGCTGAGCAACTGGCGCTGTGTGCCCTCGCCGCAGTCCACCATGAAGCGGTGTTCATCATGGGCAACGATGACCGATGAGAGGCCGCGCTTGGGCAGCGGCGCCGAGGCCGCCGTGCCGAGGAAGGTCAGCTCGAACATGTGTCACTGAGCCTGGGCCAAGCGTTCAGCGTATTGCCGGCGATAGAACTCTTTGAACTCGCCGCTCTTGATCTTGCGCCACCACCAGGCGTTGTTCACATACCACTCCACGGTTTCGCGCAAGGCGGACTCGAAGTCGCTGCGCGGCGCCCAGCCCAGCGCGCGCGCCTTGCGGGTATCCAACGCATAGCGCCGATCGTGGCCGGGCCGGTCGGCCACATGGCGGATCAGCGATTCCGGCTTGCCGAGGATGGCCAGCATCATGCGCACCACGTCAATGTTGTGGCGCTCATTCTCCCCGCCCAGGTTGTATGCTTCGCCCACCTCGCCGCGCGTCAGCACCAGGTCTATGCCTTGCACGTGGTCCATGACGTAGAGCCAGTCGCGCACCTGCATGCCATCGCCATAGAGCGGGAGGGGTTGGTCGTCTATCGCGTTGGTGATGAACAGGGGGAGCAATTTCTCCGGATACTGATATGGGCCAAACGTGTTCGAGCCGCGGGTGATGGTGACCGGCAGGTTATAGGTGACGCGGTAGGCGCGGATGAGCAGCTCAGCAGCGGCTTTGCTGGCTGCGTAGGGCGAGTTGGGCTTTAGAGGATCGTCTTCCGTCGAGCGGCCCTCCGGCACATCTCCATATACCTCGTCGGTCGAGACCTGGTGAAATCGCTCGACGTTGAGTTCGCGAGCCGCCTCCAACAAGACGTAAGTGCCGTATACGTCGGTCATGATGAAGGCGTCGGGGTTCAAGATCGAGCGGTCAACGTGCGACTCGGCAGCGAAGTTGACGATGGCGTGGACGCGGTGTTGGCGGATGGTCTCGAACACCACCTCGCGGTCGGCGATGTCACCGCGGACAAAAGTGTAGCGTCCTTTGAACGCCTCTGCGACGTCACGCAGGTTGTCCAAGTTGCCGGCATAGGTGAGCTTGTCCAATACGATCACGTGCCAGTCGGGATGCGCCTGTAGAGCGTAGCGCACGTAGTTCGAGCCGATGAAGCCGGCGCCACCGGTGACGAGAATGTTCTTCATGGGTACAACAGCAGTGTCTGAGAGTTTCCGTGTGGGACTTTAAGGATATGCGCAGTTGTGTCAGAGCGTCGCAACGCGCATTTTACTTTGACAGTCCTGAGCTTTAGGCACCTGGGAGGGCCCGATAGGAAGGAAGTCTAACTTTCGGATTGACCCGTGCCTGTTCACGAATCACCGCCCGCTCCGGCCTGTCATGCTTAGGGGCGCAGCGCTGCTGTGTCCCCAAGCGAAGCATCTAAAATCCTGGCCGACTAGCCCCCGTCGCGCTCAGTAGTCCTGCAGCGGCTCAACCAAGTGCGATCCCATACCCTTCACTCAGATGACGGAGGAGCAGGGCGCTGCGCGTTCACCACCGGTCATGCCGAGCGTGTGGGAGTAGCTGCCTACTCGATTGGCCTGGTTACGGGAGGGGGCACCTCCAATTTCGAACGCGCCTCTCTCATCGTCCGCTCACCGCGCGCGTGCTATAGTCCCGCCGTACCCACCATGGCCCAGGACAAGATCATCGTGCGCGGCGCGCGCGTCCATAACCTCAAAAACATCAACGTCGAGATCCCGCGCGACAAGCTGGTGGTGATTACCGGTCTGAGCGGCAGTGGCAAATCCTCGCTGGCTTTTGACACGATCTTCGCCGAGGGCCAGCGCCGCTACGTGGAGAGCTTGAGCGCCTACGCCCGCCAGTTCCTCGGCCAAATGGAGAAACCCGATGTAGATCAAATCGAGGGTCTATCGCCGGCTGTCTCAATTGACCAGAAGGGCAGCAGCCACAACCCGCGCTCCACGGTCGGCACGGTGACCGAAATCTACGACTACCTGCGCCTGTTATTCGCGCGGATCGGCGTGCCACATTCGCCGGTCACCGGCCTGCCGCTTACCTCGCAGACCCCGCAGCAAATCGTGGATCAGCTCGCTGCGCTGCCGGCGGGGACGCGCCTACAGCTCCTCGCCCCGCTGATCAAAGACCGCAAGGGCCATCATCAGCAGGTCCTCGCCGATGTGCGCAAGCAGGGCTTCGCCCGCGTCCGCGTGGATGGCGAAATCCGCGCGGTAGATGAGGAGATCACGCTGGACCGCTACAAGCTCCACACCATTGAGGCGGTGGTTGACCGCTTGGTTGTGCCGCCCGCCGATGAATCAGAGGACGAGCGTCGCGCGTTCCTCTCTCGACTTAACGATTCGGTCGAGACCGCGCTCAAGCTGGGCGATGGGTTCCTCATCGCCATGATCCAAGAGCCGGGCGAAGCCGGCTGGCGCGATGTCCTGTTCAGCGAGAAGCGGGTGGACCCCGCCACCGGCAAGAGCTACCCCGACCTGGAGCCTAAGTTGTTCTCCTTCAACTCGCCACAGGGCGCTTGTCCGGAGTGCCAGGGGCTGGGCAGCAAGCGCGAAATTGACCCCGCGCTGGTCGTGCCCAACCCTGATCTCTCGCTGGAAGAGGGCGCGATCAACGCGATCGGCTGGAATAGCGACAATGACGAGGCATGGGGGTGGCAAATACTGCGCGCCGCCTGTAAAGCCTACGGCATCCCAATGGATAAGCCCTGGCGTACGCTCAGCAAGGCGCAGCGCGATTTGATCCTCTACGGGAGCGGCGACGGCCACCGCCTGCGCCTGCACTATGTCAATCGGCTGGGCGAGCGCCGGCAGTACGACGTGACTTTTGAGGGCGTGATCCCTAACCTGGCTCGCCGCTACCGCGAGAGCACCAGCGACTACGTCAAGCAAAGCATCGAGGCGGTGATGAGCTTTCGCACTTGCGAAGCCTGCGGCGGCAAGCGGCTGAAGGAAGAGGTGCTGTGCGTGAAGGTGGCCGGCAAGAACATCGCCGAGGTCACCGACATGAGCATCACCCAAGCGCTGGCGTGGGTGGACTCGCTGGGCGTCCTGGACGAAGCGAAGCCCGCCGACCCGCGCCAAAACGGCCACGCGCCGGCCTCGCCGCTCAGCGCGCGGGAGAAGCAGATCGCCCGCCAGATCGTCAAGGAGATTCGCGCGCGCCTGCAATTCCTCGTGGATGTTGGCCTGGACTATCTGACGCTCAGCCGCAGCGCCAATACGCTCAGCGGCGGAGAGGCCCAGCGCATCCGCCTGGCGACTCAGGTCGGGTCACAGCTCACCGGCGTGCTCTACGTGCTGGACGAGCCGAGCATCGGCCTGCACCAGCGCGACCAGCAACGGCTGATCAACACGCTGCTGAAGATGCGCGACCTGGGCAACACCGTGCTGGTCGTGGAGCACGACGACGACACCATGCGGGCAGCCGATTGGATCATTGACATGGGGCCAGGCGCCGGCGAGCACGGCGGGCAGGTGGTGGCTGCCGGCACACCGGAGCAGATCATGCAACATCCGACTTCGCTCACCGGCGCCTATCTCAGCGGCCGCAAGCGCATTCCGGTGCCCGCCCAGCGCCGTCCCGGCAACGGCAAATGGCTGGTCATCAAGGGCGCGCGGGAGAACAACCTGAAGAACATCGACGTGCACATCCCGCTCGGCAAGTTCGTGGTCGTCACCGGCGTCAGCGGCAGCGGCAAGTCATCGCTGATCGTCGAGTGTCTATATAAAGGGCTGGCCAACCGCCTGAACGGCGCGCTGGAGCAGGCCGGCGACTTTGACGACATCCTCGGCTGGGAACATCTGGACAAGATCATCAACATTGACCAGCAGCCAATTGGCCGCACGCCGCGCAGCAACCCGGCCACTTACACCGGTCTCTGGACGCCGCTGCGCGACCTCTTCGCCAGCCTGCCGGAGAGCAAGCTGCGCGGTTACAAGAGCGGCCGCTTCTCGTTCAATGTCAAGGGCGGTCGCTGCGAAGCCTGCGAGGGCCAGGGCGTGCTGTTGATCCAGATGCAGTTCATGCCCGATATTTACGTCACCTGCGACGTGTGCCACGGCACGCGCTTCAACCGCGAGACGCTCCAGGTGCGCTACAAGGGCAAGAACATCGCGGAGGTGCTGGACATGACGGTGAGCGAGGCGATGGACTTCTTCAAGGACATCCCGGCCATCGCGCGCAAGCTCCAGACGCTGGAGGAGGTGGGGCTGGGCTATATTCGGCTGGGCCAGCCGGCCACCACGCTCAGCGGCGGCGAGGCTCAGCGCGTCAAGCTCAGCCGCGAGCTGAGCAAGCGCGCCACCGGCCGCACCATCTACGTCCTGGACGAACCCTCGGTCGGCTTGCACCACGAAGACGTCAACAAGCTGATCCACGTGCTCAACCGGCTGGTGGACGACGGCAACACCGTCGTGGTGATCGAGCATCACCTCGACATCATCAAGGTCGCCGACTGGGTGATTGACCTGGGGCCGGAGGGCGGTGAGGGCGGCGGGCGGATCGTCGCCCAGGGGACGCCGGAGCTGGTCGCCCAGGTCGCCGAGAGCCATACCGGCCGCTTCCTCAGGCGCGTCTTAGAGGAAGCCGGCGCAGGGCAGGATGTTCAGCCGGCGCTCGCCAGCCTGCGCTAGAGCAGCGGCTGCCAGCGCAAGGCGAGGACGAAGGCCAGCCCAGCCAGCAGCGCCGCCAGCGCGACGAAGACCGCGCTGATCTCCATCGTCTCGTATTTGGCGATGAGCTGGGTGGGCACGTCGCGGAAAGCCTGGAGCAATTCCTCTAGGCTTTCGGCGGAGTAATACCGCGCCGAGGTCATGGCCGCCACTTGCTTGAGCGTCTCCTCGTCAATCCCGCGTCGGAACTGCCCCCAAGCCATGCCGCCTCCCATGCCAAAGCCGCCCGGCGGCTCGCGGCCGACGTAGCCCGGATTACAGTTGGGCATCTCGCCGCCTTGCTCGGTGCCGAAGCCGATCGTATAGACGCGAATGCCACGCGCAGCCGCCTGCTGGGCAGCCAGTTGGGGCGAGGGGCCGGTGTTACTGGCGCCGTCGGTGAGCAACACGATGATATGCGGCGCGAACTGCCCTGGCGCAACGGGCGTGTCAGGCAGGGTGAAGACATCGCCAAGCGGCGCTATCTCTGGATCCACCTCCGCGATCGCCTCGATGGACTTGAGGATCGCGCTGCCGATCGCCGTGCGCCGGCCGGTGACCAGGCCGAGGATCGCCTCGCGCAAGACGGCGCGGTCGGTGGTGGGCGGTTGAATCAGCTCGGCAAAGCCGGCGAAGGCCACGATCCCAATCGGCACGTCGGGCCGCTGGTTCTCGATGAACGCCAGCGCCGCGTTCTGCGCCGCCACCAGGCGGTTGGGCGGGATGTCAGTGGAGCACATGCTGCGCGAGACATCCATCGCCATGATGATGGTGGTCTTGTTGGCCGGCACGGCGAAGACGCTCACCGGCCGCGCCAGCGCAAAGGCCAGGCTGGCCAGCGCCAGCAGGAACAGGGCCGGTGGGACGTGTCGCAGCCAGCGCGCCGCCCCCGGCTGCGCTGGGCGGATCAGCGCCAGGCTGGCATAGCGCAGGGCGAAGCGCCGCCGCCGGCGCTGGGCCACGATGTAGGCAAGGGCCAACGCCGCGACCACGGCGAACAGCACCAGAGAGATCGGCCAAAGCAAGCTCATCACAAACCCTCCTCTTCGCGTTATGGCAAGCGGTTGAGGCGGAACAGCGACCACCCCCCGCCGACCAGCAAGATCATTAGCCCCAGGCCAGCCAGCAGCGCGGTGACCTCGGTCGGTTCGGGCGTCGTCACCAGCGTTAGCCCGATTTGATCGTATATCGTGCGCAGGTCGTCCTCGCTCTGCGCGTTGTAGTATGTCCCGCCGGTGCGCTGGGCGATGTAGCGCAGCATCGCCTCGTCCAGGCTGGTCTGGACGACGAAGCCGTCAATGGTGAGCCGAACGCCTTCCGGGGTGCCCACGCCGATGGTATGCACGCGCACCCCGCGCTCGGCGGCGGCCTCCGCGGCCAAGGCCGGGTCGGGATTGACAGTGTTCTCGCCGTCGGAGATCAGCACCACCACCGCCGGCTGGTAGACGCCAGGCGGCATCGGCGTCGGGGTGGGCGTGGGCTGGGCCGGGCGGTTGCTGTAGTAATTGGTCGCCTCCTTTTTGTCTAGCTCCTCGATCATCTTCAGCGCAGCAAAGACCCCGCTGGCCAGCGAGGTGCCGCGCGCGGGCGACAGCCGGTTGATTGCGGCCAAGACAGCCCGCTGGTCGGAGGTCGGCGGCTGGATGGCCAGGCCGCTCTCGCTAAACGCCACCATGCCGATCTGCACGCTGGGCGGCTGGCGCAGCACAAACGCGCGCGCCGTCGCCTTGGCCGCCTCCAGGCGCGTCGGCGGGATGTCTTCGGCGGCCATGCTGCCGGAGACGTCGAAGGCCAGGATCACCGTGCCCTGGGCGCGCGGCAAGCTCAACGTCGCCTGCGGGCGGGCCATGGCGATGACGAGGACGGCCAGGCCGGCCATCAGCAGCGCCGCCGGCACGTGGCGCTGCCACGAGCTGGCTTGATCAGCAACAGCCAGGCCGTAGCGGGCGAGCAAGCGCTGGCGGCGCGCCTGGGCGCGCGCGTAGAGCCAGGCGAGCATCGGCAGCGCCAACAGCGCCGGCAACATCCAGGGCCAGAGAAACGTCACGGCAACAGCTCACCTCCGACGATATTGGCGGCGGGCGGCAAAGCCGGCCAATGCGCCGACTAGATCTTCCGTCGTCGAGATCGCCAGCACGTCCACGGCGGCGCGCTTGAAGGCCACGTTCAGCGCCGCCTCGCGCTGGCGGGCGGCCTCCTCAAAGCGGCGGCGCAGGCCGCGGTCGCTGGTGTCCACCACGATCTGCTCGCCGGTCTCGGCGTCCTCCATCACCACCAGCCCCAGCTCAGGCAACTCGACCTCCTGTGGATCCCATAGGCGGATGACCAGCACCTCGTGACGTTGGTTGAGCCGGCTGAGCGCCTGCTCCCAGCCAGGGGCGCTGATGAAGTCCGAGAGCACAAAGGCCAGCGAGCGGCGCTTAAAGGCCGCCAGCGCCGTCGTGAACAATGGGGTCAGGTCGGTGAACGGCGCGCGGGCTGGCCGCGGATAGCTCATCAGATCGTTGATCAACCGCAGGATGTGCGCACGACCGCTCCCCAGCGGGGTGACGCGCAGGGCGCGCCCGTCATAGAACATCGCGCCCGTCCGGTTGCCCAACCGGTTAAGCAGGCGGGCCAGCACGGCAACCAGCTCGATTGTCCGCTGGCGCTTGCCGCCGAAGTCCACCGAAGGGCTGAGGTCCACCAGAAACCAGGCCGGCACGTCCCGCTCCTCCAGGTAGCTGCGGATGTAGGGGGCGTCCAGGCGAGCGGTGACGTTCCAATCAATGTAGCGGATGTCGTCGCCGTGCTGGTATTCGCGCAGCTCGGCGAAGTCCAGCCCGTGGCCGTGGAACAGGCTGCGGTAGTTGCCCTGAAGCAGCCCATCGAGCCGGCGCACCACGTGCCACTCCAGATGCCGCAGGATGCGCTCCGGCGTCTGCTCAAGCGGGGACGCGATGGTTGGCGTGCTCATGCAACGGCACAACGGGCAGGGGGATGCGCTCGCAGATCTTCTTGATCAGCGCATCGCTGGTGACTTGCTCTGAGAGCGCTTCGTAGGAGAGCACGATGCGATGGCGCAGCACGTCGAGCGTCATGTCGGCCACGTCCTCCGGCAGTGCGTACGTTCGCCCGCGCACGAAGGCCAGCGCCTTGGCCGCCAGGATGAGGTTGATGGACGCGCGGGGGCTGGCGCCAAACGTGATATAGCGCTTGAGGTCCTTTAAGCCCACCTCTTCGGGCCGGCGCGTGGCGCTTACCAATCGGATGGCATATTCGATCAGCGCCGGATCTACGTAGACCTGCTGGGCGCGCTGCTGTAAGTCCAGGAGCTGGTCGGTGGTCAGCACCTTCTGCACCGGCTCCAGCCGACCGGTCATGCGCTCGACGATCACAAACTCCTCGGTGGGGGTGGGGTAATCCACCAGGACTTTGAGCATGAAGCGATCCACCTGCGCTTCGGGCAGGTCGTAGGTGCCCTCGGACTCGATGGGATTCTGGGTGGCCATCACCAGGAAGGGGTTGGGCACTTTGTAGGTCTCGCCGCCGATGGTCACTTGGCGCTCCTGCATCACCTCCAACAGCGCGCTCTGCACCTTGGCCGGCGCGCGGTTGATCTCGTCGGCCAACAGCAGGTTGGTGAAGACCGGCCCCAGCGCCACGTTGAACTCGCCGGTCTTTTGGTTGTAAATGCGCGTGCCGACCAGGTCTGCCGGCACCAGGTCGGGGGTGAACTGGATGCGCTTAAAGCTCCCGCCGATCGCCTCGGCCAGCGTCTTGATCGTCATCGTCTTGGCCAGGCCGGGCACGCCCTCGACCAGGATGTGGCCGCGAGCCAGCAAGGCCACGGCCAGCCGCTCCAACAGGTGGTCCTGGCCGACGATCACCTTCTTCACTTCGTAGATCAGCCGTTCGATTGTGCTTCGCGGTTCGATCTTCTCCATGTTTCTCCTGTTCGTTAATAGAGTGGCGCGCCTGCCGCGCCGCCGGCGATGTCTATCGGCACAGCGAAGCCGATGCCGCTGAAGGCGTCGTGGCCGGCGGGGTTGGCCAGCGCCGTCACGATGCCCACCACTTGCCCATAACGATTGAGCAGCGGGCCGCCGGAGCTGCCAGGGTTGATCGCTGCGTCAAACTGGATCAAGTTCTCCAGCCTGCGGCTGCGGTTCTCCGGCTTGAACGAGCGCCGCAGGCCGGAGATCACGCCGGCGCTCAGCGAGCCGCGCAGGCCGAGCGGATTGCCGACGACGTATGCTTCGTCGCCCACACGCAGGGCGCTTGGGTTGCCCAACGTGGCCGGCACGACCGCCGCGGGCAGCCGCAGCGGGCGCAGGACGGCGATGTCGTTCTCCGGCTGTTCGGCGATGATCACGGCAGGCGCTTCGGTGCCGTCGGCGAAGGTCACCTGTATCTCCTTCGCACGCTCCACGACGTGCAGGCTGGTGAGGATCAAGCCACGTTCGTTGACGATCACGCCGCTGCCCAGCCCGCGCGCCTCATCTTGGCTCAGGCTCACCCCGCCGCGTGGCTCGTCGCCTCTCGTTTGAATGAGCACAAGCGACGGCGCGATGGCCTCATACACGCTCACTGAGAACGGCGGGCGTGGGGTGGCCGAGGCCATCGCTCTGGCGACCGCCTCATTGACGTCGCGCAGCGTCACCGCTTGCGGGGCGGGCATCAGCGCGCCGTAGATCGCCAGCGCGGTCAAGGCGGCCAGGACGCCGGCAGCGAACGTCAGCAGCTCGCGCGGCGTCTGTGCCACTCTTCGCTTAAGGGGGTGGGATGTGGAATTGTCCTGTTCTCGCTCCGCCATCACCCTGCCTCGCCGTCGCTGCGCGCGTAGATAGGCGCACATTGTCTATGGCTGGCTGAGAAGGCTGTGAGAGGTCGCCTGCGCGTCGGGAAGCGAAAGCTCAACGATGATTCGATAGTCCCGCCCCTCCTCGTCGGCCAGCCGCTCGCCTGAGTCGCTGTCATAAACGCCGATGGCCACCCCATAGCGCCCAGGGGGGGCATCCTCGGGCACGCTCAAAGCATACGCCTGGACGATCACCTCATCGGCCTGCCAGAGGGTGGTCGGATACGAGGCGCAAAGCTGCTGATCGCCCTGCGCCCACTTGCGTCCTACATCCACGCTGCCGTCTTCCGCGATTCGGTAGAGGTGGACGAACAGGCTGTATGGCCTGGGCAGCGGGCGCAGGGCGCGGAAGCGCCATTGCCAGGTCAGCGTCTCCCCGCGCGCACCGGCCTGCGCACCGGCGGCCGGCGCGCGCACCTCGAGCGCTGCGCCGAATTGCGCGACCCAATCCGCCGCTCGGATCAACTGATCGTCTGCCGGCCACAGCCGGATCATCGTCGCGCCGAGAGGGCGCGTGCGCACCTCGGCGCGCCCCCAGGGTTCGAGCGCAGCGAGGAACACCGCCCCGTCCTGCGCGACGACATACGTCGCCGGCCGGCGCGGGACGACCAGGCAAGCCCGGCTATCGAACGCACCCACTCGCCGCCCGGCCAGACGATGGCGGCTGAACTGGATGACCGGATGGGTCAGCTCGTAAGGAGCGAAGTAGACCGGCGCGCCAGAGGCATGCTCTTCGTCCAATAGCGCCTGAACGGCGCGATGAATTGGCCGCTCGAACTGCCCCTCGATCGCCGGCAGCCTGAGCCAAACC
>Ga0197142_1000428_pt1 | contig 38626 bp, 28 predicted proteins | sample GBS60_MetaG_FD_148614 | JGI IMG/M metagenome (GOLD analysis project Ga0197142, IMG submission 148614) | Sediment microbial communities from Great Boiling Springs, Gerlach, Nevada, United States - GBS 60_MetaG | ecosystem: Environmental > Aquatic > Thermal springs > Hot (42-90C) > Sediment...
GATGAACAAAAAATTTGCTGTAGTATTGATGAATCTGGGTGGTCCAGATTCTCTTGAAGCGGTTCAGCCATTTCTGCAAAATCTTTTTAGCGACCCAGACATTTTCAAAATTCCTTTAGTTCAAAAACCAATGGCAAAATTAATAGCAAAGAAAAGAGCACCAAAGGTAATTGAAGAATACAAATTAATTGGTGGCAAATCTCCAATTGGTTACTGGACGGAAATACAGCGAAAAATGTTAGAAGAAAAACTGAACGCAGATGAAAACCTCTTCGATGTTTTTGTTGCAATGAGGTACTGGAAGCCATTCACGCATGAAGTTGTAGAAAAAGTCTCAAAAAACAATTATGAAAAAATTTTTCTCCTTCCGCTTTATCCACAATATTCTATCTCAACAACTGGGTCGTCATTTAATGAATGGAAAAGACATTACAGAAACAATCAAACAGAAGTAATTTTTATCGAAAACTATTATACAAACGAAAAGTACATTAAATCTGTAATTGAACGAATTGAACAATCTTTAAATGAATTTTTAGATAAAACTAATGTCTATCTCTTATTCAGTGCTCATGGTGTTCCAGTGAGTTACATAAAGAAGGGTGATCCTTATCAAAAACAAATTGAAGAAACAGTTCAACTGGTAATCACACACGGAAAATTTTCCAATCCATACTCTCTAGCATATCAAAGCAAAGTTGGGCCAATGAAATGGCTCGAACCTTCAACTGAAAAAGAAATTGAAAGATTGATTCATTCTGGTTTTAAAAATTTACTTGTAATTCCAATTGCATTTGTATCTGACCATATCGAAACTCTTTATGAACTTGATATCGAATACAGAAAAATTGCCGAAGAATGTGGTGCTGAAAAGTATTTAGTTATGAAAGGATTAAATGACTCACAAACTTTTATTGAAGCACTAAAGGAGGAAATATGGAAGAGGTTGTAATTGTTGGTGCTGGAATAACTGGACTTACAACCGCTTATTGGTTAAAAAAAGAAGGCTTTAAGATAAAAATCATTGAAGCAGGTGATGAAGTTGGTGGTAACATTAAAACAATTAGACACAAAGGATTTATTTTTGATACCGGTCCAAATTCTGGTCTCGAAACAACTCCATTAATTTCTCAACTTGTTCAGGAACTCAGTTTACAAAACGAATTCATTTACGCTGATAAATCAGCAAACAAAAGATACATCTTACGGGATAATGTACTTCATCCTTTACCAATGAATCCAAAAGATTTTCTAACCACCAAACTTTTTTCAACTCAAGCAAAAATTCGAGTGATGATGGAACCATTTATTGGTAAATCGAAAGATGGATATTATCAAAGTTTGGCTGAATTTGTGAGACGAAGATTGGGACAGGAATTTCTTGACTATGCAATTAATCCGTTTGTTTCAGGCGTTTTCGCAGGTGATCCAGAAAATTTAAGTGTTAAATCTGCTTTTCCAAAGCTTTATCGACTTGAGGAAGTTTATGGTGGACTTTTTAAAGGAATGATAAAAGGTGCTAAGGAGAGGAAGAAACGAGCTGAGAAATCCAAACAAAACGCAGCAATGTTCTCTTTTAGAAATGGAATGTCTGTGCTGCCAAAAAGACTGGCGGAATATTTGAAAGAAGATATCTTATTAAATCATTCGTTGAAAGAAATTCAAAAAACTGAAAATGGTTATTTGGTTATTGTTGAAAGTAAAGATGGAATAAAATCTATTGAAACGAAAAGTATTTTTTTGACTATTCCAGCTCATGCTGCTGCAGAGATTTTGAAAAACTTTGATGGTTACTTATTTAATCAACTTTCAACGATTCATTATCCACCAGTTTTAGTTTTAAATGTCATTTATGAAAAAAATAAAATTGGTCAACCGATTGATGGCTTTGGCTTTTTAATTCCAGAAAAAGAAAAGAAATCATTTCTGGGTGCATTATGGAATAGTGCAATCTTTCCAGATAGGGGTGATGACAAATTTGCATCATTTACAATTTTTATTGGTGGTGCTCGTCAATACAAAATCTTTGAGTTAGGATTTGATGAATTGATTAGCAAAGTTATTAGCGAATTCAATGAGATAATGAAAATTAAGGGACAACCAGAAAGTATCGAATATCGAATGTGGGAAAAAGCAATTCCTCAATATTCTATCGGTTACATTGAAAAAGAAATTGCCATGAATGAATTTGAAAGAAAATATCAAGGAATATTTTTAGGCGGAAATTACCGTGGTGGAATTTCTGTTGGTGAATGCATAAAAAACTCAAAAATCCACTTTGAAAGAATTTCTAATTTTGTAAGAAATAATTTATTAACTGAATTTGAAAGAGAAATAAATTGAGAGGTTTAATATGAGACAATTTCCCCAAACGAGATTAAGAAGGTTAAGATACAATCCACTTCTTCGTGATATGGTTCAGGAGACAGAATTAAGTGTAAAAGATTTTATTTATCCTTTGTTTGTTTGTCCAGGTGAAAAAATAAAAAAGCCTGTTGGATCAATGCCCGATGTTTATCAAATGTCGATTGATGTGCTTGTTGAGGAATGCAAATTGGTTGCTGATCTCGGAATTCCAGCAGTGATTTTATTTGGGATTCCTTCGCACAAAGATGAAGTTGGAAGCGAAGCTTATGATGATGAAGGTATAATTCAAAAAGCTGTTAGACAAATAAAAGAAGAAGTAAAAGATTTAGTTGTGATAACTGATGTTTGTATGTGTGAATATACTTCTCATGGCCATTGTGGAGTTCTAAGAGGCGAAGAAATATTAAATGATGAAACAGTTGAATTGCTTGCGAAAGAAGCTTTATCACATGCAAAAGCCGGAGCTGATATTGTTGCACCATCGGATATGATGGATGGGAGAGTTTCCGCAATTAGAAAAATTTTAGATGAAAATGGATTTCAAAATATTCCAATTATGTCTTATGCGGCAAAATACGCATCAGGTTTTTATGGTCCATTTCGTGAAGCTGCTGAATCAACACCAAAATTTGGCGATAGAAGATCACACCAGATGAATCCAGCTAATGTATTAGAAGCATTATGGGAAGTAGAACTTGATATTCAAGAAGGTGCAGATATTGTGATGGTCAAACCAGCTGGACCTTATCTTGATGTTATTTATCGTGTGAAAGAAAAATTTGGAATGCCAACCGCAGCTTATCAGGTTAGTGGTGAATATTCAATGATTAAGGCTGCAGCATTGAATAATTGGATTGATGGTGAAAGAGTTATGATGGAATCTTTGATTTCGATTAAGCGAGCAGGTGCGGATTTAATATTAACTTACTTTGCAAAAGAAGCAGCAAAAATCTTAAAGAAATAAATTCGTTGGAGGTAATATGAAATACAGAAAATTAGGAAAAACAAATGTTGAAGTCTCTGAAATAAGTTTAGGTTGCTGGACAATGGGCGGCTTGAACTGGGTTGATGGTGTTCCAAATGGTTGGGCTGATGTGGATGAAAATGAAGTGAGAGAAGCTATTTATTATGCGCTTGATCATGGTGTCAATCATTTTGATAATGCCGATGTTTATGGAAATGGACGAGCTGAGAGAATGCTGGCAAGAATTTTAGGACCAAGAAATAAAGATGTAATAATCGCAACAAAAGTCGGTTGGTTCAAAGGAACTGCTGAACATGCTTATGAACCACAACATATCAGACATCAATGCGAACAGTCATTAATTAATTTGAAGAGAGATTACATTGACCTTTATTATTTCCATCACGGTCATTTTGGTGATAATGATGAATATTTAGATGATGCAATTGATATGATGTATCGTTTAAAAGATGAAGGTAAGATTAGATTAATTGGTCAATCAGCTTATAAGCATGAAGATTTTGTAAAATTGATTCCAAAAGTTAAACCTGATGTGATTCAAAGTTTTGCCAGTGCTCTTGATGATAGATTTATAAGAGAAGGAACACCAACACAAAAGTTATGCAAAGAAAATCAAATCTCTTTTATTGCTTTTGGCCCACTCGGTCAGGGAATTTTGCTTGGAAAATACAGCAAAGACAATCCACCTCAATTTCAACCGGGTGACCACAGAGCAAATTCACCAAGATTCAAACCAGATTATCTTGCAAAAGTTGAACCGAAAATTGAAATGTTGAAATCTAAATTTGGTTCTGATTTAGAATCTCTTGCAAGGGCTGCTTTGCAATATGTTCTCTATCATTCGACTGTTGCTGCCGTTATTCCTGGTTTTAGGAATCTCAAACAGGTTATGATAAATCTTTCCGCAATGGATAAACCCTTGACTGATGAAGAGTTCAATTACATCCGTGATGTATTTGCTGATTTTCAATCTTATTAATTATACTTTTTAATGATCTGTGAAACACAAATTGATTGTAGGGACAAGGCTTGCCTTGTCCGTTAAATTTTATCAGGCCGATCTCGTCGAAGCCTGAAAAAAATTTTTTCAAAATTTTGAAATGTTTAGATATTAACCACCGACGGAATGAAATTTAGAATTAAAGTAGGGACAAGGCTTGCCTTATCCGTTAAATTTATGTCAGGCTGAGCTTGTCGAAGCCTGACGGATGAAGTTTCTTAAATATTGTGATTTTCACCCTTCAATCAATTTCAATTTATATTGAAATTGTGTTATAAATTTTTATATCAAATTAATTTTGCAAACAAACAATGAGTAAACAAATGAAAATAGAAAAAAGCCAATTATTGTTTGAACGAGCGAAAAAAATTTTACCCGGTGGTGTTAATTCACCAGTTCGTGCCTTTAAATCAGTTGGTGGAACTCCAATATTCATTGAAAGGGGAGAAGGCTCAAAAATTTATGATGTCGATGGTAATGAATACATAGATTACATTGGAAGTTGGGGTCCGCATCTATTTGGTCATAATCCATCTTTCATTAAAGAAGCAATAAAAGAAGCACTTGAAAAAGGAACAAGTTTTGGAACGCCTACTGAACTCGAAGTTAAAATTGCTGAATTAGTTAAAGAACTAGTCCCGTCAATTGAAATGATACGATTTGTAAACAGTGGAACCGAAGCAACTATGAGTGCAATTCGTGTTGCTCGTGGATTTACAAAGCGAAATAAAATTATCAAGTTCGAGGGATGTTATCATGGTCATGCTGATTTCTTTCTCATCAAAGCAGGTTCAGGTGCATTAACTTTTGGAATTCCAACAAGTCCAGGTGTAACAGAGGGGAATGCAAAAGATACGCTTGTTGCTGACTTTAATAAAATCCAATCAGTGAAAAAATTAATTTCAGAAAATAAAAATGAGATTGCCGCAATTATTATTGAACCAATTGCAGGAAACATGGGAGTAGTTCAAGCAGAGAAAAGTTTCCTTGAAGAATTAAGACAAATTTGTGATGAAGAAAAAATCGTATTGATTTTTGATGAAGTGATGACAGGCTTTCGAGTTGCAAGAGGTGGTGCTCAGGAACTTTATGGTATTCAACCAGACTTAACAACATTTGGTAAAATTATTGGTGGTGGACTGCCTGTTGGTGCTTATGGCGGAAGAGCCGAAATTATGTCTTTGGTTGCACCATCTGGACCAGTTTATCAAGCAGGTACTTTGAGTGGTAATCCATTAGCTATGTCAGCAGGTTATTCCGCATTGAAATACATTAAAGAGCATCCTGAGATTTATCAAAATCTTGAAATTGCATCAAAAAGACTTGAAGAAGAAATGAGGAAAAATCTTCAAGAAGTTGGAAAAAATTATACAATAAATCGTGCTGGATCGATGATGACTTTATTTTTTACAGAAAGAGAAGTCAGATATTACGGTGATGCAGTCAGTTCAGATACCAAATTGTTTGCAAATTATTTTCAAGAAATGTTAATGCGAGGAGTATATCTACCCCCAGCACAATTTGAAGCATTCTTCATTTCAACTGCACATACTGATGATGATATAAATAAAACAATTGAAATTCAAAGAGAAGTATTTAATAAAATATTTGTTTAGAATCTTGTAAAACCTGAATTGAAGTTTTATTTTTGCAACGCATTTGTTCATTTAGAAAAATGATTTCAGGAGAGGTGCAGGAGTGGCTTAACTGGCACGCCTGGAGAGCGTGTGTACCCCTAAAGGGTACCGTGGGTTCGAATCCCACCCTCTCCGCAAAATTTTATAAACATTCTATTTAAGTACAATCCTGACAATCTCACCTTCACTCTCATTCTGATGACGATCTATAGCTGTTATGATATAAGTAATTTCACCTTTGTTTTTATCTTCAATCTTATCAACGAATTTTTCTTTCTTTGGAATTAGTATCGCCACGATATTTTCTGGATTTTCTAAGTTCAATTCTTTCTGATTTACAAATCTATATACAACATAACCGTAAGCTTTTTCTCCTTGAGAATTAATCTCTGTTTCTTTCCATTCAAGTGTGACTTTATCTTTTCCTTTTTGAAAATTTAAATCTCGAATTTTATTTGGAGGAATTGAATCTATCCATTTCATTGTTGGTAACAACGCTGGGAATTTGTAGAAATTATTTTTCAAACTATCCAGAAGTCCACCTTGATTTAAATAAATTGACCTGGCACTGAAAAAAACAGAACCAGAAACATTGGAATTCGACCTATTCATTTTAATTTGCTCGCCAATTTCGAATCCTTTTTCAAGATAATTTTTAGTCATTAATCGACTTGAAAAGTGTCCGATGTATAAGTGTCTATCTTCAATCACTGAAGCCCACCACGGTAATAATTTTCTATATGGTGCTTTTGGATGATCTATTTCCCAATACAATTGTGGAATAACATAATCAATAGATTTTTCTCGAATCCATGTTAGTGGATCGCAATAAATTATGGAGTATGAATTGAAACCATCTGTACCTGCATATTTATTCTCTACAATTCCAAATGGACTTATTCCAAATTTTACATATGGTTTGTACGCTTTTATTACTTGATAAATTCTTTTCATTAAAGAATTAATGTTATCTCTTCTCCAATCATCGATATTGGTAAGTCTTCTGTTGAACTTCAAGAAAGTTAAGGAGTCTTCGTTAGAAATTTTAGGGGAATAGGGATAGAAATAATCATCGAAATGAATTCCATCTACATCATATTTTGTTAATACATCAACAATTACATTCAAAATATAATTCTGAACATCAGGGTTACCTGGATCAAGCATCTTGTAACTGCCAAAAGATAAAATCCACTCTGGATGTGTTTGAGATATGTGTTGATAAAATCTTTGATAATCACCTGTATCTTTTACCGCACGATAAGGATTAAACCAGGCATGCAATTCCATTCCTCGCGCGTGAGCTTCAGCAATTGCAAATTCAAGTGGATCAAAGTATGGTTCAGGTTCTTTTCCCTGTTCATTTGTTAACCAGAATGACCAGGGTTCAAAGTTAGATTTATATAAAGCATCACATTCTGTTCTAACTTGAAAGAAAACTGCATTGATATTTGCTTCTTTGAGTTTATCAAAGATTTGAACCAGCTCAGCGATTTTCTGTCCAGATGTAGCATTTCGATTTGAAGGCCAATCAATGTTTGCAACTGTAGCAATCCAGGCACCTCGAAATTCTCGTTTTGGAAATAAATTCTGAGAACTTATTGGTTGGACGAATGATAATATTAAAGTAATGATAAAAATAATTCCTTTCATTTTTTCACCACAAATTTTAATAGACATGAGATTTGAATTTTAATTTATACACGAGAGCATGATTAAAATTTCGATGCCAGATTTAATAGTGAGATAACTAAATACATGAGTTTTTTGGTTGCAATATAAATAGCCTGTAAGAATTCAGAAAGATGAGAGTGAGAAAGGTGAGTTTCATTCAATATTTTCGGTCAATGAAAAGAAACAGATGAAAATTTGCTTGAAATTTCTATAACGAAATGATCTTTTGTGCGATCAAAATTTTTTGAGCGATAAATGTTTTTCTCAATTTTTTCCAAACCAATTATATCAACGCTGGAAAAATTTTTGTCTACAATAACTTCAATAGCAATATCATCAGGATAATCTATGTCAATATTAGTAAAGTTAAAGTCTAAATAAATAATTGATTCGGCGATTGGATTTCCAAGCTTAATTTTCCCTGTTGAAAAATTGCTTTCAATTTTTATTTCCTTACATTTTAATGTCGAAAGATCAAGATCAAAATCTGAAATGTTAGTATTAACCTTAATTTCCCAATCTGGATTTTGATTAAGGTTCAGACTTAGATAATTAGAATTTTTTTTAGAGGGTAATACTAAAATCGTTGATATTGAGGAACTATTTTGTCTTAGAAAAAAGAGGGCTGAAGTATCTGAGATTTCACCATCAAAATTATAATCGTTCATTTTATACCGAATCTCACCGTCGATCAATTTATCACTTGACGGACTTATCATCATCTTACCAAAACTAAATTCCATATCCAGTTTAGCATTTTTAATTTGGGAAGAATAAAAATGTGAAATTGCTTCTTGTTTCTCTTTTTTCATATCCCTGTAAATTCTCAAATTTCCGCAGCTGAAAGGATTGAAAACAAAAGCATAGACAATCATAGCAAGTAAGATTGATGTAACCACTACAACTACATTTGTGATTATTTGGTTTTTTACTAACAGTTTTAAGCCCACTAAAATTAAAATTAAAGGCCAGAGATTGAGAAAGAATTCAATATCAAAGTTGAGAATTGAAAAATTATCGATTAAAAAAAGAACGCCTAAAACTGTTAAAAAGATTCCCCAGAAAAAATTATTGGTTTTCATTTTTTACACCTTGTTTTTTAAAACTATCGTAAATTAGGTACAAGCCAATTAAGATTAAAATTAAAGGTGCGATTATTTCAAACTCAAGGAGACTAACAAAATTTTCTAAAAATAGAAGAGACCCGATAACCAGTAATATAATTCCAAATATCTTTTTTGTTTTTTCTCTGCCACCAACATTTTTCTGTTGATAATCAATAGATTGTTCAGAGGAAAAATCAGTGTATTCTTGTATTTCAATTTCATCGGGAATTAAAGGTTCTTGTGGAACGATGATTAGAAGAATTAAATATAGTATTAATCCCGAACCATGGAAGAAAGTAAGAAAGACAAATAAGACGCGAATGAGAACAGGATCAATATCAAAGTATTTTCCAAGTCCACCACACACGCCCCCGATAATTTTATCTTTTCTAGATCTATAAAGTTTTTTGTTCATTGTTTACCTCAAATTTTTGTTCTTTGACGCTTAGATTTACTTAAAGTTTCATTAAAGCAACAAAGATTTTAAAAATTCACAGCTTGAAAAATTAAATCACCAAAAACGAAAAGAACAAAAGTTATTATGAACCAGGCTAATATATCTAAAACAACCCCGGCTTTAATCATATCAATAATTTTTAGGTAGCCACTACCATAAACTACTGCATTGGGCGGAGTAGCAACGGGTAACATAAAAGCCATTGAAGAGGCAAAAGTTGCTGCTAAAGCTAGTAATTTTCCATCAACATTCAATCCAACTGAGATTGAGATTAAGATAGGAACCATCATTGAAGTAACGGCAGTGTTAGAAGTCACTTCGGTTAATAAGTCAATAAACAGAACTATTATTAGAATTAAAAGTATGGTATTTAAATTCCCGCTCAAACTAATGGTTGTTTTTGCAATCCAGCCTGCTAGTCCGGTTTTAAACATCGCATCAGACAAGGCGATCCCGCCCCCAAAAAGAAGCAATGTACCCCAGTCAATGAATTTTGAATCATTCCAATCGAGAAGGAATTTTTTATTTTTCCAATCAACCGGAATAAAGAACATTAATAAAGCTACAGTCAAGGCAATTATATTTTCATCAAAATATGTCAACTGATTAACGATATTGTCTGGTAAAATATCTCTCCAAAAAGGATTGCTTATCCATAAAATTAATAAAATGAAAAAACACATGAGCGTGAGTGCTTCACCTTTTGAGACTGGACCTAAATTTTCTTTCAAATTGATTATAAAACTTTTGCCATTTTGAATTACTACATTATCAATTGAAAAAATTTTTATTAACAACAACCAGACAACGGGAATAGAAAATAAAGTTATCGGTAATCCTAATTTCATCCACTCGACAAAGTTAATATCCGCAATTCCTGAAGTGCGTAGAATTGAAACACAGATCCCATTTGGTGGAGTGCCAATTAAAGTTGCGACGCCACCGATAGATGCACCATAAGCAATTGATAATGCAAGAGCTTTAGCAAAATTTTTGTCCATGGATTTTGTTAAGCTTACAATACCAATAACAAGTGGAAGAAGCATAGCAGTCGTTGCAGTGTTTGATATCCACATTGATAGAAAGGCTGAAATGAATATCAAAGCAAGTACGATTAATTTTGGCCGTTCTGAAAGATTTTTGAAACTCAAAATCGAATATGTTAATCGTTTGTCTAAATTCCACTTTTGCATTGCTCTTGCAATTAAGAATCCACTCAAGAAAAGATAAATAATTGGATTTGCGTAATTAGCTAAAACATTCTTTCCATTAAAATGATAAATCTCGTTGCCTGTGTTTCCTGTGACCTTAAAAATTGGGAGAATAACTGCAGGCAAAATTGCAGTAGCAGGAATCGGAATTGCTTCAGTAATCCACAATGTTACCATCAATACAAGTAAAGCAAGTACAACTTTCATACTATATGAAATCTCAAATACTTCAGCTGAAGAGAGGTGAGTAAAATTTGATTTAATGTAATCAATAAAACTTTGTGGAGTTGGAAATAACAAAATTGCGAGAAATAAAATTGGAGCTAAAATAAATCCCGTTGAACTTCTAATTCTATCGAATTTGGTAAAAGTATCATTCATGAATTTATTTCCTTTGAAGAAGATTAATTATTTCCTCCATCACTTCAATAGTGTAATCAATTTCTTCAAAAGTAGTCTGGGGACTAAAAGAAAATCTCACCGCACTCGAAGATCTTTTTTCGTCATATCCAAGTGAGAGCAATACATGGGATGGTTCCAGTACACCACTTGTACAGGCTGAGCCACTAGAGACAGCCACACCTCTAATTGCAAAATTCATTATCAATGTATTTTCATCGATATCAAAATATTCTGGATTGAATGAAATATTTAAGATATATGGTGAACAATTTTCTATGGGAGAATTTAGTAAAACTTTATCTCCAAATTTTTGTAATTGACTTAACATATAACTTTTTATTTGTGAAACTTTAGAATGATTTTCATCAATTCTGGTATGAGCAATCTTTGCTGCGGCTACCAATCCAATTATACCAGCTACATTTTCGGTGCCTCCCCGTCTGTTCCTTTCCTGTGAACCACCAAATATGATAGGAGAAATTGGAGTTTCACTCCTAACATATAAAAATCCTGCTCCTTTCGGACCAAAAATTTTATGTGCCGAAGCAGAAAGCAAATCTACTTTTAATTTTGATAGATCAAACCTTACTTTTCCGAAGCTTTGCACAGCATCAACATGAAAAATTACTTTGTGCTTATTGGTAATTTCAGCAATTGAATAAATATCATTAACGGAACCTATTTCATTGTTGATATGAATTAAAGAGACAATTCCCGTTTTGTCAGATAAGTTCTTTTCAACCTGTTTTAGGGAAATTGTTCCATTTGTATCAGGTCTTAGATAAATTATCTTAAATCCCTGTGTTTCAAGGAACTTACAGGTTTCCATTACGGCATGATGTTCAGCCATTGATGTTATGATTTCATCTTTACCATATTCACTTTTCAGGGCACGTGCGGAACCTATAAGTGCAAAATTGATTGATTCGGTTCCTCCACTGGTGAAATAAATTTCGCTTTGTCTGGCATTCAGAAGTTTAGCGATTTCGTCCCTTGCAATTTCTATAGCTGCTCTTGTTTCCTGACCAAATTTATGTATCGAGGAGGGATTCCCAAATTTTTCTTTTAGAAAAGGAAGCATTGCTTCAAGTACTTCTGGGAGCAGAGGAGTGGTGGCAGAGTAATCAAGATAAACATCTCTATACTTTTTCATAATTATTTTTGCCTTTTAATTAAAATTTTAATCCCTTCCAGAACTAGATCAAATTCTAAGTTTACCTTCAGAGTAGTTTTTTCTGATATTAGTTTTGAGAAACCTCCCGTAATTACAATATTCAAATCAGAGTTCAACTCATTTTTTATTCTTTTAATCATTCCTTCAAAAGCATCCAATGCACTAAACATAATTCCTGATTGCATATTTGTTATTGTATTTGTCCCAATAACTTTATCAGGAAATTTCAATTCAACTTCTGGTAGTTTTTCAGCGGCTTGATATAAAGCTTTCGCTGAGGTTTGAATTCCAGGTGCAATTACTCCACCAAGGAAATCGCCATTTGAGGCAACGATATCATAAACTGTAGCGGTTCCAAAACTAACAATCACCAATGGACCACCATACTTTGAATATCCACCAGCAACATTACATATTCGATCAGAACCAACTTCCAATGGATTATCAACTAACAGCTTGAATGGCAAATCAATCGAAGGTGAAATAAAAAAAGGTTCGATATTAAATAAATTCTTCACCACTTCCTGTAAATTGTTATCGACTGAGGGAACAACAGATGAGATTCCACATTGATTTATCTCACTTAAAGATACATTTAATGATTGCAATGTCAATTTCAAAAAATCTGAAAATACTTCTTTGTCATGAACAGCCTTTGTTGAAAATCTAAATGTAAATTTTAATTCATTGTCTGAGAAGATGCCAAATGTAGTATGAGTATTTCCAGTGTCAATTGCCAATAACATTGTTACTCCTTAATTATTGTAATTTCACCCGAATTAAATGAAATTTTTGAGTTCTCTGTTAAAAGCTCAAGTTCACCACTTCTATTTATGTCAGATAAAATTCCAGTGTAAATATTGTCTCCGAAAAGCACAGATACTTTTTGACCAATTCCGGTACATTTACTTTTATATTTTTGGTAGATTGTTTCAAAATCCGATGAAATGATATTTATGTACTTAAAGTATAAGTCTAAAATTTTTGAAAGTAAAATTTCTCTATTGATTTCTATTTTTAATAATAATTTTAAAGATGTGGATTTATCCTTTATTTCATCAGGAAAATTAGTTTGATTTACATTTATGCCAATTCCAATAACTACTTTTGCTTTTTCAATGTTTTGAATTTGGGTTTCAATTAAAATTCCACAAACTTTTTTATTATCAGAAATTAAATCGTTCGGCCATTTGATTTTTAATTGAAGATTTAGAGTTTCTTCGATTGCCTCTTGAACCGATAGGGAAGTTATAAAGCTAAGTTTTGGCAAATCAGCTAAGTCTACATTTTTTAATCCAATTGAAAACATCAGATTTTCGCCAGGATTTGAATACCATTTGCGATTAAATCTTCCTCGTCCCGCTGTCTGAAAATCGGCAATTACTAAAATTCTATCAAGAAAATCTTTCCTGTGTAATAAATATGAATTTGTAGAGTCAATTTCATCAAAATATTCAATCTCAATAGATTGTAAATTCTCAGGCAATAATGTTTTAAAATATTCAATATTGAATTTCATATTTCAATATTATTAAAGGTTAATTTGATTAACAAAGATACATTTCAAAAAATTTTAAAGAGTAAAAATTCCTCTATATGAATATTGACAACTTATTGAATTTATGACAAACAGGTGGCAAAATATTGTCAAAAAGGCAAAGAACAATTCTTCAAAAACCTTAAAAATTAAAAATTTTTTCAAGTTTTTATCTGGCACATATATTGCTCTAATATTGACGAAAATTCAAAAAATAAAAAACAAAAAGAAAGGAGGTGAAGAGATATGACATTAGTAAAATTCAACCCCTTCAAAGAACTTGAAACCTTGAGCGAAAGAATGAGAAGTTTATTTGATGATTTACCAACTGCATTTAATTGGGACTTTACATCAACATTCTATCCGAGAGTAGATATCTCAGAGGATGAGAACAATGTTTATGTAACTGCGGAGTTGCCAGGTGTTGATAAGAAAGATGTTAAAGTAACTTTACAGGATAATGTCCTCACAATTGAGGGCGAGAAGAAATCTGAAGTTAAAGACGAGAAGAAGAATTATTACAGAATTGAAAGAACTTATGGTTCCTTCTGCCGCAGCTTCGCCTTGCCCGCTGAGGTAGATCCTGATAAGGTCAAGGCTAAATTTGAAAATGGTATGTTGATGATTGAAGCTGCGAAGAAAGAACCAACTCCAGCTAACAAGAAATTAATTGAAATCAAATAATTAACTCTAAAGGTGAGCTTGAGGCTCACCTTATATTTTTTTTATAAAAAAATTTTGAAAGAAAGGAGATAAAACTATGGGAAAAATAATTGGAATTGATTTAGGAACTACAAACTCTTGTGTTGCGGTAATGATTAATAATGAACCGGTTGTAATTCCTAATTCTGAGGGTGGAAGAACAACACCATCGGTTGTTGCTTTCACTAAAACAGGCGAAAGAATAGTTGGTGCTGCTGCTAAGCGTCAGGCTATTACCAATCCAAAAAATACTATCTTTTCAATTAAAAGATTTATGGGTAGGAGGTATGATGAAGTTCAGCATGAAATAAAGCTCGTTCCTTACGAAGTTATAAATGAAGGAGGTCTTGCTCGTGTAAAAATTGGGGATCGAGTATATTCACCTCAAGAAATTTCCGCGATGATTCTTCAGAAAATGAAGAAAACAGCGGAAGATTATTTAGGTGAGCCAGTTACCGACGCTGTAATTACTGTCCCTGCTTATTTCAACGATGCACAAAGACAGGCAACTAAAGATGCTGGTGAAATAGCAGGATTAAATGTTCGAAGAATTATCAATGAACCAACAGCTGCTGCACTGGCTTATGGTCTCGATAAAAAACATAAGGATTTGAAAGTCGCTGTTTATGATTTAGGCGGCGGTACATTTGATATTTCAATTCTTGAATTAGGTGATGGTGTTTTTGAAGTTAAAGCGACAAATGGAGATGGACATTTAGGCGGTGATGATTTTGATCAAAGATTAATCGATTATATGGCCGATGAATTTATGAAACAGGAAGGCGTTGATTTACGCAAAGACCCGATGGCTTTACAAAGATTGAAAGAAGCAGCTGAGAAAGCTAAGATTGAACTTTCCGGTCAATTACAGACTGAAGTTAATCTACCATATATTACTGCTACTGCTGATGGTCCAAAACATTTACAGATGACAATCACTCGTGCAAAATTCGAGCAGCTTGTTGATGATTTAATTCAAAGAACAATTGAACCATGCAAAAAGGCTCTTGAAGCTGCTGGATTAACTCCAAATCAAATTGATGAAGTAATTTTAGTTGGTGGTTCTACAAGAATTCCGAAAGTTCAGCAGGTTGTTCGTGAATTATTCGGAAAAGAACCTCACAAAGGTGTAAATCCAGATGAAGTTGTTGCTATCGGTGCTGCTATTCAAGGTGCTGTCTTAAGTGGTGAAATTAAAGATGTCTTATTGCTTGATGTAACTCCACTTTCACTTGGTATTGAAACCTTAGGTGGAGTTATGACAGTTTTAATCCCTGCAAACACAACTATCCCAACTCGAAAGAGTGAAATATTCTCTACTGCTGCTGATAATCAAACATCGGTTGAAATACATGTGTTGCAGGGTGAACGGCCAATGGCAATTGATAACAGAACCTTAGGTCGTTTCATCTTAGATGGAATTCCACCTGCACCAAGAGGCGTTCCACAGATTGAAGTAACTTTTGATATTGATGCTAACGGTATTTTACATGTTTCTGCAAAAGATAAAGCAACTGGTAAAGAGCAGAGCATTAGAATTACTGCCTCAAGTGGATTAACCAAAGAAGAAATTGAAAGAATGAAACGCGATGCTCAAGAACACGCTGCTGAAGATAAGAGGAAACGAGAAGAAGCTGAATTGAAGAATCAAGCTGATAACTTAATCTTTACAACCGAAAAACAATTAAAAGAATATGGTGATAAGTTATCACCTGACATGAAAGCTAAACTTCAAGCAGCTCTGGACCAGTTGAAAGATGCTCATAAGTCCGGTGTAATTTCTGAAATAAAAGCTAAAATGGATGCTTTGAATAATGTCTGGAATGAAGCTGCAACTCAAATGTATCAAACTGCTGGAAGTTCGGCTGGAACACAGAGCAGTTCAACTACTTCTGAAAAGAAAGATAAAGATGTGGAAGACGCATCCTACGAAGTAATTGATGATGACAAAAAATAAAATTAATTGGAGGTAAAACCTATGAATACTGTCGAAAAAATAAAAAATCAACAAGATTGGGAAAGATTAATTGAAACTGAACCACTTGTAAGACCGGTAATTGACATTATTGAAAATGATGATGACTTTATTGTAAAAGTATATATGCCTGGTGTAAGTAAAGAGAACATTTTTCTGAAACTTGAAGATAATGTCCTGACAATTTTTGGTAAGGTTGATTTAAACCATGTCGAAGATGAAAGATTCTTGTTGAGAGAAAAAAGTTATGGACATTACTTCAGACAATTAAATTTATCTGATAAGATTGATACAACAAGAATTGAAGCAAAACTTGAAAATGGTTTATTGAGCATAATTTTACCAAAGCACGAAAGTATTAAACCAAAAGTGATTTCGATTAACTAAAGTTAAATAGGGGGTTTAAGGCTAAAAGGGCGGTCATCTGACCGCCTTTTTTATTTTAAATATTTAATGTATCAAAAAAATTTAATATTTGATTAGAACGAAAAAGATGATATTGATATTGAAAAATAAATTGATGTGTATAACTTTGAAAAATAAGAGTTAAAATCCTTTGTCTTAATCAGAAATTGTTTTCAAATTTTCTTTGATTAATTAGAAATAAAATTAAAAAACTTATAGCCCTTGATAGAAAATCTTGAGTTTTTAAATCTTCTCCCAAATCAAAAATCATAAATCAAAAATCATAAATCAAAAATCATAAATCATAATTATTTAATCTTATACCCGAGCTCTTAATTATTCATAACCTATAATCAAATTTCAATTTATAGTATAGTAGTAAGTTCTCGTAATTTACATGCGATTTATTATTTCAGAATTAATAAAGATATGATATTTGAGTTATCAATTCCTCTTACATTAAACAAAAAAGCCCGCCTCAAAAGAGACGGGCTCACCAGGAGGAGTTATGAGATACTACAATAGGAGGGCTTTCAACTATTAATAATCATATCCACCTGGAGGCATTGGTGGCATTGGTTGTTCTTTCTTTGGTTTCTCAACCACAACAGCCTCAGTAGTAATTAACATCGAAGCTACTGATGCAGCATTTTGTAATGCTATTCTGGCAACTTTAGTCGGATCGATCACACCACTCTTCATTAAGTTTTCAAATTGTTCAGTATTAGCGTTGAAGCCAAAGTCATCTTTTCCTTCTTTAACTTTCTGAACAACAACAGAACCTTCCCAGCCAGCATTTTCAACAATATGACGAATTGGTGCTTCGAGAGCTTTCTTTACAATCTCAACTCCAGTTCTTTGATCTTCATTTTCTACTTTCACATCAAGATTTTCCATTGCTCTTATGTATGCAACACCACCACCTGGTACAATACCTTCTTCAACAGCTGCTCTGGTTGCATGTAATGCATCTTCAACACGAGCTTTCTTTTCTTTCATTTCGACTTCCGTTGCTGCACCAACTTTCAATACAGCGACGCCACCAGAGAGTTTTGCCATTCTTTCCTGTAATTTTTCTCTGTCATAATCGCTTGTTGTTTTTTCAATTTGAACTTTGATCTCATTAATTCTCTTTTTGATTTCTTCTTTCTTTCCTTTTCCTTCAACGATTGTTGTATTGTCTTTATCAACAACAACTCGAGCAGCCTGACCTAAATATGAAAGTTGAGCATTCTCTAATTTGAAACCTTTTTCCTCAGAAATAACAGTACCACCAGTTAAAATTGCAATATCTTCAAGCATAGCTTTTCTTCTATCACCGAAACCAGGAGCCTTAACAGCACATACTCTTAATGTTCCTCTTAATTTGTTAACAACGAGAGTTGCAAGAGCTTCGCCTTCAACTTCCTCTGCAATGATTAATAATGCACGTCCACTCTGAGCAACTTTTTCAAGTATCGGCAATAAATCTTTCATTGCAGAGATCTTCTTGTCATGAATTAAAATGTATGGGTCTTCTAAAACAGCTTCCATTGTATCGGCATTGGTAACGAAATACGGTGAAAGATAACCACGATCGAATTGCATACCTTCAACGACTTCTAAAGTAGTCTCGGTACCTTTTGCTTCCTCGACTGTAATGACACCATCTTTACCAACCTTTTCCATTGCTTCGGCAATAATCTTACCGATTGAATGATCGTTGTTAGCTGAAATTGCACCAACCTGTTCAATCTCTTGAGAAGTTTCAACTGGTTTGCTCAATTTCTTCAAATTTTGAACAACAGCTTCAACAGCTAAATCAATTCCTCTCTTGAGGTCCATTGGATTAGCGCCAGCGGTAACATTCTTTAAACCTTCTGCAAAGATTGCTTGAGCTAAAACAGTTGCGGTTGTTGTTCCGTCACCAGCAACATCACTGGTTTTGGAAGCAACTTCACGAACCATCTGAGCACCCATGTTTTCAATCGGATCCTCAAGCTCGATTTCTTTTGCGACAGTTACACCATCTTTTGTAACTGTTGGTGCGCCAAATTTTTTGTCAATAACAACATTGCGTCCTTTTGGACCAAGAGTAACTTTGACAGCATTGGCTAATTGGTCAACACCACTTTTAAGTTTTGTTCGAGCTTCTAAATTGAATTCAATTAATTTTGCTGACATAATTCATTCTCCTTTCATTTGTTCGACTTATTGAATAATTGCGAAAATGTCTGATTCACGCATAATTAAATACTCTTCACCGTCAATTTTAACTTCGGTGCCAGAGTATTTTCCATAAAGAACTTTATCACCAACCTTAACGGTCATTGGAATATGTTTTCCGGTTTCTTCAGAAATTTTTCCAGGACCTACTGCAACAACTTCACCTCTTTGAGGTTTTTCCTGTGCTGTATCTGGAAGATAAATTCCGCCTTTTGTTACTTCTTCTGCTGGAGCTGGTTTAATTATAACTCGATCTGCTAAGGGTTTTAGACTGAAACCTGCCATAATTTTTCTCCTTATTTTGTTTTTGTTTGTTTAACTTTGTATTAGCACTCTCCAATAGCGAGTGCTAATATAATAAGATTTTGACTTTAAATCAAGAACTAAAATTTGAATAAAATCAGAGATTTTTTTGCAAAAAATATTTAATGGTCATGGTAAATACTCAATTAAAATAATCTATTAGGATTTTTTAATATGATTGAGAGGTGAATATGTATTTATATGTAATATATTTTTAATAAAAGGGTAGTTGCATGAATTTTATTTCAATAAATGGGTTGGTTAATAAATTTATTATGAGATTACGATTTCAAATTATTTTAATTCCTTTTGTTGATGTCCAGTAAATTTTATGATTTCGTTTTTCAGAAACCACACAGAATAAGCCAATCAAATTACAATTTTTGTTAAGCTTAATGTTAACTGGAATATTTATAATGTATTTTTTGTCCTCTTTGTTTTGATTAATCTTCGATTCATTGAAGTGAAATCTTTCTATATTGGTTTTTGCCGTTGAATTATCGATTTTGTAAAAAAGTGAATAGATGGTTGCGCTCTCAAATAATGATTTATGAGCATTCTCAAATTCTAATCCTAATTTAATTTCAGTAATATTATTGTTACTTCGTTCGGTGTTCAATAAGTTTAATTGAATATCAATTCCTGGTGGAAGTAAAATATTGTTAATAGAAAGGTCAACATTATTAGTAAGTTTTAGATTATTCTTAATAATTTTTTGATATGCATTTGAGCCAGGTAGATTAGAATTTTTCCAGATGGAATATAAATCAGTTGAATTCTTTATTATGTTTGCAAGCATGACGACGGTTGCAAACTTTTTCCGTTCATTTTTGAGTTTTTGAGATTTTGTCTTTTTATATTTCTTTGGTCTTGAAAAAACAATAACTTTTCCATTTCTTTCACGAAAAACAACATCCCCAATTCTACCTTTTATTGAACCCAGGATTTTTCGATTTATATGAGCCATAGATGAAAACTTTTAGTTCTAATATACAAAATCTGTAGCTATTTTCTACGAAATTAAAGCGTATTTATAGCGTATCTATAGCGTATTTATATCGAATTTGTTACGAATTAGAATAAAATTACGAGGGTAGATATTCATTTAGCTTAAGATAAGTAGTGATTTAACGATATTTTTAAAACTTTGGAGAATGAGAATTTTTTGAAATTAAATTGTTGAAATTGTGTTGGAGCTGGAAGGCTATGACCTTATGTTTGAAGTTAATTATAAAAAATTTCTAACTTATTTTTTTGAATCTAAAGAAAATTTATTTCATAATGATTCTGATATTTATTGTGCGTTAAACAAATTTATTTAGTGTCATGATGAAAATGTTTCACAAATATTATTTTCTATTAGTGAGCTTTTGAATGTTTTTCACTTATATAAATGTATCCTGGTAAAAAAGTGAATGACTAATACAATTTTTTATTTATTCAATTGTTACAACGCTACTCCATTTTCGATTATACCAAATATTTATTATCTTTTTATGAAGATTTATAATTAAAAGGGTTAAAATGTCGAATTTTATCTCTTTAGTTCACTTCATAAAAAAATTCATACCTTTAACTAAAAATCATAAACAAAACTATGTCTTTTTCTTAGGTGGCTATGATGCTGAGATGGTTGCTATTAAAGAAATCCTTGATGAAAAGAGAATTTCTTATTTCGATAAAAAATTAAAATGGGGTGCAAAACTCTCTGAATATAAAGAGGAATTATCAAAAATAAGTGAAAATCAAATTCCTGTTTTTATTGAGTTAAATATAGATATTAATTATCCCGAGCGTTCTAAAATAATTGACCATCATGGTGGAAATGCTGGGAAAGATAAAAAAACTTCGATTGAACAAGTTGCTGAATTGCTGGGTGTTGAACTCAATAGGAAGCAACTACTTATCAGTGCTAATGATAAAAATTATATTTGGGGCATGATCGAAATAGGCGCAACAGATGAGGAAATAAAAGAAATTAGAAGCTTGGATAAAAAAGCGCAGGGTGTAACAGAGGAAGATGAAAAAAATGCTGAGTTATCTATTAAACATTATCTAAAAAGACTTTCATATGATACAGTTATAATTTACAGCTTAACTGAAAAAATTAGCCCAATTATTGACCGTGTATACAAATATTATAGACACATTTTTATAATCACTCCATCGGATGAAATAAATTATTCTGGTACAGGACAAATCGTTGAATTACTAATAAAACATTATGAAAAACTTAAAGAAACAAACCAAAATATTTATTATTGGTATGGAGGTAACCTTCCTAAAAGAGGTTATTTTGGGTCAAATTATAAGTTAACAGAAGAAGAAATTATAAATATAATCGAGCCTTTTATAGCAAAAGAAATAATATATTCTCAACATATTTTTATGTTTCCATTTACAATTGAATTTAATAATAAAATTGAAAAAGGGGAATTAAAAACTTCTTCTGTTGATGTATTAAAAGAAATCCATGAACGATTAAAAAATAGTAACTGGAAATACAAGCCTTTTAGTGTTTTAATTGATATTCCAGATAATGTTAAAAAGAAATACTCTGAAGATGAGATTTGGTTTTATAATGAGTATAAATACTTTTATGAATTTATTCACCATACAATTTTTACAGATCTAAAAAAAGAGCAATTATTCTCAGAAGATAATCATCCTATCAGTCTATATTATGAGATTGATGTTTCTCCTAACGATGAAATTACTTTTATTATAAAAGAAGATTGTAAAAGAAGAAATTATACATTAAAAATTGATAACATTTCTTTACGAATTTTTGAAACTGGAATTGGAATTTTATCTTTTACATTGTACAACACTTGTTATAAAAATTTTGAAGATATTGAATTAATTAATGACTATGGCAGAAGGATATATCCACAATTTTTAGGGACTGATAATTTAGTTTCTCCCATTGAGGCCCCTAAATCAGTTTTCTTATGTGATAAAATTATATTTAGAATAGGTAATACTGAGATAATAGAAGATTTTAAAGTAAATGATTATTTAAGAAAAAAATCTAAATATGCTAACTATATTGAAGAGCTTTTGACACCAATTAATTCTAATGGTTTTGAGTGTAAAGCTGTAATAGATGATAGAATGTTCGTTATTTGTTGGTATGCCAATAATGAATTAATGAATGAATTGTCAAAAAATTTTGAAAACAACATCAAATGGTATCAATTTATATTCATTGATGGTAAAGGCGCGGTAATAGCTAATGAAGAAATGATGAAATTTCTTATTAAGAAATGTACCTATCCTAGATATTCAGATTGGGGCACATTGTTTGGTATTACTAGATATAGTTTTATGTGTTTGTGCAAATGTGAATCTGTTGGTGACTTTAATTATAGAATTCTAAGAAACCATATGCAAAAAATTTATTATCAGATGTTTGTTATACTTCTTGCTCAGCGAGCTTCTATTATCAAGTTTAATAAAGAATTAGAATTAATTAGCCAAGATGCTGATGATTTATTAATCCATAAATACTCTTCATCAAGTTTAAAAAGCAATAAGAAAATTAATCTTGAAAATTTATTAGAAAGAACTGAGAAATTGTATAAAAACATAATTCTTTTTAGTAATAGAATATGGTATAAAGAAATAACGCCACAGGAACAGGGGATTGAGATTTACAAAATTGCTCTCAGAAATATGGAAATAGAAAGTCAATTTCGTTCTTTAAGAAATAAAATGTATCAACTCTATAATTTCATGATTTTAACATTAGAAAATGAAAGAACAAATAGTGTTCACAAATTAACATATATCAGCACAATTTTTGCTGTGTTAGTTACAATTATTGCTTTTTGGTCAATAGATTTTGAATTTTTAAGATACTGGAAAGGAATAGATGATAAGATAATACACTATCCAAATATTGTAGAAATTATTTCTTTACTTATTTCTTCATCACTTGCTTTTGGTTTGTTATTAATCTTAATTATTAATCTATCTTTAAAAATTATTTCAAAAAGAGTTGTCTGGCTATTATTTATAGTTTTAGTAATAAGTTCTCTTATATGGATTTATTTGCTTTGCTATAATTAAATCTAAAGGGTTTATATGCCAGAATTAGTCATAAAACTAAAGCAACATACTCCAATTATTCACTTCCAGTATTATCAGGAAGGTGCTACTTTAAGAGCAAGTGAATTAAAACCAAAACTTGATAAGTTTCTGATTGAAAATTTTGATCAATATGGAATTGATTATAGGAAATGGCTAATAGGGACTGGGAAACATCCTGCGTTAAATTATAAAGTTAAAATTATACCAAGTAATTATTTCACTTATTATTTACCATTACCATTAAGGTTAGACTCGAATAGAAGTTCAAAGCTCAAAAGTTTTATTAAAAAACAAATAAATTATAAAAAAATTCTTGCTCCTTCCCCATTTTTTGCTAATTCAGATAAAATTAAATTCAATGGAAATGATAATGTTGACTTAGCTCAAACTAAGGTTAATTCCCTGATTTTTGCTGTATATTCAAGTGAGGAAACAAAATTAAAATTTACTGCATGGGATGAAAATTTATTACAATACATAAATGATAATATTTCGTTATTCTTTTTAACCAATAACTTCGGTACAAGACAAGATAAAGGATTTGGTTCTTTTACTGTAAGTTGCATTAATGGTAGTAACATATATATTAACAAACATGAATTGAAATCTGTTTATATAAAAAAGTCGCAAAGCATGTTTAAATGCTTTAATGATATCTTCCAATTTATTTTAGATGAGTATCAATTATTAAAAAGTGGTAAAAATTATCCTAACTATCAGAAGTCAAAATTATTTGAGTATTTTGTTGTATGTCGTAATATCCGATGGGAAAAGAGATTTATCAAGCAAAAGATAAATTCTAACAAAATACATAACAAAAACTTATTCTATAGACATTATCCAATAGATTTAGAAAATTCAAAAAACAAATACTATAATCATTGGAAAGATCGCCAACAAAATGATTATGCTTTTGTACGTGCTTTACTTGGCTTAGCAGAACAATACGAATTCCTTGTTCGTAATAATCGTTCTCCAGATAAAAAATTTAAATACATTGTTTCAATAAAACATAAGCCTGAGGTAGGCGCAGAAATAATTGAAAGATTTCCGTCTCCTATCTTCTTTAAGGTTATAGACAACATAGTATATTTAGGAATAAATGATACATATAAAAATATATTAAACGAAGAGTTTGAATTTAAGCTAAGATTAAAGGGTGACAGAAATAATACTGAAAAAAATTTAGGTTCACTAAAAGTTCCAAGTAATTTTGATTTGAAAGATTTTATTACTAAATATCTTTCAGTTAATTGGACAGATTTATAAATATTACCAAAATAATTAATTAAAGAAAAACAATGAACACAAACCATAAATCCGTTTTTGGTTTTACCATCGGTCCTATTTATGAACTGATGAGCCACAGTAAGAAAACAAGAGAACTCTGGTTCAGCTCTTTTTTCTTTTCTTGGTATGTTAAAGAATTGTATTATGGGCTTGGAAAATCGAATGGGATTAAATTTTTGAAACCATACATTGATAATATCTCTACATTACCAAAAACTAAAGCAGGTTTGTTCCCTGACCATATTATTGGGTATTCAGAAAAAGATCCAGGTGAAACATTTCAGCTTATTCAAAATTTCATTGAAGACATTAATAAATTTTTTGTTGGTTTAATTGATAAAACTGGTAACTCACATTATCTATCTGGTAAAACCAGAGAAGATGTTGAAAAAATTTTTACAGATTACCTTCAAACGAGTTTTGTTGTAATTCCAATTGATACAATTAAAGGAAGTAATGTAGTTGAAATTATAGAAAATTATTTAGATGCGCTCGAAAGAAATCGTTCTTTTACTTTGAGGAAAAACGAAAATCCCTGCTTCCGTTGTAAGTCATTTCCAGCTGTTTTTGATATAACTGATAATTATGAAACAAAATATAAAAAACAACCTGTTTGCCCGTTTTGTTTTATAAAATTTATGTGCAACCAGAGTGATGAAGTTTGTTCTGTGATTAATGAACAAAAAAATTTTAGATATAGGTCCACTGGTGAAATTTCGGCAGTTGAATTAATAAAAAAAATTGATGAGGAGAAATTAAAAGCATACTTAAGTAAATACGATGAATTGGAATATGAGGGGAAAGCGGGAAATGAATTTAGAGAACTTTTGCCTGAAAAGGGGAAAGAAATCAGGCCTTATCACAAATATATGGCTATTGTGCAGGCGGATGGAGATAATCTTGGTTATACAGCAAGTAGTGTTAAAAATCCTGAAGAGTTATCTCAAATTCTTTTTGAATTTGGACAAGAAGCATTGGATATTACTAATAAGTTTCACGGTGAAGCTATTTATATTGGTGGAGATGATGTTTTAGCTTTCTTACCTACTGCATTCAAAGAAGGTGAAAATTTCTTTACAATCATTGATTATCTAATAGAGATTTCTAAGACTTATAAGTGTAAACTTTTGTGCAAGAATTTGTCTGGTTCTATATCTATTGGTGTGCATCTATTTTATTATAAGTCGCCACTATCTTTAGCAATTCGATCGGCAAGGGAACAGCTTTTTAATATTGCGAAAAAAGTCCCTGGCAAAGATTCTTTTTCACTTTTGTTAACCCAACATTCTGGGCAGAAAGTAGGTTTTCAATTTAAATTTTGCTCTGATGAGCTTAATTTGTTCAGAAAAATTATGAATAATATTCTTTCTGGCAATGCATATTATCCCCACGGTATACATCACAAGCTGAATTTTTATGAAAAGTTATTAACAAACTTAAGCGATATACATCAAATTGATTCTTTCTTTAACAATCGTTTTAATGAAGATATTCATAAAACTTACACAGGATTAGATGATATTAAAGAATATCTTAAAATGAAGCTTTCATCAAAAACCGTAAGTGGACAAAAAATTTTAACTGGTAATGAAGCAAAAACAAGACTTAATGAATTTATTTCTCAACTTAAGTTTATAAAATTTTTATTAGGAGAAGATTAATGGGTATTCCATACCTAATCACATTTAAACCTTATGGAAGATTTTATTTTGGAACTCCCCAATCTTTTGGCGAAAGTTTTTATGCGTTGTCTTCAATGTTTCCAACTCAGACGACAATTTTAGGTACTTTAAGAGCAACTATTCTGAAGCAGAATGGTCTTCTTGATTTACATACAAGAAAACCAAAAACAGATTCAAACGGTGATTTACTAAATGAAGTCAAAGAGTTAACTGGAACATCAAAAATGTCAGACCTTTTTGATAATGATGATAACTTTGGAAAAATATTAAAAATATCACCTGTCTTCATTGTAAGACAGGAGGAAGGTAGTGAATGTGTGGAAGATTTCCTTTTACCAGTTCCTGCTGATGTTGTTTTTGATTATGATAAAAATGAAAAGGAAGCGAATGGCTCGCCAAAAATTAGCGGATTAAAATTGTTGGAGTTCAAGGAACAAAATATAGAATTTGGAAAAGTCTTCTCCAGAAACGAAGTATCAACAAAATTATATTCTCTTGATAAAAAATCTAAGGAACACACTGCTGATTATATGGGTGGTATTTTATTATGGAAATCTTATGCTGAATTTAAAATGAAGCATGAACTTGTTTATCATCCACATTATCTAACAAGCAAGATTTTTCTGCCAGATTCTCAACCAGGGATTGCAAGAGAAAATAGAAAAACAAAGGAAGAACATTTCTACACCAAGAGGGACTTTAGATTAAATGAAAGTTTTTCTTTTGGAGTAATAGTTCATTTTTCAGAACAAAATGTGATTAAAGATTATGATGTAATTATGGGAGGTGAAAAATCTTTATTCAGATTAACGGTTAAACTTGTAAATGAAAATACATTCCCATATAGAGAGCATCCAATTATTAAGCGATTTATTAATGAAAATGATTTTGGAGATTTATATTCATCAAATATAAAGAATACTAATGTTAGTAAACTTGTTGCACTCTCTCCAATTATTGGTAACAATGCAACGATTAATGGAATTGATTTTGCCATTATCAATGAAATGTATATTCATAGGAATATTGAATTTGATGGTGGTTTAAGAAAAAAGAGCATTTCATATTCTGCAATTCCCTATGGTTCTGTTTTATTTGTAAATAATAATTTTGGTATCAATCCGTCAACAATTCCACCAATTCCACGAAAAATAGGATTTAATTTTTTAATGGGTTTTAATTAAGGAGAATTTTTATGAACACATATCAAATGTACATAATAGAAACGCTTACAAATATGCATGTTGGCTCTGGAGAAACTCACTTCGGTGTTCTCGATAATCTAATACAACGACATCCTGTCACCAGAATTCCAATTATCCATGCTTCTGGAATAAAAGGCTCATTGAGAGAATATTTTGAAAATTTGCCTTGTTTTAATAAAAATTTTATCCCAATACTTTTTGGTGGTGTAATTGATGTGACAAAATCCGATACTCGAGGCGGTTTAGACTTTGAGCCCGGTCATTTAATTTTCTTTGAAGCTCAATTACTCACATTACCACTTCGTGCATCTGAAAATGTTTATTATGATTGTACTTCAGTCCCTGTCTTGTTAGATTACTTAGAACAATTAAATAATTTTTTGAATGCAGGAGAAAAAACAAAAGGTTTAAGAATTTGGTTAAATAACCTTAATTTTAATGATGAAGATTTCATCTACTTTCATGGTAGTAACAATCTTGAAATTGAAGATTATACTAATGGTAAAAAGATAAATAATGTTGATCAATCTATTCAAAAGACTCTTAATAATTTATGCAGAATAAAAATAAATAAACTTGCAATTTTTAATAAAGATATTTTTACTCACATCTGTACTGATTCAATCCCTGTTATAGCCCGTAATCAAATTAAAGATGATGGTACGAGCGGTAATTTGTTCTATGAGGAAATCCTTCCAAGAAAAACTATTTTATACTTTTTGATTGGATTTGATTCTTATCTAAACAATAATGGTAGTTCTGCAAAATCTGAATTCGAAAAAGTATTAAATGATGAAACCAAAATTTTCCAGTTTGGAGCTAACTATTCTATTGGTTATGGATTTTCTAAAATTTATAAAATTAATATTTAATAGGTGAAGATATGAACCAGAAAAGAATAGACGAATTAATACCTGTTGCTTTAGCATTACTTAAAAATCCACAGCCCGGTTTTAAAGAAATTATGCTTGATAACAGTAAAATTAAATCAAGTTATGCTGGTGCAATTGATGCTTTCGGTCCTACAGTTATTCAATCTGGACTGGCAAAAACATTAGCCTTTTATATGAAGGAAAGCGAAGAGACTAATCGCAGAGCAATTTTAGAGCTAATAAAAGAGGTAATGAAAAAAAACTATTCAATGAAATCTGAATACGATACCAAGAACCTTTTAGAAATTTATATTGAGGAGACGAAAAATAAATCAACATTAGAAAAGTTGCGTTTCAGAGATAGATTACTGGAGGCATATATTGCCTGTAAGTTTGCTAAACTATGTTTCGAAAAAGTTGAACCGAAGTAAGAAGAGGAATAATAAAATGTCTCACAATTTATCAAGGTTGTTTTATCTGCATGGTAATAATAGGCTAATTGAAAAAATTGAGGACATAAAATTCATCAATGATGTAAATTATTTTAATCGAAATATTCCAGGCCTTAATACCGTTAAAAATTATTTTAATATAGTTGACATAATTCAAAGTTTTGAATTAACCACAATTTATCCTGGCTTACTTATTGGTGCGGGTTATTCTCATCCAGCTCTAAAAGAAATAAAGAAAAGCGATAGAGATGAAGTTGGTGATTTCCAGCTGGGTTTTTTCTTTGACCACACAACAGGTTTGCCCGTCATACCCGGTTCTTCTGTTAAAGGAGTTTTAAAAAGTGTATTTCCAAAAAAGGTTTCAGCTATCGAAATGAAAAACTTGAATATATAAGAAATATCACAAAAGAAGTCTTAGGAAACAATAAAGATATATCCTTTATAACTGAAGATAACTGGGAGGAAATTTTCTTTGGAAGTGTAAAAGCACAAAGAAAACACATCTTTTTTGATGCTTATGTTAGCGTCATTCCTAAAAATAGAAGATTATTTGAAGAAGATTATATCACCCCACATACGAAAGGAATATTAAAAAATCCCACTCCGATTAGATTTTTGAAAGTTGGACCAGGTGTGACCTTTACCTTTCAATTCAAACTTTTTGACTATAAAGATAATAACAATAATGTTTTACTTACAGCGGACAACATAAAAGAAGTTTTTAAGAAAATTTTAATAGACTTTGGTGTTGGTGCTAAACGAAATGTAGGTTACGGTCAATTTAAAGAATAAAAAAATGTTTCAAGAAAGTATTTCATCTTATAATTTATCTTCAAAGTTTTTTATTGAAGATATTTATATAGAAAGTTATTTGGTTAGGCTTCGATTTAAATTACCTATTAAATTTCATTTCTATCATGGTTCCAAATTATATGGCTTTGTTTCAAATTTAACTGGTTATCATTCATCACCGAGCCAAAAACAAAAAGTAAATGATGTGGTAATTTATCCCTGCGAATCTGGTAGAATTCATTATAAACCTGGGGATGAGTATAACTTTCAAATTACTTTTCTAAATAAAAATGAATTAATAATTAACAATTTTTTAAAGAATATCCAGAACATACCTGAGTTTGAACTGGGAGGTGATTTAAACAGAAAATCAGTTGAATTGATAAGCTTAACCAGAATTCAAAATTTAACAGAATATGAGCCTATAACTGGCGATACCTTTACCTTAAGATTTTTAACTCCATTACGCATTGAAAGAAAAGAGGAAGATAAAAAAAGAGGTGAGACTTTATTTGATCTTAAATATTTCGATGGAAAACATTTTTTCAAATTATTATACAAAAGAGCAGCCGACCTTTATAAACTAAATTTTGGTTTCTTCCCTTCATCAGAAATTCCTGTTAATCCTGAAGTTGAAATTCTAGATAAGTATTTTATCTGGGTCGATTCAATAAAAGAAGATAATACATTTAGCCTTGGAGGCATAGTAGGTTTTATTAAACTTAAAGCGGATTTAAATGAACTCTGGCGTAGAATTTTATGGTTTGGGCAAATTATGCACGCGGGTAAAAGTTCAGCTATTGGTTTTGGTAAATATTATATTGAAGGGACTGGTTTTGAGGAGAAATTAGTTAAGCCTGCTAAAACATATAGCCAATTAATACTCGAAAAAGAAAATTTACTAACCGCATTTCGGCACATTAAAAATAATAGTGAATTTGCTGGAGTTGATGGAATTACTCCAGACATCTATGAAGAAAATCTTGAAGAAAATTTAAATAAATTAATTGGAGATGTAGTTAGAGATAAATATAAACCTGATAATCTAACTGGAATTATAGTTCCAAAATCTGAAAGTAAAATAAGAGCGCTTGCAATTCCTTCAGTAAGAGATAGAATTTTTCAAAGAGCAACAGTTCAGATTATTGGCGAAACTATTGATAATCTTTTAGAGGATAGTTCTTATGCTTACCGAAAAGGTTTATCACGGGCAGGTGCTGCTTTTGCAATTGACAAAGCTAGAAGAAGTGGTTTTAATTATGTTTTAGAAGTAGATATACAATCATTTTTTGATAATGTAGACTGGGAAATTTTATTCAAAAAAATTGATATTTTATTTGGAGATGACCCTATTTCTAAAATTCTTAAAGATTGGATTTCCTGTGATGTTCTTTTTGAAGGTATAACAATTAAAAGAAATAAAGGGCTTCCACAAGGAGCTGTTATCTCTCCAATCCTTGCCAATCTTTATCTGGATGAATTTGATGAAGAATTACAAAATGAATTTAAATTAGTCAGGTATGCTGATGATTTTGTAATTTTATGCAAATCCAAAGAACAGGCGGAAAATGCTCTTGAAAAAGTTAAAGTTGTGCTTCAAAATCTTCGATTAGATATACATCCATCAAAAACCAGGATAACAACTTTCGAAGAAGGATTTCAATACCTGGGCTATTTATTTGTTAATTCATTAATTCTTGATAAAAAAAGCGATGAACAAAAAAATAATGATTTTGTAAAGTTAGAACTAAAACCAGAAAATTTACCTAAATCGAGCTGGATTACTTTAATAGATTTTGAAAAGATAAAATCAATTCATAAAAATAAGGTTCAGGAAATCACACCATTAACAAAGGATGAAATTCAAGAATTACTTTTAGATAAATATCCTTTATACATTACTAAAGATATAAATCTACATCTTGATGTTGATGGTGTTGAGGTTATTTACGAAGAAGATACAAGAGAAATAAGGAAAAAATATCCTTTGAAAGATTTAAGCAGTATAGTTTTTATAGGTACTAATAAAATTTCGATGCCAGCTGTTTTTAAGTTAAATAAATTAAACATTCCTGTTTATTTCTGTAAATCTACAGGCGAATTAAGGTTATCTATTCCACTAAGTAATCCAGATTACACTCTGTGGGCAAATCAATTAGAACTTACCAATGACCAAAATTTTGTTTTTCAATTTGCAAAAGAAATTGTTAGGGCAAAGATTAATAATCATAAAGTTATCGCAAGAAGGATTTCTGAGAAAAACGAGTCCAGAGATTTTTTCAATTCTCTTTTGAGAAAAGTTAATTCTGTTAATTCCTTAGAAGAGTTAAGAGGTATTGAAGGTTCATCAGCAGCTTATTTTTATAAAATTTTAAATGATAACCTTTCAGGCGAATGGAAATTTGAAAAACGAAGAAAAAGACCACCCACAGATCCTGTTAACGCAATGCTCTCTTTTGGTTATTCAATCATTTATAATCATATATCAACGGCTATTCAAATTGAAGGATTAAATCCACAGATTGGTTTTTTTCATAGACCGAGCAATAGATATTTTCCACTTGCTTCAGACATTCAGGAAGAATTTCGTCATATTATTGACAGCCTAATTCATTATATCATAAAGAGAAATATGGTCACCAGAGATGATTTTGTTATTGATGAGAACAATTATTACCCTTGTTTGATGACAAAAGATTTTAGAAGAAAATTTATTGGTTTGGTAGAAGAAAGGCTAAAAATTGAATTTTCTCCACCGAATTTTTCCAGAAAAATTAGTTATAAAGATTTTATTTTTTTTCAGGTTAAAAATTTAAAAACATCTATTCTCAAAAAAGAAATGAGATATAAACCATTGTGGATTAGGTAAATGATGCATATAATTACATACGATATAGAAGATGATAAAGAAAGAAATCAGATAAGTAAAATACTTGAAGGCTACGGCGTTCGCGTTCAGGACTCAGTATTTGAATGTAATATTAATAAAGCTGAATTTGAAAGTTTATTGAATAAATTAACAAAATTTGCCAAAGGAAAAATCAACATTAAAATATATCCTGTTTGTAAAGAATGTTATTCCAAATCAATTGGAATAGGTGAGATAAAACACTTCCCTGGTCTAAAAGGCTATGAAATTATTTAGTTATACATTAAAGTTTTATAAGAAAGTCTTGGATTTTGCGAACCAAAATCAAACTAATATGGATGAAAAATGAAGTTCTTTGAAAATTTGTTAAAAATCTTACTAAAAAAGAAGAAAAAGTCTTACTATGAATTAATGTTTGCTTCGCATTCTTATATTCAATTGTATTTTAAGCATTTAGATGAAGGAAACATACACAATTTTTATAAAAATATCTTAGGTGGTCTCAAAAACCTTATTTGCTTCGCATATAATACTATAATTTATTATTTTTTAAATAGTTATAAAATGAGACTTTGATTAAACTGGAGTCATTGACGAATCTAGACTCCATCCTCGGAGGGCAAATTCGATGGGGAGTATCTTTGATTAAACTGGAGTCATTGACGAATCGAGACCAAGACGAAAAACTTCAAAGAGATTGGGATATTTCTTTTTCTTTCATTAAACTGGAGTCATTGACGAATCGAGACTTAAATCCTCGACTTCATCGGTTTCGATTGCTTGGCTTTCATTAAACTGGAGTCATTGACGAATCGAGACTAAATCTGTTGATTATATTGACCTCGAGGACTTTTCTTTCATTAAACTGGAGTCATTGACGAATCGAGACAGAATTCCTAACAGCTAACTGGAATTTTTTTTCTTCATCATTCTTTCATTAAACTGGAGTCATTGACGAATCGAGACCATAACAACCTCCATAATTTTAGATTACACAATTAATTTACTCTTTCATTAAACTGGAGTCATTGACGAATCGAGACCTGATAACTACCAATCCAAATTAAAATCACTGACACTAACTTTCATTAAACTGGAGTCATTGACGAATCGAGACAATGATGTGGAAGAAGAAATAGATGCGCGTGCGGGTGGCTTTCATTAAACTGGAGTCATTGACGAATCGAGACTCTTCTTTTTTAGCCAGAGCTTTAGTAAGTTGTTTGATTACTTTCATTAAACTGGAGTCATTGACGAATCGAGACTGATTTTTTACCGCATAACAAATTACAGATAGTCCATTCTTTCATTAAACTGGAGTCATTGACGAATCGAGACACAATATTAAGAATGCTATGAACAAGCTCTTGTCTTGCTTTCATTAAACTGGAGTCATTGACGAATCGAGACATAGTGGCTCTCCAAAAGGCAAGGAAACTTCAGAGAGTGTGCCTTTCATTAAACTGGAGTCATTGACGAATCGAGACTTGCTCTTTCGACAGCCCTTCTAACAGTCCGTTGAATATCTTTCATTAAACTGGAGTCATTGACGAATCGAGACATATCTATCGCTGGCAACCCACTCCCAGAATGTTTTTGGTTTCTTTCATTAAACTGGAGTCATTGACGAATCGAGACAGACATATTTTCTCTCCTTATTTTTTTGTTTTTTGTTAACTTGTATTAAACTGGAGTCATTGACGAATCGAGACTAATGTTACTGGGGCTGAAGAAAAGAATAATGATGTGGCTTTCATTAAACTGGAGTCATTGACGAATCGAGACATAATGCATTTTGCTTTTTTACCTGACCCTGTCATCATTGTCTTTCATTAAACTGGAGTCATTGACGAATCGAGACTTAGCTGTTGCACTGAACGCTAATACATCTGCTTTTTTTCAGTAATGTGGTGTCTTTGACATAAAGGGGGATTTTAAGTAAAATCTTAACTCAACATTAAAAATTCATTAAACTAGGTCAGAGATTGCTTCCGACTTCGTCGTTCGAAATGACTACTATTCTGATCGTCATTGCGAGCGTTAGCGAAGCAATCCATCACATATTCACCACAACCTTTCATATGTCAGAGATTGCTTCGAAACTTCGTTTCTCGCAATGACTGAGACACACTGACCGTCATTGCGAGCGCAAGCGAAGCAATCTTTCACATATTCACCACAACCTTTCATATGTCAGAGATTGCTTCGAAACTCCGTTTCTCGCAATGACTGAAACATTAACATCGTCATTGAGAACCCCCCAGCCAATAAATCTATCTTTAATTTTTAAGAAATATTCAATTCAATTCCATTAAGCATTTAATTTTCTTAAATTTACTCGAAATCATTCAGTCTATAATAACAATGTTAGTTAATCCAGCATTTAATCATTTCCTATTTTATTTTAATGAGGTTAATTTTTTAATCTTTATTTTTTGTAATAAGAAAAACGAAAGAAATTCTAAAGAAGGGTCTTGAAAATGTCATTCAACATCACCGATTTAACCTTCATCACAAATGATGAAAATTCAACTCTTAAAGAGAGATTTCAAACTTTAATAAAAGATACGGTCTTCTTCGATTGTCTGGTTGGATATTTTTATACAACTGGCTTCCATTTGCTCTATAAATCTCTTGAAAAAACAGAAAAAATTAGAATTCTCATTGGTATTGGTACAGATAAAGAAACACTCGATGCAATTCAAAAATCTTTTGAGGTGAATGATAATTCTGAGGAGTTATCATTTTATGAAGCAAGTGAAGAATTTGCTAAAAAAATTTCGTACGAGCTTGAAGAATCAGATGATAAAAAAGAAATCGAAGATGGAATTCAAAAATTTATCGAATGGATTAAAAGTAAAAAACTTGAAATAAGAATATTCCCTTCACGAAATATTTATGCAAAACTCTATATAATGACATTCAAAGAAGGGGATAGAGACATTGGTAGAGTAATTACAGGTTCAAGTAATTTTACGAGAGCTGGACTTTCTGATAACTTAGAATTTAATGTAGAGCTTAAAAATCGCGCTGACTATGAATTTGCAAAACAAAAATTTGAAGAATTGTGGAGTAAGGCTGTTGATGTAAGTCAAAAATATATTCAAACAGTCGAAAGCAAAACCTGGATTAATCAAAACATCACACCTTATGAACTTTATCTAAAATTTCTGTATGAGTATTTCAAAGATGAATTGAGCAGAACAGAAAAACTTTACTTAAAATACCTTCCGGAAAATTTCAAAGAATTTGAATATCAGCAACAGGCAATCTTAAACGCAAAAAATATCCTGGAAGCTTATGGTGGAGTTTTTATTTCTGATGTAGTTGGACTTGGCAAAACATATGTTGCAGCAATGCTCGCAGGCCAATTGGATGGAAGGACAATGGTTATTGCTCCACCAGCTTTGTTGAATAGAATCAATCCTGGTTCATGGCCAAATGTTTTTGCTGACTTCAATCTGTCAGCGGAGTTCATTTCAATTGGAAAACTGGATGATGCAAAAGCTGAATTGCAAAGAAGAGAATATAAAAATATCATAATAGATGAATCACATCGCTTTAGAAATGAAACAACAATAAGTTATGTCGATGTTGCAGAAATATGTCGTGGTAAAAGAGTTATTTTAGTTTCTGCAACTCCTTTCAATAACAGACCCGATGATTTACTTTCTCAAATTAAATTATTCCAGAATCCAAGGAAAAGCACTATTCCGGGAATTCAGGACTTAGAAGCATTTTTCAGAAAACTTAAAAAGAAATTAGATACCATTGATAGACAGAAAAATTATGAACAGTACCTAAAAGAAACTCAGTTAATTGCAAAAGAAATTCGTGAAAAAGTTTTGAAATATATAATGGTTAGACGAACTCGACGGGAGATTGAAAAATATTTCTCAGATGACCTGAAGAAAAACAATATCAACTTCCCTGAAGTTGAAGATCCCAGACCACTTTTTTATCAATTAAACGAGATTGAAAACGAAATCTTTGATAAAACTGTCCATTTAATTGCAAGAAAATTTACCTATGCTCGGTATACTCCTTTGTTGTATTTGAAAAAGGATATCACCCAATTAGAAGAACAATCTCAGAAAAATATGAGCGGATTTATGAAAGTCCTTCTTGTGAAGCGACTTGAAAGTAGCTTTTATGCTTTCCGTAAAAGTGTTGATAGGTTTATTGATTCTTATGAGAAATTCATCGATGAGTTTAATAAAGGAAATGTCTACATAAGCAAGAAATACACCAATAAAGTTTTTGACCTTTTAGCAAAAAGTACTGACGAAGCAATTGAAGAACTGGAGAAATTAATTGAGGAAGGTAAAGCGGAAAAATTTAATTCTGAAGATTTCAAAGAAGAATTTAAAGTTGATCTGGAGAAGGACCTTCAGATACTCAAAGAAATTAAATCAATGTGGGAGAAAATTGAAAGAGATCCTAAACTCGAGACATTTATTGAAAAACTTCAAAATGACGAGTTATTAAAAAATCATAAACTAATCATCTTTACAGAATCAAAAGAAACAGCTGAATATCTTGCTGAAAATATCAATAGAAATTTTGGGGAAATATCAATCGTATTCCATGGAGGTTCACCTGAAAGAATCAGAGATAAAATAATTGAAAATTTTGATGCGCGTTCCAGACACAAAAAGGATGATTACAGAATTTTGGTTACAACCGATGTCCTTGCAGAAGGAGTTAATCTTCACCGGTCAAATATTGTGATTAACTACGATATTCCATGGAATCCTACAAAGCTAATGCAAAGAGTAGGACGTGTAAATCGTATTGATACCAGTTTTGACAGAGTGTACACTTTTAATTTTTTTCCAACTGCTCAATCAGAAAATGAAATTGAATTAACAAACATCGCTCGATCAAAGATTGAAGCATTCTTCACTCTACTTGGCGGTGATGCTTCTATTCTTACCGAAGGGGAACCTGTAACTTCACACGAATTATTCGACAAACTGCTTTCAAGAAAAACTTTAACTGATGATGAAGAGGAAGAAACGGAATTAAAGTACTTAAAAATTATTCAAGACATTCGTAACAATAATCCTGATTTATTTGAGAAGATAAAACAACTTCCCAAGAAAGCTCGTTCTTCCAGATTTTATAATCAATCTTTAATTGATCCTGCTTCACCTGATTCGCTTCTTACATTTTTCAAAAAAGGCAAATTGATGAAATTTTATTTATCAAATCGGCACAGAACATTTGAACTTGATTTTCTGGGTGCTGCAAAAATTTTAGAATGCGATGAAAATGAAACAAAAGCAAGAATACCCCTGGAGGGTTATTACGAACTTTTAGATAAAAATAAATTCCAATTTTATGCTGCAACTACTGAAGAAATAATAGAAAGTCCTATACATCGTGGCTCAGACATATCAGTTAGATTATTAAAAATTCTAAAGGCAGTGCAGAAAAACAGTAAGCAACTTACAGAGGATCAGGAAGAATATCTCAAAAATGTAATTGATAAATTAAATAGCGGTGCAATTCCAAAAGCAACGGTTCAAAAAACTTTTAGAGAGTTACAAAAACTTAAAGATGAAATTCAAAATTCATTGAAAGTAATAGAAATACTTCAAACTCAAATTTCGTCTACATTTCTCACAAAACATTTTGCTGAAATTCCAGTTTCAACTGAAACTAAGAGAGAAGTAATTTTATCGTTGTATTTAGCGAGAGATGGGAAAGCTTATTGATAATCAGTGACAGATCTTGTGTTTCAGTCATTGCGAGCAACGGAGTTGCGAAGCAATCTATGACATATAAAAAGTTGTGAAGAATAAATGACAGATTGCTTCACTTCGTTCGCAATGACAGTATGTGTGTGACAGTCATTGCGAGCAACGGAGTTGCGAAGCAATCTCTGACATATGAAAAGTTGCTGTGAATATGAGAAAGATTGCTTCACTTCGTTCGCAATGACAGTATGTGTATTAAAGTCATTGCGAGGGGCTGTCTAAAAAGTAAGGCATAATAATTGAAGAATAATAGAGAAAGGAATAAAAAATTGAGGAAAAAAGAATGATGGATTCTCTATTTCAAGAAAATGAAGCATTAGAAAATTCAAAATTGAGAAAGCGGAAGAAGAAGCGTGAGAGCGAACCGCGATTTAAGGAATACAATCAAGCTCAGATGATGTTATTGCCGCCATCCTTAGAGGATCTGATACCGAAAAATCATTTAGTAAGAGTGGTTAATAGAGTAATAG
>Ga0197142_1000430_pt1:0-35000 | contig 38570 bp, 19 predicted proteins | sample GBS60_MetaG_FD_148614 | JGI IMG/M metagenome (GOLD analysis project Ga0197142, IMG submission 148614) | Sediment microbial communities from Great Boiling Springs, Gerlach, Nevada, United States - GBS 60_MetaG | ecosystem: Environmental > Aquatic > Thermal springs > Hot (42-90C) >...
CAGAGCACACAGAGGTTTCTCCAATTTCTCCGTGCCCGCTGTGCGCTCTGTGGTAAGTTTTGGCCTCATTCGTCTGTATCATCAGCTCTCACTACTCGGTTATAATACTGACTTGTGTCAATTGGTACCTAATACTCGACCAAAAGTAAGCTATGGCACCATTTACCATTACAGCCCGTGATCCTGCCAGCCGTGCCCGTGCTGGCCTCTTACAAACCGCTCACGGCACAGTAGCAACACCTGTCTTTATGCCGGTCGGCACTCGTGCCACTGTCAAATCGCTCAGTCCCCACGAGCTCCGCGATCACGGGGCATCTATTATTCTTGGCAACACCTATCACCTCTACCTTCAACCCGGTCACGAATTGATCGCCCGTCATGGAGGGCTGCATGGCTTCATGAGCTGGGATGGCCCAATCTTGACCGATAGCGGTGGATTCCAGGTTTTTTCGCTCGTTTACGGTGGGATCGCCGATGAAGTCAAAGGACGACGCCCTGCTCATCCATCGCGTCTCAATGATATGGTGACCGTCACCGAAGAGGCAGTCATCTTTAAATCGTACCTCGATGGATCGCGACACATCTTTACTCCCGAACGTAGTATTGAGGTGCAGCACCACCTCGGTGCCGATATTATTGTCTGTTTCGACGAGCTACCACCATTTCGAGCTGGTTACGAATACACCGCTCAGAGTATGGCACGTACCCATCGCTGGGCAGAACGCTGTCTGAACGCGCATCGTCAACGGAATCGAGCCGCATTGCCGAATCCTGATCAGTTACTTTTCGGCATTGTGCATGGCGGTATTTTTCCCGACCTGCGGCGGGCGAGTGCCGAATATATCAGCAGTATGGATTTCGACGGCCTGTGCATTGGCGGATCACTCGGCGCCAATAAGACCCAAATGTACGAAGTGGTTGACATGACCGTACCGTACTTGCCAGATGGGCTGGCCCGTCATCTGCTTGGTGTTGGCGATGTTGACGATCTGCTGGAAGGTGTTGCGCGTGGAATCGATATGTTTGACTGCGTCAGCCCAACCCGTCTTGGCCGACACGGCGCAGCATTGGTTCGTAACCGTGAACGCAACTGGCGTCTCAATGTTACCAATGCCGCATTACGCGATGATCGACGACCACTGCAAGAGGGGTGCACCTGCTACACCTGTCGTCACTTCTCGCGAGCCTACATCCATCACCTTTACCGCTCAAAAGAACTGCTCGGCATCAGACTGGTGAGTTTGCATAATGTTGCCTTCTTACTCAATCTGATGGCCGAGATTCGTAGCGCTTTGACAGCCGGACGGTTTGGCGAACTCTACGCCGAATGGTTGGGCAAACCGTTGCCAGTTTTGCCGGAGGTGAAGTAGATGATGATTGTCCTCTCGCCCGCTTCCGGCACCAATCTTGGCAATGCGCATACGTTAGCGGCGCCGATGACCGAGCGCCTGATTAATACGCTCAAGTACCCGCCGATCGGCTTCCTGCGGCGATGCCGGTCTATCAGCATGCAATTCCTGCTCACTGCGAATTGTATGTAGCAGCCGAAACAATAAAATCAGCAGACCGGCCAGCGTAAGTGCCAGCATACCCCAGGGCAGCAAATCAATCACAAGCGAGGTGATCGTCGCCGTGGTAAGCCAGGCAAGTGCATCGGGGTCGGGCCAGGCTTCACGAGCGTAACGCACTAAATAGTTGGTAAGGAGCGCTGCATTCACCAAACCAATAGCCGCACCAATGAGCCGATGTGACCACTCGGTGGCGTTTTCCAGACCAAATTCAAAAATGGTGTCGGCTCCGTATCCAACCACAACCGCAATCAGGAGGAGACAACTCAGGGCGAGAAAGAGTGGCCAGCCGCTAGCAAGGGCAAGTGGGGTTAACAAATGCACAACACCATCGTGCCAGAGGTCAACCAATACGGTACCGATCAGGGTACCGACGAGAACAAACCCACTCGGCCACGCTCCCCGACGAAATCCCATTACAACGAAGAAAAGCAAGATCGCTCCTACACCCCCATCGATAAGCAGACTCTTCATACCGCCACTCCTTGCCCAATTGAAAGCAGTCATCCACCTTTTACTACGTATTGTAGCAACATCAAGATGGAATGCAAAATGTTTTTCATCTGATGGCACATCTGATAGCAAAAAGGGGCAGGCCTGGCTATTGATTCGACATAACAGCGCAGATTGGAACCCTGCCTCTCTCTGCCTCCCCTCGTTTCACCGTCCTATCATTCCACTGTAGACAGTTGCGTATGCAATTCTTCACCCAATAGGAAAGAATTTATCGTGCGAGTCAGCAGACAAAGATGCTATAATGACCGCGTCAGTTGATGGCGAACACGTATGCCATTGACACTCTTGGCGAAGGCGCCAGAGTATCGTGATTTGAGTACTAAGGAGGCTTCCATGGTTCGCGTCGCTATTAACGGTTTCGGCCGGATCGGACGCCAGAGCTTTAAGGCGATGCTGGAGTACTATCCTGAAGAGTTTGAAATCGTGGCAATTAACGACCTGACCGATGCCCAAACCCTCGCTCATCTGCTGCGCTATGACTCGACTTACGGCGCATTCGACGGCGAAGTAACGGTGACAGAGAAAGCGATTGTGGTTGAACTAGACGATGTCCGCTACGAGTTGTTGACTCTGTCCGAGCGCGATCCAGCCGCCCTACCCTGGAAGGAGCTTGGTGTTGACATCGTTATCGAGTCGACCGGACGGTTTACCGATGCCGAGAAGGCTAAAGCACACCTGGCCGCCGGCGCTAAGAAGGTTATTATCACCGCACCGGCTAAAGGCGAGGATATTACTATCTGTTTGGGCGTCAACGACGCGAAGTACGATCACGAGAAACACCACATCATCTCAAACGCCTCCTGCACCACCAACTGTCTGGCACCAGTAGCGAAAGTGCTCAATGATCGCTTTGGGATCGAACGAGGTCTGATGACTACTATCCACTCGTACACGATGGATCAGAACTTACAAGACAACGTGCACAAAGACCTGCGCCGGGCACGAGCAGCCGCAATCAACATGGTACCGACAACCACCGGCGCCGCCAAAGCAGTCGCGCTCGTCATCCCCGAACTAAAGGGTAAGTTCCACGGGTATGCGGTGCGTGTGCCGACGCCAACGGTTTCGATGGTCGACTTCTCGGTCTTGCTGAGCACGAAGACATCGGTTGAGGAGATTAATCAGGCCTTTATCGAAGCCAGTGAGAGCGAAGAACTGGAAGGTATTCTCGGTGTTACCCATGATCAGCTCGTGAGCAGCGACTTTATCGGTACCACGTACAGCAGTGTCGTCGATCTGCCACTCACGATGAGCATGGGTGATGACTTCTTCAAGATTGTAGCCTGGTACGATAATGAGTGGGGCTACTCGGTGCGCGTGGCCGATCTGACGGCGCTAGTTGCTGATCGCTTCGAGTAGTCTATCTTTCAGGTGTACTGAGTAGGCATGGGCAGGTGAATGTAAAACCTGTCCATGCGTTTGCTTTCCTCTGTCAGAATTTTCAGGGTCATCTTCGGCGATGTCAATGCGTTCCGGCCCCAGCAGTTCGTTGAAGCCCTATACTGGTTCATGAGTCGTAGTTCATTCAACCTCGTGGTTCATCCATAGTGAATTGACGACGAGCTTTCGGATAGACTCTTAGCGCCTGATCGAAAATCTGGGCTTTTGATCAGGTTCTATAACGGTATTCAAAGAATGTTTCCCGGCTCTTGCTGACAGGGAACGTTTGAGTGTAACGCAGGCATCTCCCCTCCACACTGCAAGGGTCATTCACCACGTTCAGAACCCGTGCTGCGGAGCACGCCTAGCGCCCTCACCTTTCCCTACGGGGATAAGGAAGGAGGAACGTGGGGTGACCGGCGCGCAAGAACGTTGGCAATCCCGCACGCAATGGTTGTACGGGTACGATACGCACCCAATGAGAAATCCGGGTTTTTGATCAGGCTCCTTACTGCCACTCGCGCAGGCGCACGACCAGATCGTGGCCAAAGCGGCGCAACTGCTCCTGTTGCCGTTCGAGCAGAACGTAGGCTAGGAGCATCAACATCCCTAACAGACCCAACACAAGCCACTGATTGAGCATACGGGTAGCGTGAGCCACCATCCAGAGCACTCCGATGACAAAACCAATCACCCCGCTGATAAAGGGTACTCGGAGACGGGCAAGTATACCGTAGGCCATTACCAGTAACGACTCACCACCGAATAACATCACGTAGCCGACGTTCTCACCTGATCCACCAGCTTGTATGAAGGTAACGCCAAGGAGTAGACAGACGGCGGCGCTATCGACCAACCGCGCCACCGACACCTGCCGTTGAAATGTCCGGATACCGGCTGCCAATGCAAAGAGGTAGATGCCTACCGGAACAACGTACAACTGAACCTCGCGCAGTTCCCAAACCAGAAACTGGCCAAGGCTGGCAGTGACAAAGACCGCTCCAGCGAGATAAGCATAGATACTTCGGCGTTCGCGGAACGTAGCGGTAACGAGGAGCACCCCACCATTCACAAGGGCTATCACCCCGGCACGCAGATCGAACAATGACTGGGATCCGAGAATACAAGCGGCGATAAGTGGAACCCAGAGAGTAGGCTGTTGCCAGATCCGGGTACTATTCAAGCGAGCCGCAAATCCACCGATCAGCAGGAGGGGCACAAGGGCGAGCACAAACCACGCTGCCTGCCATGGCGGTGAAAGTGGTGTCAGCGCTAGACTACTGGCAATACATCCGAGTAGTACGATCAGACTCAGACTTGCACCGGTAACACGTTGCTCTAGTTGAGCTATCACACCGATGATCATGGAGAGAACTAGCAGTGGCAGACTGAGACTACCCACACTTCCGGTAAAGAGCATACTCAGCGCTACCAGGTTCGCAATACCACTGAGAAGGTAGCTGTCGTACACGAGCTGGTGAACAACAACGACGCTATACCGACGATGGACGAAGGCACTCCCTAGCGCAATCAGACTCGCTATCAGGAGCAATGACCAGCCGGTTGTCACCCGATTCGCACCGTCTACCCAGTGAACAGCGCTCCCAAAAGCGAGAAAGGATTGGAGCAAGGCCAGACTGATTAATCGCCAGCGCCGATACACGAAGGCCCCAATCGTCATGAACATAGCTGAACTGGCTGCTGCCAATGTCAGATCGCGTAATAACGAGGACGGTAGATTAGTAAACAACAATCCAATCAGTTCGATTGATGCCGGCAACGGAAGCAAGAACGCCGTTCCCAGACCAAATTGAGCATACGGACGGTCAAATGGAGACCGTGAACGCATGATCAACGCTAGACAGCCATAGCCCACAGCTAGCAGAATTGCCAGGATCGAGAGCGAGTGGAGCGTCTCGTTCCATGGAAGCACATCGCTGAACAGTGCCATCATCCAGGCTGCCAACAGTAGCAACGCCGTTAGGTAGCCCGTCTGCCAGCGATGGTAGATTATACCGAGAAGAGCAATCGTGGCACTGCCGACAAAGGCAGCAATAACCGCTGCCAGGCTTGGGGCAAGGAAAGCATTCACGAATAAGATACCGCTGATACATCCCAGGGAAGCTGCCCAAAACAGAGCCGGTGCTGTCCAGTATTTATATGCAGGAGCGTGTTTTCCGAGCAAACTCCCACCGATACTCAATCCACCGGCGAAAAGCACGCTTGCCAGCAGATAGTGGTCAAGATTTGCCAGCCATCCAACCCGATTCAGCACTACCCCACACAACGCAAGCCCTGCTGCCAGGGCTGCTCCAGCCCATAGCCTCTGCCGGTAGCGAAAAGCTCGCCAACCGTAAAGCAGTGCAGCAATCAGCGGAGTAACCAATCGCAGGGTCGGATCAAGCAAACTACTCAGGCTGGTACCGAGAGCGATCAAGATTGCACCACCATAACACCAGACCGCCGGCACGTAGGTGAACCGATGACCAAGCGGGATCGTACTCACGATGAAGACCAACCCGCCAAGGACAACCGCAATCAGACTACGAAGTTCCCAGGTGGTGACAAACGAACCGGCCCAAATAGTCACCAATCCAAGTTGAATACTTACCACAACCGTACCAACCAGCGTCCGATGCGGTTGCAAGAGAACCAGACGCCGCCACTCGATCATCCCAACCACCAAGAGGGTGGTACCGATCAGGATCGGGTAACTTCGGACAATTGCCACGCGATCAAGTGCAGTAGCCAGCGCAACAACGGCCAGCATCGGCATCAACACCAGAAATGGTAGCGAATATGCCGGTAAACGCCGTTCCAGCACAGCGGCCACGACCGGATAGATCAGTGTCAGGCCGGCGAAGCTAAGGTTGATCCACGTCAGCCCATCAGCGGGCAAGACCACTCCCACCATCGTTGCCAGTGGCACCAAGAGCGCTGTTGCCCAAAGCCAGGCTGGTTGACCTTCAAGCCATGCCAAAGCAACGCCAAACGCAGCCCCGAGGAGCAAAACTATTATTGTTGTAGGAGCTTCAGCCGGAACGGGATTCGCCAGAAACAATCCTAGACTTAGTAAAATCGACAGCGCTGGCCCGGCGATAGAAATAATGCGCGGCCCAGGTACGAGTACCGACCGGGTACTACGTTTCAATCGGTAGGCAACGATCAGTGCAACACTCCATAATACAAATGACCAGACTGGCTGCCAGCGTTCATCCACCGACCACCACAAAAAGCTGCTATAGAGGGTAGCACAAGCCGCAGCACTAGCAGTCAGACTGTAGAAGAGCCGTCGGCTCTGCCAGGCAGCGATGGTATACACCATACAACTCAGAATACTAACCACAAACAAGGCTAGACGTCCGTCGAGATCGAACAAGCCCGGGCGGGTAAACGAGAACAGCACGACCGGTAACATCAGCATCGCGACCGAACTGAGGTTACGACCGGCAGTTGTAAGGGTAGTACGTCGCTGCATCCAATACCCTATTCCCCAGAGGCTACCGGTAAAAGCGCTTAAGAATCCAACCTGAACCAGTGGAGAAAATCGGTTCCAGTTAAAGATTACCAACACCAGGCTAGAGATAAGAATTGAAAACGTACCAATGATCAACAGAGTTCGTCGCGCCTCTACCGAGAGCAATGCTGTTAGCAGTGGCGGCACGGCTTGTGAATCATCCGCAGCATTTGAAGATGAGGCCTTAGATTCTGCTGCCGTTAGTGTTGGCACTGCAACTTCCGGATCAATTGGTGGTGGAGGTACTGCTTGTTCAGTTTTAGTCAGGGAAACCGGCACAGGCATTGAAGGAATTAGTGGTGACGGTGGTATTGCTGCCGTCGCCGCCAATGGTGGCGTCTCAGCGGTAACAACCATCGCAGACGCCGGTTGAGAGGATGGTCGTTCGGTATCAGCAGATGATGGCACGCCGGACTGTTCACGCAACAGCAGCAACATACGTTCGGCGCTGGCAGCATCTATCTGTTGGGATTGCTGCCAGAACCGAACCAGATCGGCAAACTGACGACGTGGATCGGTAGTACGTGCTAGCGCACGCCCAACGAGAAACCCGATCCCGGCACCGATGAAGAACATCATCGGCGCGAGACAGAGGATAAGCAACGCAAATTCCATGATAGCCTCACTCTCACATGCGACCTGTGCCGGGTTGTCACTTGTGATGATAGCAGCTTACCATCCCAGATTCGGTAAAAAACTTCGCACAATTTTTTGGCCGAGTGTCGCGATCCGAGCAAGGACTAAACCAATCCTGCTGCGAACACCGCGGTTCGGACCGCAGGCCCGCGTCGTGTAGTGCACGACCAGAACGTATCGGTTGCTCAGTAGACCCGCAAGCGAGAAGGGAAAACGTTGCAAATTGCTACATTGCTCACGCCTCGCGTGGGAAATCTTCCAGGGTAGTAAGCGGGGAGAAACTTCCCTGGCTGTGATGTTTATTCTCCCTTGTTAGATGCCATATCAATTTACTATTATATCTATATCCGAAAACAAACAAAACTTAGCGAGGCAGTGATGCAACAAGAGCGAATTACCTCAGTACGGCCACAAGTTAGCCGATTTGAGATGCCATATCGGCTGGCACAATTCATTGCCGTTTTGATCACCGTTGGCGCAATGCTGGCTATTGCCGCAGCATGCAACGCGATTGCGACGATGTAGTCTGGTATCTCATCAAAGTGAAGCGGGAAGAGTAAGACGATGCGGTAATTGTACCGCATCGTCTTTTTGCCTTGAAACGCTGTGCAGCCGACGTGGTACAATAGAAATTGAAAACATGGCTTGATACTGTATTGTTATTATTTGTGATATTATGAACAAATAACAGGATAACCCTTCATTACTTCAAGGAGCGGGCGAGGCATGAACGAATGGAATGGCTTCTACGGACCCAACGCCGGCTATTTGATCGAATTGTACGAGCGCTATTGCGCCGATCCGAATTCGGTCGATGAGGAAACGCGGGCATTTTTTGCGCGATGGACACCGCCAGGTGATAGTACAGCGCCGACCGGCGAATCCGGTCAATTACCATTGGACGTAACACGGATTGTAGGCGCAGCCCGATTAATTCGATACATCCGCGAATTAGGACATCTAGCTGCCCGGATCGATCCCCTCGGAAGTGATCCACCTGGCGACCCCGGTCTGGAACTAGCAACCCATGGTGTCACCCAGGCCGACCTGGCAGCACTGCCGGCGCACATTATCCGCGGGCCAATTGCTACCCAGGTACGGAACGCTGCCGAAGGCGTAGAACGGTTACGGCAGGCTTATTCTGGTTCAATTGGGTACGAGACCGATCAGATTCAAGATTATCGCGAGCGGGCCTGGATTCGTGAAGCTGCCGAGGATCGCCGCTTCTTCAGAGACCTCGATGCTGATCGACAGCGTGAATTACTCGACCGCTTAACCGAAGTCGAATGTTTTGAGCGCTTTTTACACAAGACATTTCCCGGTCAGAAGCGGTTTTCGATTGAAGGCTGTGATATGCTCATCCCGATCATCGATGCGATTATTCGTAATGCGGCAGTAAGTGGCACGAAAGAAATCGTGATCGGTATGGCCCATCGTGGACGGTTGAACGTACTGGCTCATATTCTCGGCAAACCCTACTCGATGATTCTGACCGAGTTTCACTCGCCTGACTACACGAAAGACACGTATGAAGGTTGGACGGGTGATGTGAAGTATCATCTTGGCGCCCGAAAAGCCTATCGTGAGAGCGGCGTTGCTGAGATGCCAATTACGCTGGTACCGAACCCCAGCCATCTCGAATTTATTAATCCGGTGGTTGAAGGACGGGCGCGTGCGGCGCAGGAGCGACGCAACCGACCTGGCTTCCCTGAAGAAGATGAGAAGGAGTCGCTGGCAATCTTGATTCACGGCGATGCAGCATTTCCCGGTCAGGGAATTGTAGCCGAGACGCTCAACCTCTCACGCCTGAGGGGGTACCATATCGGTGGAACGATTCACATCATTATTAACAACCAGATTGGCTTCACCACCGATAGCAATGACTCACGGTCAACGCTGTATGCCAGTGACCTGGCACGTGGTATGGAAATCCCGGTTGTCCACGTTAATGCCGACGATGTGGAGGCCTGTATTGCCGTAGCCCGTATGGCCGCTGCCTATCGGGAGAAGTTCCAGAAAGATTTTCTGATCGATCTTGTGGGTTATCGCCGTTGGGGACATAACGAAGGCGACGAACCGGAGTTCACTCAGCCTAAAATGTATGAGCGGATCAGGAATCATCCGACAGTACGCGAAATTTGGGCGCGTGAACTTGAACGGCGTGGTCTGATCACCCGTGAAGAGGCGCAGGCCCGTGTCGATGCCGTGATGCAAAAGCTGCAACATGCATTTGAGAAGGTGCGCGAACGACAGCGACTGGCCGCGACCTTACCACCAGCGCCACCGCCAGCTAATCCGCTCCCTGTGCGCCGTCCATCCATCTTTGCGCGACCGGTTTCAGCGAAAACCCTGATTGAACTGAACGAGGCGCTTCTCGACCGTCCAGAAGGGTTTACCGTCCATCCAAAACTGGAGCGCATGCTGCAACGCCGCCGACAGGCAATCTACGAAGAAAACGGTATCGATTGGGGTCACGCCGAAGCACTGGCGTTTGCCAGTATTCTCGCTGATGGTACGCCGATTCGCTTGACCGGTCAGGACAGTGAACGCGGCACGTTCAGTCATCGCCACGCAGTATTGCACGATGTCGTTACCGGTGAGCGATTCATTCCTTTGCACGCGATTCCACAGGCACGTGCCTCGTTTGCCGTTTACAATAGCCCGCTTTCAGAAGCGTCGGTACTGGGGTTTGAGTACGGGTATAGTTGTCACGCACCGGATACACTGGTGTTGTGGGAAGCGCAGTTCGGCGATTTTGCCAACGGTGCTCAAGTCATCATTGACCAGTTTATCGTTAGTGGTCACGCGAAATGGGGACAGAATCCTTCGCTAGTCATGCTGCTCCCTCACGGTTATGAGGGTCAAGGCCCAGAACACTCGAGCGCACGGCTCGAACGATTTTTGCAGTTGGCAGCGAATGACAATATTCGCATCGCTAATTGCACGACGGCTGCCCAGTATTTCCACCTCTTACGGTATCAGGCGGCATCGTTGTACGCCGACCCGAAACCGCTCATCATTCTGACCCCGAAGAGCCTGCTGCGCCATCCACGCAGCAGTTCCTCGCTCCGCGATCTCACCGACGCTCGTTTCCAGCCAATCCTTGATCTGGGTAACGAAGCGCCAGCCCCTGAAGGCGTGACACGCTTAATCCTCTGTTCAGGCAAAGTTGCCATTGACCTGCTCTCAAGCGCCGAATGGGAAAAGAGCGGTGGACGCATCGATCTGCTGCGTCTGGAATTGCTCTATCCCTTCCCGGCAGAAGAGCTGCAAACGGCAATCAGGCGCTACCCAAACCTGCACGAGGTGATCTGGTTACAGGAAGAGCCACAAAATATGGGCGCCTGGACATTTGTCTGGCCACGGCTGCAAAAGCTGCTCCCAGAAGGGGTGACGCTACGTTATGTCGGACGCCCCGAATCGGCTAGCCCGGCAGAAGGGTTGCACAGCATTCATGTGCGCGAACAGGCTCGTATCTTACGTGAAGCAGTAGCTGATTTGCCGGAATCACCTGTACCGGCAATCCAGGGACAAGAAGTGACTAGCAGCTAGGCACATTAGCAACGCAGACGAGCACCCCTGACCACCTGCATCCCCCTGCCGTTGCTAACGTCAAGAGCGGCAGCGGGGTATTGTCAGATGAGAGCAAAGACTGAAATGGGCAAGCAGACGCGATAAGGATGAGAGCATCCGTTTAATATGAGGTAGGTTAGAGTATGGCATACGAAATTCGAGTGCCGTCGCTCGGAGAATCGATTGTTGAGGCGACAGTAGCACGCTGGCTCAAGCGCGAAGGTGAACCGGTTGCCGTTGGCGAACCGGTAGTTGAGTTGGAAACTGATAAGGTTAATCTCGAAGTAGCTGCCGATCAGAGTGGCATTCTGACTAATATCGCATGTCCTGAAGGTACGACAGTTGCAATCGGTGACCTGCTGGGAACCATCGAAGCAGGTGCGTTACCGGCAGAGAAACCAGTAGCGGCTGCCACATCTGCGGCCACATCAGCACCGACACCGGTAGCGACCTCATGGCCTACCACAGGTGAGGTTTTGGCAACGCCGGTCGCCCAACGCATGGCCGCCGAGCACGCTATTGATTTACGCACCGTTCCCGGCACCGGCCCTGGCGGACGGATCACGAAGGAAGATGTCATGCGGTTGGTTTCGGGAACCGGACCGAGTGAAGCTACCGCCAAAGCTGATGAAGGACGTATCCATACACCCGTCAGCCATCCAACCCCAGCCGTTATCGAGCGTCCTCCATCACCACCTCAGCCAGTACCAGCGCCGGTAACCCCAACCCCTGCCGCTGCTGCTCCTCGACCGACATCACCGGTGACGCCAACACCAACCGTTACGACGAATGGCGACCGCCGCGAAGAGCGGCAACGCTTGAGTCGACGACGACTGACTATCGCCCGTCGTCTGGTTGAGGCCCAACACACGGCAGCAATGCTCACCACCTTTAATGAAGTGGATATGAGCGCAGTTATGGCCCTGCGTGCGCGTCATAAAGACTCGTTCAAAGAGCGCCATGGGGTCGGACTAGGCTTTATGTCGTTCTTTACCAAGGCGGTTGTCGGTGCTCTCAAAGCCTTCCCGATGGTCAACGCTGAAATTCAGGGCGAAGAGGTGGTAATCAAATACTACTACGACATCGGGATTGCAGTGGGAGTTGATGAAGGATTGGTGGTACCGGTTGTACGCGACGCCGACCGCAAGACCTTCGCTCAGATCGAGCGTGAGATCGCGCAACTGGCGAAGAAAGCGCGCGAAGGTACTTTGAGTCTGGCCGAGCTGCAAGGTGGTACATTCACTATTACCAATGGTGGCGTGTACGGTTCGCTGATGAGCACGCCTATTCTCAATGCGCCACAGGTTGGTATTCTCGGCATGCATAAGATCGAGGAACGACCGGTTGTGGTGAACGGTCAGATTGTCATTCGCCCAATGATGTACGTAGCTCTTAGCTATGATCATCGCCTGATTGATGGGAGCACCGCTGTGCGCTTCCTGGTGAAGGTGAAGGAGCTGATCGAAGACCCAGAAGCACTTTTACTGGAAGGGTAAAGGACACGGGATCTCTGTCAGTGAGGCGATAAAGGTTGGCAGCGGTTGGCGTGCTCAAAGCCCTTACCCTAACCGCACAGTCGCCTGGGAATAAGGATAGCGGAAAGAGAGTCAAGGGGAAGGGATGGATTTTTGTCCACGGCCTCCTCACACCTTCCCCTTCCTCGCCTCCGTTGGGAGAGGAAGGGGACAGGAATGAAAGTAAAGGGGCGCTAACCGCACGACAACCCATCAGTTAGCGTCTCTCCTCAGCGGGAAAAGGTGAAAAGGAGAGGGCGATCCCTTAACTTAGAGCCTATCCGAATAATCGTCTCACGGTATGGTGGACGAAACCTGAGATGTACGGGCACAGCGGCGCTGTGCCCCAACCGACCTTCTTCTGCGATAGAGTATTCCGGATCAGCACTTATTCATCCCGACACACGCAAAGAACACCTCCATGGTGTCCATCGGCTCCTCCTAGCGGTGATCGGGGGGTGAGCAACCGCGATCATGCTATATCTGTCACCGGATGTTAAGAGCAATCAACGTAGCCTTGGCCTCACTACTACTTTCTTTCCTCTCCCCTAATTTTCTCTCTTCTCTCAATTCTGCTATAATACTGTTCCCGATTCCGAATACATAGAGCGTAAGTGCGAGACAACAATGAGGTTGCTAATACGAATCGTCAGTTGGACCATCCTGCTACTGATCGGCATTCTGATTATTGGTGGCGGTGGTGGATATCTGTGGTTACGGCGCTCATTGCCACAAACGAACGGCGAAATCCGTGTAACCGGCATTAGTGGACCTGTCACAATTGTACGCGATACTGATGGCATCCCCCACATTACCGCTGCTACTGACGCCGATGCCGTCTTTGGCCTTGGTTTCGTGCATGCCCAAGAGCGACTCTGGCAGATGGAAGTTCAGCGCCGTATTGGTCATGGTCGTTTGTCAGAGATTTTTGGTGAAACAACGTTACGTACCGACACATTTTTACGCACGCTCGGCGTAGCCCGCGCTGCGCAGAAGGCATTAGCCAGTCTCGACCGTGCAACAGTCGAGCTCCTGGAGGCATACGCGGCAGGTGTCAATGCTTTTCTAGCTACCAATCCAGTCTTACCACCTGAATTTCTGATCCTGGGTGTACAACCAGCACCGTGGCAACCGGTCGACTCGCTGGTATGGGCCAAGATGATGGCCTGGGATCTCGGCGGAAACTGGAATAACGAGCTGATGCGAGCAACGTTAGTTGCGAAGATTGGGCCTGAAGATGCAGCGTTCTTGATGCCACCATACACCGCTGATGGGCCACTCATTCTGCCTACGTCAGTTGCTGCACCAGCAACGCCCAATCATGAAGCAAAGACCCCGATTCAACCGGAAACTGCGGAACGTCTGCTTGAACTTGCCGACGAGATGTTGCTGATCACCGGCATCGGTGACCAACTAGCCGGCTCTAACAACTGGGTGATCGGCGGCAGCCGCACGGCCAGCGGGAAACCACTGCTAGTAAACGACCCCCATCTCGCCAATCGGATCCCCTCGATCTGGTACCTGGCTCACATCAAAGGTGAAACCATTAACGCGATTGGAGCAACGTTTCCGGGATTACCGGTTGTTGTGATCGGGCATAACGAACGTATCGCGTGGGGAGTCACAAACACCGACCCAGACGTACAGGATTTGTATATCGAACGGATTGACGCCCAAAATTATGTCGAGTATAACGGAACACGCGAGCCAGTTACGCTCATCAACGAAGTCATTCCTGTTAAGGGTAGCGATCCGGTGACATTGACGGTACGCATCACGCGCCATGGGCCGGTGATTAGCGACGTTCTACCAGATGCTAAGGAGACGCTGGCATTTCGCTGGACCGCTCTTGACGATAGGGATACAACAATACGTGCGTTCGTCAATCTTAACCGTGCCAAAAACTGGGCAGAATTTACTGCCGCGCTCCGTGATTACAAAGCGCCGATGCAAAACTTCGTCTACGCCGATGTGGATGGCAATATCGGCTTCTATGCACCGGGATCGGTACCAATCCGACGTAATGGTGATGGCAGCATGCCGGTACCAGGGTGGACCGATGAGTTCGAGTGGATCGGTTACATTCCGTTTGAGGAACTCCCTCACGTGTACAATCCACCGCAAGACTATATCGTGACGGCGAACAACCGAGTTGTAGGAGATGACTATCCATACCTGCTGGGAACCTCGTGGGCAGCTCCATTCCGTGCCCAGCGGATCATCGAACTGATCGAGCAGAAATCATCGCTAACAGTGGCTGATATGCGTCTCATGCTTAGTGATGTACGCTCGATTCAAGCCCGTGAGTTATTGCCGATCCTGCGTAACGTAACCCCGGCTGAGCCACGTGAGGCTACTGCGCTGGAACTGCTCCGCAATTGGGATGGCACCATGGTGGGCGATAGTCCTGCCGCAGCGATCTATCAGGGTTATTATAACGCTGTACTTGAAGAAGTTTTTGCCGATGAACTACGTGATTTCTTTACCGCTACGTATCGTCATCGGCATGGTTTCGCGGCGATGGCCTTAAGGCAAGTGTTGCTAGAAGGGCATCGTGAGTGGTGTGATAATGTGACGACGATTGACACCAACGAGGATTGTGCAACGGTGCTTGCCACTGCATTGCGTCGGGGATTAGATACAATGGCGATGGCGCAAGGCGAACAAGATCCGACTCGTTGGCGGTGGGATCGGGTTCATCAGGCAGTCTTCCCCCACAATCCGTTTAGCCAGGTTGGTGCGCTTCGCGGTATCTTCGAGCGACGAGTACCGACAGGTGGCGATGGTTTTACCATTAACGTTGCCCCACTGCGACTGAACGAAGGCTACCTGCAATACAATGCACCTTCGTACCGTCAGATCATCGATCTTAGCGATCTGAACGAATCACGCTTCATTCACACTACCGGTCAGTCGGGGAACGTGCTGAGCAGCCGTTACAGTGACTATCTCGCGTTATGGCAACGGGGCGAAGATATTCCGATGCGTTTTAGCGGCGAGATCGAGGGAGAACGGTTAGTGTTACGTCCGAATTAGCTGGCTCATCGTAGAGGATGTCTGAAAATCACCTGGACGGACAGGCCAGAGGCCCGCGTTCTGAGGTATTCAGCAGAAGACCTGAATACCCGGAACGCGGGCCAACGCTGAGTTTCGTTCGCTTTCTACCCAACGTATCCTTGCAGCAACTCGACCAGCAGGCGCACACCGACACCCGTAGCGCCACGCGATTGATAGGCGCGATGCGGTTTCTCGACCCAGGCAGTCCCGGCAATGTCAAGGTGCGCCCAGGGATAATCACCAACAAATGCGGCCAGAAAGCCGGCAGCCGTAATAGCGCCACCGTAACGACCACCGGTATTCTTGAGATCGGCAATCTCACTCTTCATTGCCTCGCGGTACTCATCCCACAGCGGCAACTGCCAGACACGCTCGGCGGTAGCTTCACCAGCAGCAATCAGACGGTTTGCCAGCTCTTGATTATTCCCCATCAGGCCTATTGCGTGTGGGCCAAGGGCAACCATAATCGCACCGGTCAGTGTAGCCAAATCGACAATTGCAGCGGGTTGATAGCGCTGTGCGTAGAATAGACCATCGGCCAATACAATCCGACCTTCAGCATCGGTATTAAGTACTTCAACCGTCTTGCCGCTCAGGGTACGGATAATATCACCAGGCCGATAGGCGGTTGAGCCTGGCATATTTTCGGCAGCGCAGACGATCCCAACAACGTGAAGAGGCAACTGCAATTCAGCAACGGCTTGCATTGCACCGAATACCGCTGCCGCACCGCTCATATCCATCTTCATTTCGTCCATCTTCTCGGCCGGTTTGATGCTGATCCCGCCGGTGTCAAAGGTTATCCCTTTCCCAACCAGGCAGATAGTCGGACCTTGATCGGCTGAACCATACTCCATCACAATAAAGCGCGGCTCGTTGGCCGATCCCTGACCGACCGCAAGAATACCACCAAAACCCTGCTCGATCAGTTGTGGCTTATCAAGTACCATCGTTTTCAGACCGAGCCGCTCACCCAATTCGAGCGCAGTCTGACCGAGAAAGGCCGGTGTGACCTCATTACCAGGACCGTTAGCCAGGTCACGAGCAAAAGCGGTTGCCCGCGCAATAATCTGACCACGGCGCACCCCAGCCGCCGCCTCATCACCACCGGCACCGAGCAGAAGCACTGCGTTGGCCGTTGGTACTTCTTCTCGATCACTCTTGTATCGAGTATACCGATACGAACCCAACACGCTTCCCTCAGCAAATGCCTGTCCAAACACGGCGGGCGGAAGTGGTAAATCACCGTTGAAACCCACGTGATAGGTTGCAACTTTAATCTCTTGTGCGCGCTGAGCAGCTAGCGCCGCCGCCTGTCGCACTGTATCGGCAGTTATTGCAGAGCGCTTGCCCATACCGATTAACAGCAATCGACGAGCCGACAATGTTCCACGCGGATAAACGATCGTCTGTTGCTTCCAACGTCCAGTCGCGTCAGCCGGCTCACACAAGGCAGTAACTACATCGGGTAAAGATTCACCCTCAGCATAGAGCAACACTGCCAGATCCGATGCTACCGCCAAAAGGTCACCGTTCTGTACTTCACACTGCATAAAAACCTCTGAAAGCTGACGAGTCATCTTTTACGGATGGTTATTGTACGTTGGGACAGGTAGCTCGTCAAATTAAACGACGCGCATAGGGCTTTTCAGAGTGTTCAATCTATTTAGCAGAAGTGAGGTGAGAAAAGATAGGGAACGGGAGAGGCCATTTCCGAACCCATCCGCAGCACGTGCGGAGGATCGCAGCTTCTCGCTCCGACGGTGATCAACGGTCAGACGTTGGTGCGCCGATCCTGTATATCACTACGTTGGCAGGGGCAGTTTGACCTCTGCCTCCGCAAGCAGCTTAGGGGGTAACGAGATTCTGATGCGCTACCCGATAGGTTCTAGCTGGCCACCGCACCCGCGGGTCGGAGGCTCGTGCTTCCAGGTAACTGCGAGGATCGGGGGGTCAGCGTCAGTAGGGACGGGATCGTCGTCGGTGTCTCGAAGCAGCGAACGCGGCACCCCTCTCTGATCCACAGTTTTGTACGGTAGTATGCCAGATTGGCAGGTGATACACGGTTGTGACAGACAGGATTGGTACAAGACGCGCTACAATCTGTCGAAGCAGCAGATGCCCTGTGATACAATAAGCGCATATTGCAGCGTAAGCAGGGGGCTGTATGACACCAATTATTCAACTGGGGCTAGGCGGTGTTGGCCGAGCACTTGCCCGGCAGATGCTGAATGTCGCGCCTAAGATCCGTCGCCGATACGGCATTGACCTACGTTATGTTGCGCTGGTTGACAGTCACGGCGCTCTCGCCGGTGATCCAGCGCTTACCGATACACAAATACACAACATTCTGGCCGCCAAAGAGGCTGGACAGCATCTTGATAGTCTTTCAGGTGCTATCACTGATCGGCACTGGCTTGAGTTATTGCCGGCAACAATTGCCATTGTTGTGGATGTAACGGCGGCTAGCAATCACGCTGCACCACTGGCCGCTGCTATCTCAGCCGGACATCGGGTTGTCCTGGCGAATAAGCGACCACTATGCGAAGGTTTTGATCTCTTCGCTGCCCTGACCGAACGCGGTGCAACGCGCTATGAAGCAACGGTCGGTGCCGGTCTACCGGTGATCAGTGTGCTACAGAGTCTGATCGACAGCGGCGACGAGATTATCTCCATTGAGGCAGCGTTGAGTGGAACGCTCGGTTTCCTAATCAGTGAACTTGAACAGGGAGCTAGCTTCGCTGAGGCAGTGCGCACGGCATACCGGCTTGGCTACACCGAACCAGACCCACGTGATGATCTGAGCGGGGCTGACATCGCCCGTAAGGCACTCATCCTAGCTCGTACCTGTGGAATGAACATCCCGGCGTACACGGTAAGCGCCGAAGCACTCTTTCCGCCAGCGCTGTCAGAAATCAGTATCACTGAATTTCTGCAACGTCTTGATGAAGCTGAGAGCGAGATTATGAGTCGCTTCCAGGCTGCTCGCGCCAACGGTAAGGTGGTACGCTACATGACCCGCATCAGCCGTGACAACGGGATCGAAGTTGGTCTGCGCGAACTTTCTCTCGACCATCCGCTAGCTAGTTTACGTGGACCGGATAATATGATCAGTTTCACAACCAGACGCTACCATGATCGTCCGCTCGTGGTACGGGGACCAGGGGCCGGTGTTGAAGTAACCGCAGCCGGTGTGTTAGGTGACATTATTGCTACCGCCCGTGAATTGTAGGTCTGAACAAAAGGTGGAGGTTTCGTCACTCTTTATCCCAACCTGAGAACGGAAGAGTGCATTGAGGTGTATGCCAACCAGCCCGACAAACGGCGATTCACGAGCGATGAACGCAACCAGATGCTCAAAACGCCTCCCCGACCCTCGCTTACCTGGGTGTGCGGGCCTCTGGACTGCGTCCGACGATGTGCGCTTGCACACGTGGGGGAGTGAACTCGCCCCTACTGGCGCGGTAACGGGCAAGATCGGCGGGCAATGGGGGCCTGGGCAGAGCACCGTTGAAAAAGGAAGCTACGTGTCTCCGCACGCGCTGCGGATGGAGTGAGGACCCGTCCTACCGATCACTCTTTTTCCTTGCGCTTTCCTCTATCCTCATCTCACCACGACCGGCTAGGGAAAGATCGTTGCAAAGTCCTCCATCGCCACTGTCGCACTTGAGATTTATAACGCAGCGTGTTACACTATTGACGCACGGCAGCATGTTAGAAATCTCCAATAGATACCGAGGAGTTATGCAATGGTGCACGAACACTCCGCAGCAGAGCTACCCCACTACAATTTGTATATTGATGGCGAATGGCGTCCAGCAACAAGCGATCAGACGTTCACCGTTTACGATCCGGCAAACGGCCAGCCCCTTGCAACATGTGCAAGTGCTACAACCAACGATGTTGATCGGGCAGTGATGGCCGCCCGAACCGCCTTCGATCATGGGCCGTGGCCGCATACCTCTCCGGCACAGCGGGCCGAAATCCTCCACGCGATTGCCGATGCTCTAGAAGCACGCAACTTTGAACTCGCTGAGATCGAATCGCGAGATGCCGGGGTTCCATTACGAAAAACCACCTACAATGACATTACCTTGGGGCTAGAAATTTTGCGCGGTTGTGCCGAACTGGCTCGCAAACATCCTTACGAACCGCTGCCGTGGAACGAGCTACCGACAGTATCGTGGAATTTTGTCTGGCGTGAACCGATCGGTGTCTGCGCCCAGATTATTCCATGGAACTATGCCTTTTGTATGGCTGCCTGGAAACTCGGCCCGGCACTGGCAACCGGTAATACGGTGGTTTTTAAACCCTCGTCGCTAGCACCGCTAAGCACACTGGCGATTTTCCAAACGATTCACGAACTCAATCTCCTCCCGAAGGGTGTTGTCAATCTCGTGCTCGGACCAGGTGGAGAGGTAGGCGAGTACCTGGTTGCCCATCCGGCAGTAGATAAAGTGGCGTTTACCGGCAGCACGGAAGTTGGCCGCAAGATTATGGCCCTGGCTGCACAGCATGTTAAACGGGTAACACTAGAACTGGGTGGGAAGAATGCAATGCTGATCTTGCCCGATGCCGATCTCGATCTGGTCGTTGATGGTGTCTTATGGGGGGCATTCTATCACTCCGGGCAACTGTGTGAAGCCGGTTCACGGTTGCTCGTACCGCACACGTTACACGACACCCTGGTTGATCGTCTTGTAGAACGAGTCCGTGGGATGCGGATCGGCGACCCGATGGATCTGGAAACCGATATTGGGCCACTGATTAGTGAACGACAGCGTGAGAAGGTCGAACGATACATTGCCATTGGTCGCGAAGAAGGAGCGACAGTTGTTGTTGGCGGTGGCAGGCCACTTGGTGAAGCCTTTTCCCACGGCCATTACATCGAACCGACCATCTTTACCGGTGTGCGGCCAGAAATGCGAATTGCACAGGAAGAAATTTTTGGTCCGGTGCTGTCGGTTATTGCCTACAACGATATCGGCGAAGCGATTCGGATTGCAAACAACAGCATCTACGGTCTCGCTGCGTCGGTCTGGTCGCGCGATTTACAGCACGCTCTGACGGTAGCCCGCCGCATTCGCGCCGGCACCGTCTGGATCAACGAGCATCACGTTCTCAACCCGTACGCACCGTTTGGTGGGTATCGGCAGAGTGGTTTCGGACGAGAAATGGGACGTTACGGACTCGATGAATATACGGAAATCAAACATATTCACGTCGATCTGATGCAGCGCCGCCAGGGCCGTCTGTGGTGGGATACCCTGTTGCCCGAGTAATTAGAAGAATAATGTCTTATGGCAGCGGACATTACTGTCAACATGCAGCCACACCATCTGACCATTGCCGAAGCGATGCGCACGATTGTTTCGTTTGATGGTGAAGGGCGACTAATTGTTGCGTTTCGCAACGGGGTTAATTATGTACGCGGCCTCAGCGGTGACGTACTGCAAAAACGGGTCCTGGCACCCGGTCAGAAAGAGCGGCGCAAACTACCCGATGAAGAACGACGGCGCGTGCTTGCCGAGCTGCTCACGTGGAGCCAACAGATGATCGAGCACATCGCGGCGACGGCCTCACCAGCCGAACGCGACTGGTTTGATCGGATTCGGCGCTGGGATGTTGATCGGTTAGAAGCCGAGCGTGAACGGTTTCGGATGGTCTACAAACCGATCAGTATTCTCCCTCCCGATCAATATCGAGCGCTGGTCTTACAGGCAACCGAAGGATGTAGCTGGAATCGCTGCCATTTCTGTACCTTCTACCGCGACCGGGCATTTCGCATCCATTCACCTGGCTCGTTTCGCACCCATATTCAACGAGTGAAGGACTTTGTCGGCGCCGGTATCGGTTTGCGCAGGGCAATCTTTCTCGGTGATGCTAATGCACTGATCATTCCTCAGCCGCGTCTGCGTGAACTCTTGCAAGTCGTGCACGAAGAGTTCAGAATCGGCCCACAGGCCGACTTCAAAGGCATTTACGCCTTTCTCGATATTTTCGGCGCCGAGCGCAAGACCCTAGACGAATATCGCGAACTGGCCGCAGCCGGTGTTCGCCGCATTTATCTGGGTCTCGAAAGTGGTGATGAGACGGTCTTTCGGCTCCTCAACAAACCTGGTTCACCGGCAGAGGCCATTGAGGCAGTTCGTACCATTAAAGCGGCTGGAATTGCAGTGGGGGTCATCCTGCTGGTTGGCGCCGGTGGTGAGCGTTTCGCGCATGACCATGTGCAACACTCACTGGCAGCGATTGCCGCAATGGGTCTGGGACCAGAAGATATTGTGTACCTATCACCACTAATTATTCCAACTGACACACCCTATCTCGCCCAATTGCAGGCCTTTGATAGCCGACCGTTGAGCGATGAGGCGATCTTCGAACAGTTCAATCAACTTAAACAAGGAGCGCGAATGGTCGTTGGCACTGGCGCCAAAGTGGTGATCTACCACATTGAAGAATTTGTCTATTGAGAGCGTGTTCGACCTTGATTCATTTTGCGCCAGCAATTTTCAGCTTTCTCGGCTTTGAGTCGCCTTCGATGACCGAACGATGCGAAAGCGGAGTGACACCTGACGAATATCACACACCCGCTCTCGCAACCACGCGGTTACCTGGGAATGAAGGCCTCTGGCCCACGCTATGCAGTTGTGCGGTTGGCGTATCAGCATCACATCCCCCTAACCCCCCAGCCCCCACCGCTGCACTGATGGACAGAACCTGAGAGACAGCAGGGGCATAGCCGCAGCCATTCGTCGGGGTGGGAATCAGCGCGCCTCCTTACGCGCTGAACATATGTTGGCAATCTATCGGTCCATCCACGTTTCTTCTCTTTCCTCTCACCTACATCCTCTTGCCGGGTAGAGTGAACATGTTGAATCCCCTATTCTTTTCCAATCTACCCTATGTTTCCGCACCTGCCTCTGCTATAATGAGAGAGCAAGGCACCATCATTATAGGTTGAACCTGTTCAGAAACTGCCAACTGGTAGGAATCAGATCAAGCGTTTCTACGTAACGAGGATCGGCTTACCGATGTCGGAACATAGCTCTTTCCAGCTTGATCAGCAGCGTATTGCACGATACATCGGCGCTGATCAGGCCCAGGCGCTCTGGCAAGGCAGCCTGCGGCCACATGAACTCTACGCCATATGCGCCCGACTCGCCAACGCTCAGTATGTCCTGACAACGTATTTACCCCGTCGTCTGGTTGCACATCGACTGACAACGACTGATAATCAGCCGTGGGTAGAGTGGGTAGATGGTTCGTTACTCTTCGCCGATATAAGTGGCTCGACTGCCCTTGCTGAACGGCTCAGTGGTATTGGCCGGGAAGGGATTGAGATTGTCACCGACACCCTCAACACATACTTCGGCGCTCTGATTCGGCGCATTCAACGCGCCGGTGGTGATCTGATAACGTTTGGCGGCGATGCGCTGCTTGTCTTGTTTACCGATCCCGATCATGCTTACACTGCAACCTCTGTGGCCTACGATCTCCAGCAATCACAGGCCAATTTCGTGCGCGAAGTACCGGGTATTGGCTCGTTCCCACTAACAATGCACATCGGCGTCGAGAGCGGTCGGATTGCGCTGGTCAGTGCCGGTCGTCCGGAATCGCTGCGCTACAGTGCCATGGGCGCTTGTGTTGAGCGGGTGGCACGGGCAGAAGAGTTGGGCGGTCGTGGTGAGATTGTGGTCGGGCCACAGGCATGGTCGGCACTGGCCGGACGGGCACAGGGTGAACCGCTGGCAGACGGTTATGTAAAAATTCACGCAGTAGCAGGACAAAGCACAATATCTACCGCGCCAACCCATTATGAATTGCCGTCGCCGAGTCGCGAGACTGCGCTGCACCTGCTCTGGACGATAGAACGACTCAGTCCCTACTTGCCGGCCATTCTCGTGGATCGGATACTTGACGATCCACAACGACCGCATCTGGAAGCTGATTTACGACCTGTATCAATCCTATTTGCCCAAATCGAAGGACTGACATCGCTTGTTGAGCGCCTATCACCCCAGACGACAGCACACCTTATTGACGCAGTATGGCGGGTCTGTTTTACAGCAATCGAACGCTACGGCGGTTATGTCAACAAGGTTGACCTTTCAACCGAGGGAAATAAGTTGTTGGCCATTTTCGGCGCACCCATTGCGCAAGAGGATCACAGCGAACGAGCGGCCCGTGCAGCACTTGATCTTCAGCGTGCATTTAGGACCCTGACCAACACCCAACCGGCAGGGATCAACCTTGCTCAGTTGCGGTTACGGATTGGGCTGAACAGTGGTAACGTCTTTGCCGGTAATGTCGGTGATGTGGAACGCAAAGAGTACACCGTGATGGGTGACGCTGTGAATGTGGCGGCCCGAGTCATGGCGCACAGTGATTGGGGCGAAATCCGTGCGCCGACAACCTTTGCAGTGAACGTAGGCGCCACAATCACTTTCACCGACTCGCGAATTGTCAGTGCCCGCGGCAAGCGCGAACCGCTCGAACTGTTCAGAGTCGTCGGTGAACGAGAAGCACCGCCGCCAGTTGCCCAGCATGCACTCGTCGGTCGTCGGCGCGAGCTGGCATGGCTGCAAGAACGACTGATCACTGCCCTTGGTGGTCAAGGACGAGTAGTACGGATAAACGGCGAAGCTGGTATTGGCAAAACGCGACTAGTAGCCGAGCTACTGATCAGCAGTGCACCACACCAACCACAGATTGTAAGCGTCCGCTGTTTATCGTACCAGCAAAGCACCCCCTACGCGCCGTGGAGTGATCTCCTCCAGGCGCTCTGTGCAATTCCGGCTGGCGCCGATCAGATAACGCGCGCCACTCAGGTACGGCAGAGCCTGGCGAGTGCCGGGATCAGCGATGACTGGTTACCCATTATTGCCGACCTGGTCAAGCTCGATCTCGATGATAATCTCCTTACCCGTACTCTTGACCCACAGCAACGTCAGGAGCGTCGATTTGAAATGATCCGGGCCATTGTCCATGCTGCCGCGCTCAGCCGTGGATTGGTGATCGTATTTGATAACCTCCAGTGGGCCGATCAAATCTCACTCGATTTATGGCGCTACATTGCGGTTTCGCTTACTCACAAGCCCATTCTGATGCTGGGCATGCACCGTGACACGCTGTACTGGAATGATGACCCGGCCGGTGATGGAGCCGAAATACTGACCTTACCCCCCCTATCGGCGAGTGACAGCGCCGATCTGATCGCTGCTATTCCCGCCGGTGCCCAACTCCCGACAGAGGTACGGGTACAAATCATCGAACGCGCTGCCGGGAATCCGCTATTCATCGAAGAGCTGGTACGCGCAGTGCAGCAAGGACAGGCTTCTCTTGACGAATTGCCGGATAGTTTGAGCGGACTATTGCTTGCTCGCCTTGATCAACTCGATGAACGTTCACGGGCACTGCTGCGCGTCGCAGCCGTGGTTGGGCAACGCTTTCCGGTTCCGGTCCTGCAATCGGTGTACGGAGAGGAGCCGAGCCGACTGATTCATGCTATCGCACAGCTCGATGCCCAGGAATTAACTATGCTCGAGCGGGAAGCACCTGAACGAGTGCACTCTTTCCGTCATGCCTTGTTGCACGAAGTAACGTACCAGAGTATGCTCTTCGCACGACGGCGCGAGTTACACCGCCGAATCGGCGAATACCTCGAGCAACGGTATAGTGACGAGCTGGCCCGACTGCGCCAAGAATTTGCTGCTGTCCGCCAGCACCAGATTGTGCAGATTGGGCGTAATGGCCCGTTAACCACGCGCACAGTACGGTCTATAGCTAACCCTATCTTTCTGCTGGCCCATCATTACCGCCTGAGCGATACACCAGAACGAGCAATTCAGTACCTTCTGTTGGCCGGTCATCTGGCCCGCGACGAGTATGCCAATCAACAGGCTATCACCTATTACCGCTGGGCGATTGACATTATTGGCGAACACGGTGATGACCCGCGACTGTGGGAAGCGATGGAGGCACTGGGGGAAACGCTGGCCGCAATTGGTCAATACGACGAGGCGCAAACGGTTTACCGACAGATCCTCTCGTTAGGTGGTGAGCGTATCCCACCGGTTGTACAGGCGGAAGTGCTGCGATCATGGGGCGCAGCCCTTGAAAAGCAAGGTCGGTATCAGGAAGCCCTTGCCCAACTTCGCCGCGCCGAGACTATTGCCAACACAGCGATTAATCAAGTACCACCGTTGCTGCTGGCGGCAATTGCTGCTGATCTGGCACAAACTCTGACCCGCCTGGCCAACTTCGATGAAGCACTGGCGATGTGCGAAGCCGGATTGGCCCGAATTCGCAATGATCAACGCAGCATTGAGGATGAACGGATTGAAGCCGAGCTTCAACAACAATTGGGCATGATCTACGGCATGCGGGGACGTTACGATCTGGCCCGCTACCACTTCCTGAACGCACTCAGTGCTCAAGAGGCCATTGACGATCTCTACGGTCAGGCGCGAACCCACAACAACTTGGGTTATCTGGAGCAATTACAGAGCAATTATGCGGCGGCAGTCGAGCACTATACCCAGGCCGAAGAGCTAGCTCGCCGCGTCAGTGCAAAATATGCGCTGTCAAGCGTTTTACTCAATGAAGCGTATGCCTATTATCGTCTGGCACATTACGATGCAGCGGAAGCAGCCTGTCGCGATGCCCTGATGCTCTGTGAAGAGATGGGTGATCAGCTCGGTGTCGCGCAAGCGAACGATACGCTCGGCATTATTGCGTATGCCCGTGGCGAATATCGGCGTGCGCTGGATGTTTATCAGCAGGCGTTAGCTATCTATACCAGGCAACAGAGTAAATACCAGTACGGGAACACACTGGCGCTAGCAGCGCTAGCCGCGACCGCCAATGGTGATCCGAAAACAGCATTCGCTTACGCAGAAGAGGCCCGCCAGATTGGCGAACAGACTCAGGTACCACAATTGACGGTCGAAGCACTATGGGCAGCGGCAGAGGCATTACTGGTACAAAGTCGGCAACTGAACGATCCCTCATTAAGGGCCTCACTCCTTGAGCAGGCAGGCGGTTATGCCACGCGAGCGGCAATGCTGGCCGGTCAAATTGGGAGTCGTTTCGATGAAGCGATGGCGTTACGCTTGATCGGTGAAATTGCGTCTGAACGTAATGAGCCGTTTGAAGACTATTTCACCAAAGCGATCACGATCTTTCGCGATATTAATTGTCGTTTTGAGCACGCATGCACGATTGCACGTTTTGGGCTTGCCCTCCAGCAACGAAACTTTACCGAAGCAAGTACGTACATAAAACAGGCCAGACAAGAACTGGCAGCTATCGGCGCACATGGCGAGTTGCGCCGATTAGCCTGATGAACACAAAGGAGGGGTACCATGTCACAAACAGCCGTAGAACAGATCATCGGTCGTGCAGTGGTTGATCCGGAGTTTCGCGAAAAACTGATCGCGGACGCACGGGCTGCCTGCGCCGGCTACGATCTCACCGAGGAAGAGCTTGAGGCGCTCGAGCGTCTCGACGCAGAGAGCTTGAAAGCCTTTGCCGGTACGCTAGATCCACGCCTCTCGAAGAGTGCCGGTCGTGGATTTTTCTAGGCATTTGTTCTTCCATGTCTCTTCACGAGGCCTGTGTCAGTATGAAGGGTAACCTATGAGCGAACGGAGCGCCGAACGTCCTGAACTACAATTTGTTCCGCGGGCGCTCCGCGATCTCTTTTTACCACGTCGGCTGCCTCGCGAAGTGCGGATAGCAATTGAGCAGTGGATCGAAGCCGAGCCACTCTCCCGGTTGCTCCCTGCCGCCTTTGATCTCCCACTGCTACCCGAACTCGATCTGACGCACATACTGGCGGACGCACGGCACCTGGCAATTGTGGGGCCACCAGCGAGTGGCCGAAGTCTGGCGCTAGCGCAGATTGCCCGGCAATGGCTGAACAGTCAGACCACAGTACCACTAGTACGGCTGCTACTGAGCGATATTGATATTCCGAGTCTGACTCCGCGCGCTATCGTTGTACGGGCACTGGCCCGACGAAATCTGGCTCCCAATCCGCTCGAGCATAATCTACCCTGTTTGCTCCTTATCGATGATTGGGAAGAATTGCCGCTTGCCCGTCGTGCAATCTGGCAACGATTTCTGGTGAATCTGTCTGAGCGTTGGCCGAAAGCACGTGTCGTGATTGCCCTGCCTTCCGGTGAGCTATGGCCCGGCTTCACCCATCGAGCGATTACTCCGCTTTCAGACGAACAGCTTACGGCATGGATTCAGATTCTCTTTCCGCACAGTGATCCGCAGACATTATTCCCGCTGTTCGAGCGTGACCCGCTCGTGATGCTGCGTGAACGACCGGCTGAGTTCATTATGCTGGCCCTGACCCAACCGCTCAGTGGCTGGCCGGTTTCGCGTGCAGCGCTCTATGAGCGGATGGCCGCTTTTGCAACACCAATTCTGGCTACGACAAACGACCAGGCGGGCTGGCGGATTGGCGCCAGCGCCCGTCGTATCTATCAGCAAGCCGTCGAATTAGCCGCCCAATCGCGGCCAGAACCAACAACGATCCGAAATGCTGGCGCACAATGGCGGGCTTTTTGCCTACCGTTAGCATTTGGGGTTACGCTTGACCCGCAACCACTAATCACAGCCCTCGCCGAATCCGACCTGCCAAACGGCGAACGACTACTGCTACTGGCGCGAGCACTCCGCGAACGGCCACGGCTTGATCCTGCACTTAGCCGTCCCCTGCTCGAAGAGATGTGTCGCTACGGTGGTGAGGCGCTAAACACGCTGGTACCGGCACTGCCAATTATTCTGACCGATATTGGCCGCACGCAGTCTGGTCAGATAACCCCATTACTAGAACAAATTGTAGCGCAATTAGCTCCGACAGCCGCCAACAAACTGCTCATAACCTTCCTTGATGCGACCGATGCCCCACCACCACTGCGCTGGCACGCAATTGACCTGCTATGTCAGCAGCAGATGACACCCCCACCCCTGCCGGAGTATACCGATTTGATCGGTCAGGCAGGTCGTTGCCTTCTAGCCGTGAGCAGCGGCAACGCTCATCCATGGTTGACCAATCCAGCCCTACAGCTCGGCTTACGATTACTGCTGAGTGGCGCTGCCGGTACAGAACGTCAGCGTACTATAGCGCACTATCTCTTGCAACATACCGAACTTCCGGCTCCTATTCGGGCACTGGCACCCGCTGCCCTTTCTACTGCTGACCTCGAACATGCTGCTGCCGATCCGGCGGCTGAAGTCCGCCAGGCAGCTCGTACCGTTTGGCTACGCACAGGTCAGGTTGATCGCGTTGCACGCTTCATTATGCAAACCCATCAACCGTGGGTCGCCCGCGATGAAGCATTGGCCGACCTGACCCTCGATAAGGAGGGACAGACCTTTCTGGTCAGCTTTGCTCTAAGTAACCGGTTATCACTCGATTTACGGCTGCGGGCCATTCGCTTCCTCCACCGCTTACCTGCTGGGCAGATGTTGCTCAAACGCCTGATAGACACCGAAAGCGAACTGACGATAGTACGCGCAGCGGCTGCCTATCAGTTTGTGCATTATCCACAAGCAGTACCATTCTTACAATCGTATGTAAGCTACCAGCACCCACCACTGCTGCGCCGAGCGGTAGTTCAGACCCTCACTCAGATAGCCACTCAGAGTCACGCAGCGGCAGCAGCAGCCCGCAAGATATTGCACGACCTTGCTTACCGGCCCGACATCGATAGCGAATTGACGATCACGCTTATTGCTGCCCTCGGACGATACGGTACCGCTGAGGCAATCACGACACTTGGGTATCTATTGGCGCCGATATACGGTGTACATGTACTGCAAGAATGGATCAAAGCTCTGCCGGCCCTGATCGGCCCGGCGGAACGATGGTTGTCGGCGGCTGCTGAGTCAACTCGTGCCATCCTGGCCGATCTAATCGTTCACTCAGATACAGTCGCTGATGGTGTTTGTCCCATCCTTGATCGACCCTCTGTCCTCGTCGCCCACCACGTGTTACGGGTAAGTAGTGCTGCTGTGCGTGCGGTTGCGCAGATCGGTCAACGACATCCACATCTCTACCCGGCAACCAAAGCGCTGATCGAGATCGTGCTGTACGACGCGAGCACCCCACGACCACTAACCGATTTACTGGCCGTTCTCACTACACCCGAACTGGCACGTCTGGCCCGCGAGGCAGTGAACGACCATCCCCTCCGCATAGCTGCGCTCCGTGCTATTGCCGACCGCCCCGACGGTGCACAGATATTGATCCAATTGGCTGAAGCAACCGATCGTGATCTGGCGTGCAACGCACTTCACCAGATACGACCACCATTCTCGGCAGAGGTTCGTGACACATTGCTACGGATCGTCTGCAATTCATCTGAGATAGGCATACGTCTCGCCGCACTGCAAGCTTTGGGGCGGAGCGCCGATTCGACAGCAACGCCAACCCTAATGGCCATTGTTGACAACGAACAAGAGGCAATGGACATCCGGGTGGCTGCACTCCATGCCGCTGTCGCCATTCCGGTTTCGCGCCTCATGGAGATCATCACAACACAACCAGAACCACTGCGCAGTGCTGCCCTCTATGCGCTCAAGCGCAGTGATCGGCCAGCACCAGCAAACCTTCTCCATCGCATGGCATTCGACGCTGACCGAACCTGTGCACTGGCTGCGGTTGATGCGCTCGCCGGTCAAATCCCAACTACGACCCCAATCCTGTTGCGTCTTGTTCGCAGTCACCCCGATCTGAGCATCCGATTGGCCGCTGCGGCAGCATTGCGCGATACCGCAACCGCAGACGTTCTCCCTGTTTTCATTGAAGGGCTGCTCGCACCATACCCGGCGCTGCAAACCCAGGCGTTTGCACTGCTGGCGACCGCCGATCCACATCATCCAGCCTTACGTCAAGTGCTCACCGACCCACATACGCCTGAAGTGCTCAAAAGTTTGGCTGTGCGACACCTGAGTACTCATACACCATCTGATCCGTTGATCCGGGCAGTAGCCATCCATCCTGAACACTCAGAGCAGTTGCGCTGTCTTGCTATCAGAGCACTCGCGCAGCAAGCCGATGAAGCAACAATCAAGGATTTAGCCCAACTTGCCACCGAGACAGAAACCCAACCGCTTTCAGTTCGATATGCAGCAGTAATGGCGATAGTCAGCAACTGCACAGCAGGCAATACTGCTGCGCGCAATGCCTTAGCGAACCTGGCAACTTCGTCAATTCCTGAAATTGACCTCTGGGCAGGTAGCGCTTTACTCACCTGTTTGATACCGATTGAGCAACCTGAAAGATAAGACAACCCCGCATGAACAGGAGGAAAACGAAGTGACCCACACCGATTTCATTACGACGAGTCGTGGTCTGAATCGTCACAGTCCACCAATGCGCCTGTTCGAGAAAGCCAAGCGCTTTGGCATCTGGAATCCGTCACTCATCGACTTGAGCCGTGATGCCCGCGATTGGGAACAGCTACGGGATGACGAACGTGATCTGCTGCTGCGCCTGACCGCCTTGTTCCAGGCCGGTGAAGAGGCCGTCACCCTTGATCTGTTGCCGCTCATTCGGACTATTGCCGGTGAAGGTCGGCTTGAAGAGGAACTCTACCTCACCACCTTTCTATTTGAGGAAGCCAAACATACCGATTTCTTCGCCCGCTTCATTAGTGAAGTAGCTCGTGTTGACCCTGATCTCAGCCGCTATCACACTGCCAATTATCGTGCACTCATCTATGAAGCGTTACCGGCAGCAATGCACCGCCTCGATCAAGACCCCTCGCCACGCAATCTCGCTGAGGCATCGCTCACATACAACATGATTGTCGAGGGTGTGCTGGCCGAAACCGGCTACCATGCCTATTTCACCATTCTCGACACCCAAAAGATTATGCCCGGTACTCGTGAAGGGATTCGGCTACTTAAACAAGACGAGTCACGCCACATCGCTTACGGTATTTATCTCCTCTCACGGATGATCGCGACCGATCAGAGTATCTGGGATCATATTGTTGAGCGGATGAATGAGCTAGTCCTCTACGCGATGGGTGTCATTGACGAAATTTTTGCCAGTTATGACCCCATGCCCTTCAATTTGCAGATCGAAACCTTCAGCACCTTCGCGATCAACCAGTTTCAGCGTCGTCTCAATCGGCTTGAAATGGCGTGCCAACAGAGTCTGGTGGAGATTGACAGTCTGACAACTGATGATGAGGATGTGGCATGAAGGCATTTGCCCGACGAGTAGTACTGATAACCGGCGCCGGTGGTGGACTTGGGCGCGAGTTCAGCCGTCAGTTGTTAGCCGCAGGAGCAGAACTCATCTTGAGTAGTCATCACCCACACCGGCTACGCACTGCCGCCGAATTCGCAGCCCAACATCAATTACAACCAAGCGGAGGGCAGATTCGTGCCTTGTTGCCGGCCGATCTGAGCAATACCGACGATTGTGATCGATTGGCCCGGCAAGTCAGGCAGATCGCGCCTGATCTCGACCTGATCATTCATAACGCCGGTATTGGGCTGTACGGGCCACTTGACGCAATCCCGACAGACGCTACCGAGCGTCTGTTGCGGATCAACTTGTATGCACCAATCCGCCTCACCGCTGCACTCTTGCCAACCCTGCGCACTAAGCCACGTAGTCAGATAGTGTTTATCTCATCAATCCTCGGTCGAGCAGCACTGCCGAACATCAGCATTTACTGTGCGGCAAAATTCGGGCTACGCGGTTTTGCCAACGGTCTTGCCGCCGACGGCTATTGTGTCAGTACCGTGTATCCTTTCTTCACTCAAACCGACATCCTCGACGCACCCCAGTACGGAGTTAGCTCCAAACGACGTGTACCGAGCTGGTTGCTCGATCAACCGGCGCCTGTTGTACAGGCCAGTCTGAACGGGATCGCTGCTCGTCAGCGCGATATATATCCTAGTTGGAAGGCCCGCCTTTATGGAGTGACTGCTGCTCTTGCACCTGGAATCTTGCCTCCGTTCAGTCGATTGGTAGCAGGGTAAGAAGAAGAGATGGTTCAGACCTTTATCACATGGGAGGGGCAGGTTCCCAACCCGCCCCTATTATGATGTTTGAACCGCGTATCACTCTTAGAGTGTGTCTGAAAAATCGTCCTCTTTTCTGCGTCGGAGTTATATGGACTGCCGAAGCGTGGCTTCAAAGGTCGAACCCGCTTTCTGCGCAGAATCCCTTCGGACGGGGGCAGCACCCCCCCGCCCGTCCGCTGCACGCAATGTTGGGCAGGTTAGCGGTCACGCAGACACACAAACCAACCCATAAACAGACTTCTACGCCTGCGGGCAATTACGCCCTGACTTTTGAAAGTACCAGCCTGGCACACTAACCTACGGGCAACATACCCTGACTAGATAAACGCGCCGGAACGCGCACAAACCCCAAACTACCACAAAAACACATGGCAGTTGACCCGGCAGGCAAGCCAGGTCAACTTCACCAGCAAGCCCGCTGTCCACAGCCAGCCAAACGCCCAGCCGCAGACACGCACCGCCCAAAAACCAACCCGGCGGGCAAGACTACCCAACCCAAAACCAAGCCAGCCTGACCCCAACCAACACCCCCGTGCGAAACATGACCAAAAACGGCGCAGATTGGCGCACCACCTGGCGGGCGTACTCCGCCAAAGGGCGTAACCTCCCAAATAACGGAGGCGGGCGCCACAGCGGATAAGACCACACCGCCCAAATGGACTTCGCCTGGACTGAAACAGCAGGTTGGTCACCTGCACGGGCAAGACTCGCCATATCGCCGCGCAAGGCTCATTTGTCAACGAACAAGATAACAAACCACACAATCACCTGCCCAACGGCTCGAGCTTCACCTGCGCCGCTCCGCTGCGCTTCGCGGCGTCAGGTGCAAGCGTGTGTTGGGCGGCCATTCTTGTGGCACCACTACTTGCTCGCAACGACAAAGACACGCCCTTCCTTTTCAGGCTCATCGAGGGCTGTCGTCAAGTCTTGAATCCTGGCAAAGTATGCGTTCTTCCAGCCAGCATCGTGCAAGAGATCGCTCACCTTTTTCATTTCAAAGACGGTGTTGAAGACGATCTCTTCAAAGCGCTCATACAGTCCGTTGGGCAGGCGAACAAATCCGCTTATCCTTGTCCACGCCTTATTGCTCGCACCATCATACATGCCGTGAGTGATGATCAGCGCATCTTCGTCGCTTTCATCAACATAAACGTTGTTCCAACGTCTCAACCCGCTGCGTGTGTTGAGGTCAAAGATAAAGTACCCATCACTGACGGCGGAGACGCATTGAAAACATCGGTACAATGCCTGTTCGTCCTCGAGATGATTAAGCGCGTCATAGGTCGAAACGACCAGACCAAAGCGCTCATCGAACGTGAAGTTGCTTGCATCGCCCTGGACAAAAGCAGCCTGCCCCGCATCGATGTATGGGCGCGCATGTTCACGAGCATAATCGAGCATGGGTTTCGAGAGATCAAGTCCAACGACGCGATACCCCTTCTCCAGAAAATAGATCGCAAGCTGTCCCGTGCCGCAACAGAGATCGAGGACGGTCCTGTCCTTGTGTCCAACTGGCGTGGCGGCATAAAAATCGAGGATAAGCGGAGCAACCTGCCTGGCAAAACCAGACCATCGCAGATTGTAGGCTCTGGCGAAGCCCTGACTGTACGACTGCATCTGACTCACTCCTGCGATCATGAGACCACCCAACTGCATCCGCTTCAGCCGAAGCCGCAAGTGGTGAGCAAAGCAAGCCGCGAAGCAGATGTTGGCTAGAAGTGGGAGTTAGGCGCAGCCCCTCTGCTATTGTTGGGGGTCGGGGCGGGCATCGTCCCACCCCGGCCCTGCATTTCTCCCGTCACTGTGCAGGTGTGATATAGACCTCGTCAAAGTAGCGGGTGCCGGTGGCACCAGCGTTACCGTTCCACGAGCCGATGCGCGGCACGAAGTCATTGTATGTCTTTAATGCATTGGCGTTGCTCGGCACATGGCATCCCAGGAGATTGTTGTCCAGGTAGAAGCATACCTGCGCCGTGTTGGGGTCTATCTCAATGCGGGCGGTGTACCAGGTGTCAAAGCTAAGCGGCCCCGGCCACAACACCCAATACTCGGCCGGATAGTTGCCAGGCGTATAATTCACGATGTCACAACCGAAGTCCGGCGCGCTGCCATAAACGTATAGGCTGCATTGCGTCCACCACCCACTGCCGTTGATGTCATGCATGATCTGGATAT